>OGOV01002220.1_pt1 | contig 15083 bp, 19 predicted proteins | sample 1552711 | NCBI WGS metagenome assembly OGOV01 (sample SAMEA2580216, study PRJEB22360) | human gut metagenome | biome: human gut; feature: human-associated habitat; material: faeces | place: Denmark | collected 2008/2010 | reverse complement strand
GAAGTAAAAGAAATAACAAAACCAACATATGGAATGAAAGCAACAGAATATATAAGCAATTTATTAGAATATGATGGAGAGAGACTAAAGAAAGATAATACACCTGATGAAAATATAAGATATTATGGAAGTGATCCAAATAACTATGTAAGATTTAATAATGAATTATGGAGGATAATAGGAGTATTTGGTGAAAATATAAAATTAGTAAGAAGTGAAAAATTAGGTAACTTATCGTGGGATAGTAGTGAATCGACAATAAATAGTGGATATGGAATAAATCAATGGGGAGAGAGTACAGATACGAATGGAAATAGTTATGCTGGATCTGATTTACAAGTGTATTTAAATAATATGTATTATGGTGGAGTTGAAGTGATGTGTTATAAAACTAGTAACAATACAACTATAACGTGTCCAACGAAAATGTTAGATGAAATATCAAAATCATTAATAGATAATCATACGTGGAATACAGGAGCAATCAATTTAAATGATTCAACAATAGTAAATTTGCAGAGTTATGAAATGAACACAGTGCCATTTTATAATGCAGAAAGGGGAACAGTAAACGGAAAGATATGTTCTAGTGGAAATTATTGCAATAATGATGTAGTAACAAGAACAACTACATGGACTGGATATGTTGGTTTGCCTTATCCAACTGACTATTCATATGCAAGTAGTGAAAGTGTATGTGAAACGAATATGAATGCAGGTAATATCAATATTCAGAAGCAGATATATAATATGACATGTAAGAAAAATAATTGGATGCATCATGGTAGTACTATGCAAGAAGGTTCATGGACATTATCAACTGTTGCACATCCAAATCGTGCTTTTGGTATTTGGTTTATTTATGGTGGTGGGCTTGTTGGAGATGAGCGTGCATCACTTCCGCTTATGGTTTTTCCATCTGTCTATCTAAAAAGCAAAGTTAAAATAGAAAGTGGAACTGGAACAAGTAGTAATCCATATATATTAAAATTGGGAAATTAAAATATGAAATGTGTAATAAAATATGAGTGCGATAAACACTCTTTTTTGTTATAATTATTTATTGGGAGGTATGTTATGTTTGTAGATGTACTAGTTAATATTAAATCTTTAGGTGAAAAAATATTTACGTATAGTGTTAGTGATGATTTGAAGGATATAGTAAGAGTCGGATTTAGGGTAATTGTGCCTCTTTTGAATAGGGAGATTGAAGGGCTTATAATTGGGATTAGAGATAGTGTTGATTTTGAAACTAAGCCAATAGTGTCACTTTTGGATAGTGAGCCGGTATTTGATGATGAGTTACTTTCTTTGGGTAAGTATATGAAGGATGAGTATTTGTGTTCTTTGATGAGTGCTTATGAGAGTATGCTTCCTGATGCTCTTAAGTTTAATAAAACTAAAACAAGTATAAAGTATGAAACTTATATAACTAAAGTTGGGGATATTGATAATCCAAGTGTGTATGAGAAAAACGTTTTGAAGCTTTTTGATAATGGTGATGTATTAAAACGTGATATTAAGAGTAAGAGTACATTAAATAGATTATTAGATATGGGTGTTTTAAAAGAGGTAAAAAGGGAGAAGAATAGGTTGTGTGTTAATTATGAAAGAAGGGAGTTAAGAAAATTAACTGATAAGCAGTTGGATGCATATAATTTGCTTTTGAATAGTAAAAAGAGTGTGTGTTTGTTAAGGGGTGTTACTGGTAGTGGTAAAACTGAAATATATATGCATTTGATAAAAGATGTGATAAGTGTTGGTAAAACAGTGATTGTATTGGTACCTGAAATAACGCTTACTACTCAGTTAATAGAGCGTTTTAGGAGTGTTTTTGGATCTGATATTGCTGTTTTACATAGTGCTCTTTCATCAGGGGAAAAGTATGATGAATATAGGAGAATAAAGGATTTAAAAGCTAAAGTTGTAATAGGTACAAGAAGTGCTGTATTTTCTCCTCTTACAAATATTGGTTTAATAGTAATAGATGAGGAACAGGAAGATTCTTATAAACAAGAAAATGAGCCAAGATATAAAACCTTTGATATTGCTTTAAAGAGGTGTGAATATAATAATGCGAAACTTATTTTGGGAAGTGCAACACCTACTTTAGAGAGTTATGCGAAAGCAAAAATAGGTAGATATGAGTTAGTTGAATTATTGGATAGAGTTAATAATAAGAAAATGCCTAAGGTATATGTAGTAGATATGAAGGATGAAATTAAAACTGGTAATTCTATTCTTTCTAGGGTTGCAATAGATTTGATAGAAGATAGATTAAGGAATAAAGAACAAATAATGATATTGATAAATAGGAGAGGATATTCTAATTATATTATGTGTATGGGGTGTGGTAATGTTTTAAAGTGCCCTAATTGTGATATAAGTTTAACTTATCATAAAACTAATAATACTTTGAGATGCCATTATTGTGGATATGCAACTAATAATTTAAAGAGGTGTCCTAGTTGTCTAAGTACTGATTTGGTTTTAAGGGGAATTGGTACTGAGAAGATAGAGGAGTATTTGAAAGATAAGTTTAGTAGTGCAAGAGTTGTAAGGATGGATAGAGATACTACTACGAATAAAGGAATGCATGAAAAGATAGTAAAGGATTTCAATGATTTTAAGTATGATATATTACTTGGAACTCAGATGATATCTAAGGGATTGGATTTTGTAAATGTTACGCTAGTTATTGTTTTGAGTGGGGATGCTAGTTTAAATATTCCTGATTATAGAAGTGCTGAGAAAACTTTTGATATGCTTACGCAAGTATCAGGTAGGAGTGGTAGAGGTAAGAAGAATGGTGTATCACTTATTCAGACGTTTAATCCGAATCATTATTCAATAATACTTTCTAAAAATCATGATTATTTTAGATTTTATAATGAGGAAATGAAGATAAGAAAGAAATTGAATTATCCACCATTTTGTTTATTGGTAAGTGTAAGAATACTTTCGAAGGATTTTGAATTGGGAAGTAAGCTTATAAATAAAATAAATAAGTATTTGAAAGGTAATTTGGATGATACTTATACTATTTTAGGACCTACTCAATCTTTTAAAATAAATAATATATATTCTTTTAAGTTGTTAATTAAGTATAAGAATAGAACTTTGTTATATAAAGCTTTGAATGATATAAAGAGTCATCATAAGAGTAAAGATGCAAAGCTAGAAATAGATTTTAGTCCTTTAAGGGTATAATTACTATTCATATTTTAATTAATATATGATACAATAATTGTATTGGATTAAGGTGATAATATGGATCAAACCAAGGAATTTAAGTGTAATAGATGTGGATGCTGTTGTAAGAATTTGTCTTATTTGGAAGAGGCAAGGTTTTTGGATAGTGGTAATGGTGTGTGTAAGTATTATGATGAAGTAAATAGGAAATGTATGATATATGATTTTAGACCTGATATTTGTAGGGTGGATAAGATGTATAAGAGATATAAGGATAAGATGACTTGGGATGAGTATATAGATGCGAATTATGAGGCATGTGAAATGTTAAGAAAGTTGGAAAGAGATAAAAATAATGAAGTAGTAGAAGAAAATAAGAATGTAAAAGTCGAGAATGATTGGTATAATAATAAAGTTGTAATAGAAAAAAATGTGAAGGAAGAATATTTGTTTGATGATGATGAAGATTTCTTTGGTTAGGGGGATATATGGGATTTTTTAATAAAATAAAGAAATTGTTTAAGAGTGAAGTTAAGGAAGATGTGAAAGAGGAAGTTTCTAAATATGAAGAGGGACTTTCTAAGTCGAGAGTTGAATTTACGTCTAAATTGGGTAAGTTATCAAAAAAGTATAGACAAGTTACTGAGGATTATTTTGATGAGTTAGAAGAGATACTTATAATGGCTGATATTGGTGTTAATACAGTAATGGAATTTATGGATAGATTAAGAAAAAGAGTCGATAAAGAGAAGATTACTGATACTGATATGTTAAAGGAAATAATAGTAGATGAGTTGTTTGTTATTTATGTAGAAGATGAGGTTTTATCATCTAAGATTAAATATAATGAAAATGGACCAACCGTAATATTATTTGTTGGTGTTAATGGTGTTGGTAAAACTACGAGTATAGCAAAGATTGCATATAAGCTTAAGAATGAAAATAAAAAGGTTATGCTTGTTGCTGGAGATACGTTTAGGGCTGGTGCTATTGAGCAACTTTTAGAATGGGGTAATAGAATAGGTGTACCTGTTATAAAAAGTGAATCTAAAGATCCATCTGCTGTTATGTATGATGCATTAAATATAGCAAAAAGAGATAATTATGATGTGGTATTAATAGATACAGCGGGTAGATTACAAAATAAAGTTAATTTAATGAAGGAACTTGAAAAGATAAATAAGGTAATTGGAAATTTAATTCCTTCTGCACCTCATGAAACGTTATTAGTAATAGATGCGACTACTGGACAAAATGGTATAAGTCAAGCCATTAATTTTAAAGAGATAACTAATATAACTGGGATAGTACTTACTAAGTTAGATGGTACTGCAAAAGGCGGAATAGTGCTTGCTATAAAGGAGAGTGTTAATATTCCTGTTAAGTTTGTTGGTTTAGGTGAAAAAATGGAAGATTTAATGCCGTTTGATATAGAAAATTATATATATGGTTTATTTAAGGATATGATGTGATGGATAGAGTGTATTTAACTAATCTTTATGATATATATTCTCTATTACTTAATGATAAACAGAAGGAATATTTTGAATATTATTATTTTGATAATTTGTCATTAGGTGAAATAAGTGAGAATGTGAATGTATCGAGAAATGCAATATATAAACAATTGAAAACAGTAGAAAATAAGTTGTTATTTTATGAAAAAAAATTAAAGTTATATGAAAAGAGTAATAAGTTAGAATATATTATTGAGAATGAAAAGGATAAAGAATTAAAAAATAAATTGGAAGAACTAAGATGGTGATATTATGTTTGAAAATATTTCTGAGAGATTGCAGGGAGCAATACATAAGATAAAGGGTTATGGAAAAATAACTGAGGATAATATAAGTGATATATTAAGAGATGTTAGAATTGCGTTATTAGAAGCGGATGTAAATTATAAAGTAGTAAAGGAATTTATAAATAATGTTAAGGAGAAGGCATTAGGTGTTACTGTAAGTACTAGTTTAAAACCATCTGAGATGTTTTTGAAAATATTAAAAGATGAATTAATAGAACTTCTTGGAACAGAACCAGTTAAATTAGTTAATAATAGTTTTAATGTGGTTATGTTAGTTGGTCTTCAAGGAAGTGGTAAAACTACTCATGTGGGTAAACTAGGAGCATGGGTTAGGAAGAAATATAAGAAAAAACCAATGTTTATTGCATGTGATATTTATAGACCTGCCGCTATAGATCAGTTAAAGCAAATAGGAAAGCAATTAGATATATATGTATATAGTGAAGATATTAAAGATGCGGTTAGTATTGCTAGAAATGGTATTAATTATGCAAAAGAAAATGGGTATGATTATGTATTTATAGATACTGCAGGTAGGTTACATATAGATGAAGCATTGATGGATGAGTTAAAGGAAATAAATAATGAAGTAAAACCAGATGAGATACTTTTGGTAATAGATAGTATGATTGGTCAGGATGCAATAAATGTAATAGAGGGATTTAATAATGAGTTACCTCTTACTGGAACAATACTTACTAAGATGGATGGGGATACAAAAGGTGGTGTAGCACTTTCTGTAAGGCATTTAACAAATATTCCTATTAAGTTTATTGGTACTAGTGAAAAATTGGATGGTATAACAGAGTTTGATACTAATAGAATGGTTGGTAGAATTTTAGGTGAAGGAGATTTACAAGCACTTATTGAGCATGCTGAGGAGGTAATTGATGAAAAAGAGGCAATGGAGGCGGCTAAGAAGCTTAATAGTGGTAAATTTCATTTGGATGATTTTCTAGTACAACTTAAGGCAATAAAAAAATTAGGTCCTCTTGAGAATATGTTAAAATTAATACCAGGGGCTTCTAAAATGGGTCTTAATAATATAACTATTGATCCAAAGCAAATATCTCATATAGAAGCAATTATTAGTTCTATGACTAAGAAGGAAAGAAAGAATCCTGATATAATTAAGGCATCTAGAAAGAAAAGAATTGCAAGTGGTTCTGGTAGAAGTGTAGAAGAGGTAAATAGGTTATTAAATCAATTTGAAAATATGAAGAAGATGATGAAGCAATTTAAAAATGGAAATATGAAATTACCATTTTAGAAAGGAATTATATGGAAGAATTAAGAAATAGAATAAAAGAAAATCAAAATATTAGTGATGAGTTAAAATGTAATATAGCGACACTTACTGATGCGCTTACTACTGTTTTTCCTGATTATGATTATTCTAATTTGGGTGATATTTTATCTACATTAGTAATTTTGAAAAATGATAAATTAGATGATTATTCAGCATATAATAAAGATAGTAATGAATTATCTATAAATACAAAAAAAGTATTTGAAGATAGAATAGATCTTCAACATTTGTTTATGCAGAAAATGTTATCAATTTCAACTCATAAAGAAGAGAAAAGTAATCAAATGAATGGTTTTTTTAAAGGTATGACAGAAAGTATAACTTCTTTAATAAATGTAGATGAGAGTGGTAAGAAATTAAATCCACTTGAATCATTAGGTGTATCGATATTTTCTAAGATAGTTTCTCCTAAAACTCTTATAGATTCATACATGAATGATGATTTATCGTTACTTTTAATTGAACTTGAATCATTGGGCATTCCATCTATAGATTTTAATGTTGCAATGGATAGATTTAATAATGTGAATACTGATTTTTTAGGACTTGAAAAAGCACTTAATTTAATGTTTGAGAAAAGAATGAGTTTTGGAGTTAAGAGTGGAATTATAAATGAAGATAATTTGGATAAGATTTATACAGATTTTAGTGAGATGTTAGTTACAAATAAAGCAGAATTAATAAGTTTATATCCTCTTCATGATTTTTCTAAGTTGGGTTCTTTAGAGCCAATTAAAGAAGAAGTTAATTTATCTATATCTAGAATTGAAAGAAATATAGGCAGTTTAGAAACAAATTATTATAAGTAATTTAAACAATTATTATTAGGTATTTAGCCATAACATAATAATTGTTTTTTCATATTATAGTAGTGATAAGGAGGATTTAAAATGTTTATGAACAGAAAATGTTGTTGTCCTACAAATCCATGTGTAGAGCCAAATGTGGAATGTTGTCAAATGGGACCAATAATGGAAAAACCAATAGAAAAATGTGTGCAAAAGGATATAATACATGAAGTAGAACAAGAGTGATAATTTATGATATACTAGAATTAAAGTATTTGATATAGAAGTTTTATGATTAATTATCAGTCAAATTAAGGAGAGGAAATAACAAAAAGAAAAACTCAGTTAAATATGTTAAAAGAAATTAAATAAATGTGATGTAATCTTTATAGAATTCAAGGAGGTAAAGATGAGTAAATTATATATTGTTAGACATGGACAAACAGACTGGAATGTTAAAAAATTATTGCAAGGTGCTACTGATATTGAATTAAATGGGGAGGGCATCAAACAAGCGGAAGAACTTTCTAAAAAATTGGATTTAGATAAAATTGATATTTGTTTTTGTTCTCCATTAAAAAGAACGAGACAGACTTCAAATATTTTACTTGGAGATAAAGTTAAAGTAATTTATGATGATATGATAGTAGAAAGAGGATTTGGTGATTACGAAGGTAAACCAATAAACTTTGATTTGATTGTACCTCAATGGGATTATAAACTAAATGATAGTTCTCATAATATTGAAAGCATTCAAGATTGTTTGTTGAGAGCAAAAAAATTTATAGATAAAGTGAAAAAAGAGTATCCAAATAAAACGGTTTTAATAATTTCACATGGAAGTTTTATTAAAGCACTTCATTTCAATTTAATTGGGTATGATGAAAATACTGATTTTTTATCATTTAATCCCAAAAATTCTGTTCTTTATGAATATGAGATAGATTAATATGAGAAATGTTGATATATTTGGAACTTGCCTTACAAGAGAACTTTTTAATACCACAGAAGAATATGCAGTAAATAATTATTTGATGCAACAATCAATATTTACATTGTTTTCAAAACCATTGTATGTTGACAAAAGTGAAATAAAAAGTCATGATAATTATAATTTTAAAAATAGAATGTTGTATTATGAATTAAATAAAATAGCATTAGATAATTTATTAAAAAATCATACAAAATATTTAGTAATAGATTTGGCAGATGTTGGTAGAATTATAATGTTTAAGGAATGCCTAAGAAATAATATTATGCCATTTATTGTATTGGATAATGATAAATCTTATTATATGAGGGATTTAAAAGAATATGAAAATGATAAAATGTTCTTAATTGATACTATCAAACATGAACAGGATTTATATGAAAAAATGTGTGAAGAATTATTAGATTTCAAAATAGAAGAAAATAATTAATAAAATATCCTACAAAATAATTTATTTATTAAATATAGGATGTTTTTATTTATAAATTTAATATTCCTAAAAGTAATGATTTATCCATAAATTTAAGTGAGGTGTTTAATTATGGATAAATACAAAATAAATTATATTTTTAATAGTGAAAAGGATATAAATGATATCTTAATAAATGTTTTAAAGAAAGAAATAAAAAAATATATTGAAATGATTTGTAAATCTGATAGAAGTGATGATACTTACTTATTTTTAGATGGAGATATGAATTACTTTGATATATAATGTTGGAATATATATAAGGTTATCTCGTGAAGATGATGGTAAAGTAATGGTTAGTGAGAGTATTACAAATCAAAAGAGTTTATTACTTCAATATGTTAAAGAAAATAATTTAAATGTTTATGATATTTATATTGATGATGGATATAGTGGTACTAATTTTGATAGACCTGATTTTAATAGATTATTAAATGATATTGAATCGGGTAAAGTTAATATGGTTATTACAAAAGATATGTCAAGATTAGGAAGAGATTATATTGGTACAGGTAATTTAATAGAAAAATATTTTCCAGAACGTAATGTAAGATATATTGCTGTTACTGATAATATAGATACATTCTTAGATAATTCTAATAATGATATTGCACCTTTTAAAGCAATAATGAATGATATGTATGCTAAAGATATTTCTAAGAAAATTAAATCTAGTTTAAAAGCAAAACAAAAAGAAGGAAAATGGGTGGGTGGCAGAGCTCCATTTGGGTATAAACAAGATTCGAAAAACAAAAATCATTTAGTAATAAATAAAGAGCAATCGATAATTGTGAAAAAAATATTTGATATGTGTTTAGATGGTTTATCATTTTTTAAAATAGCGAAGAAGCTAACAAATGATGGTGTAAAAACTCCTGCACAGTATTATAGTTTTGAATGGAAGAATCATTATAATTTAAAATATGGGAAGTGGCATTCAAAAACAATAAGAGATATTTTAACTAATAGGATGTATACAGGCGATATGGTACAAAATAGAAGAAGTAAAGTAAATTATAAGGTAAAAAGAGTTATTAGAAATGATCCTAAAGATTATATAATTGTAGAAAATACTCATGAGGGAATTATTGATAAAGATGTTTTTTATGAAGTGCAAAGAAGAATACCTAAAAATGTAGGTAGGAATGAAAAGAAGGAAAATCATTTATTAGATGGACTTTTATATTGTGGAGATTGTGGTCATAGAGTATCTGTTACTCCTAGAAGAAAAAGTGATAATAGATGTTATACAATTTGTAATTATTATAGAACTTATATGAAGCAAAAACTTTGTACAACTCATTCAAATAATTATGATGAATTAGAAAAAATTATAATTAAATCTTTAAACGATATGTGTTTAAGATATATTGATAAGAATAAAATTAGAAATGATGTAATTAATAATTTAACTGAAGATAACAAGTTTAGTAATAAGAAAGAATTAGAAGTATTAACTAATGATATTAAACAAATAAATAATAATTTAGATGTTATTTACATTGATAAAATAAATAAAAAGATAACTTTAGAACAATTTGAAAGAGTAAAAATAAAATTAGAAAACGAATTAAATATAAAACGAGAAAGATATAATGAGTTAAACGATAGTATTAATGATAACATTGATGAAGAATCTAAAAATAAAATGATTAATGAGTATATTAATAAGTTTTTATCTATGAAAGAACCAAGTAGGGAATTAATAATCAATCTAATTGATAGAATAGAAATATTTGAAGATAAAAGAGTTGATATAAGAGTAACTTTCAAGAGTCAATATTTGATTTAACATATTTTAAAGTATAACAAAAATTGGTAATCACATATTTGCCCAATAAATACGAGGGTAATAAATAATCATATATATAAACATGTGTATATACCACAATATACATGTTGTGAAGAAGATGTAGTAACAAATGTAGATGATTGTTCTTGCAATAATATGTCTAATTATTAATAGTGAAACCAGTTTTTAAAACTTTAATTATAAGTTTTTTGGGAAATTGTGTATTAGTTATACTTAAATATGTAGTTGGAATAATTACTAATACACAAGTGTTACTTGCAGATTCGATTCACTCACTTTCTGATTTGATTACTGATGTTGTTGCTATAATAGGTAGTAAAATGTCATATAAAAAATCGGATATAAAACATCCTAAGGGATATGGTAGAATACAATATGTTACTAATTTAATTATGGGAGTTGTAATACTTTTATTATCAATAAATATAATAAAGACAGTTGTATTATCTAATAATAAAGAAATTCCTATAGAACTTACATTTGTTATATCTGTTGTTATTATAATTAAATATATACTTTATAAATACATATATATGAATGGTCTAAAATATAATGATAATATACTAAAGGCCTCTGCTAAGGAAAGCAAATCAGATGTTTTGTCATCGTTGTGTAGTTTGTTTGTAGTTATTACCTCATCATTATATAAATATTGTGGCATATTCAAATATATTGATAAAGTAGGTGCCCTCATAATTAGTCTATTTGTTTTAAGAACTGGATATAAAATTATTAAGGAAAGTTTGAGTTTAGTAGTTGGAGAAGTTGAGAATGATGATAAAGTAATAAGTGATATAGCAGGTATGATAAAAATGAATAAAGATATTATTGATGTAGATGATATTGTTTTAGAAAAGTATGGGATGTATTATAGTGGTGTATTTAAAATAGTGGTAAGTAAAGATTTAAGTATAGAAAAGGGACATAGTATTAGTAAGAAGTTAAAAAGTGAATTACTAAATTCTAAATATAATATAAAATATGTTTTAATACATATAAATCCATATAATGATAACTAACGAGATTTCGTTAGTTTTATTATTTTACATTATTTTGTGTTTATGATATACTTGTTAAGTGTCACAGTTTTCTAGTTGATGCATTTAATAAGAAGATGAGCCCAATTTTTTTATTATATTTGTGGGTTTGTTATATGAGGAGTAGTTTATGAATATACCGAAGCATGTTGCAATAATAATGGATGGTAATGGTAGGGGGGCTACCAAAAGAAATTTAAGTAGATCAATTGGTCATTTAGAAGGAAGTAAGACATTAAAAAAAATAGTGGAATATGCTTTTTCAAATGGAATAGAGATACTTAGTGTATTTGCATTTTCAACTGAAAATTTTAAAAGAAGTAAAGAAGAAGTAAATTATTTAATGAATTTATTTGTTAAGATGTTTAAAGATTATTTTGATGAACTTAATGAAAAAGGTATTAAAATAGTATTTTCTAAAAAAGAAAGTGGTTTACCTGATAAATTAGAGAATATAATAAAAGATGTAACTGAGAAAACTAAAAATAACAAAAATGGAATATTTAATGTTTGTATAAATTATGGCGGTCAAGATGAAATTGTTGATGTAGTTAAAAAAATAAGTAAAAAGGTATTAGATGGTAATATAAATATTGATGATATAAATAAGAATATTATAGAGGAAAATTTATATCAAAAACTTTCACCTATTGATTTGCTTATAAGAACTAGTGGTGAATATAGGATTAGTAATTATATGTTATGGCAAATGGCTTATTCTGAGATGTATTTTACAAATACTTATTTTCCAGATTTTGATGAATTTGAGTTAAAAAAGGCAATAGAGGAGTATAGTAAGAGAGATAGAAGATTTGGAAATATAGAAGATAAAAAATAACAAATTATATGATATGAACCCCGTTTCTTGGACATGGAAACGAGGTTTTTATATGTCAAAATTAAGTTACGAAGATAAAATAAATATTTATAATAATAAAAAAGAAAGAATGTCAATAAAGGCATTATCAAAAAAATATGATGTAAGAGATAATGTTATTAAGTATCTTATAAGAGTAATAGATAAACATGGATATGAAGTTTTAAGAACAAATAAAAATAATTATTATTCCCCTAATCAAAAATGGTATACTGATGTAACTGAATTTAATCTTCGCGGTGAGAAATGATATTTATCACCAATATTAGATGGATATAATGGTGAAATAATATCTTATAATACTTCTAAATCACCTAATTTAGAACAAATAAATGATATGCTTGATAAAGCATTTGATGGCAAAAATCTAGAAGGATTAATATTTCATTCAGATCAAGGTTGGCAATATCAACACCAATCCTATCAACAAAGATTAAAAAACAATGGTATAAAACAAAGCATGTCAAGAAAAGGAAATAGTATGGATAACGGCATGATGGAAAATTTCTTTGGATTACTTAAAACAGAAATGTTTTATGATCAAGAAGATAAATATAAAAATATAGATGAATTAATCTTAGCGATAGACGACTATATTAATTACTACAATTATGATAGAATTAAAGTAAAATTAAAAGGACTGTCTCCTGTAAATTACAGGTTACAATCCTCTAATTAGAAACTATTAATAAACTGTCCAACTTTTGGGGTTCAGTTCACGTTAGTCAGTTCTTCATATTTCTTTTTTAATTCACTAATATTTTTATCAATATCAGTAATTATTTTATTAAATATATAATCTAATGTATTGTTCTTAATATCATTAGTTAAACTTTCATTGTAAGATAGTTCATCATCTTTATTATTAGATATATTACCACAAACATTTTGTAATATTTCATTGCTTTTTAAATCTTTAATAGTTAAATATGTGATAAACTCATTTTTTCTTTTATAAGTATAAATATAGAAAAGAATAATCATCTTTAGTTATTTCTTCGGTTTTAAGCATTTCGCCTTTTGTATTAGTTATTTCTTCATCAAAAATATAATCTAGTTTGCCACTAATAACTTTACTTTCAAATTCTTTCATTTCTTCAACTGATGTAAATTTAGGCCGTCATCTTTATTCCATTCAATTAAGTTAATTTCATCATTAAGTTTATTAAGTTCTGATATTTTTTCTTTTAATACAATGTACGTATCTGCTTTCATATATACAGCTTCTTGAAAACTAAATTATCACTTTTAGGTTACTGTTTATAATACATTAAAAGCAACTCAAAGTCAATCATACACGACTAATTTTATCCAAATTATCTACACAAAGATTATATCAAAACTGTGCTAAAAAAGTTTAGTATAATATAACAATTAACAAAAATAAAAATAGCCCCTATACAAGCAGCTATCTGCGCGATATTTACTTTACCACACTACTGGAAAGGAGTGTTTAATGAAAGGCAAAGTAAAATGGTTCAATAGTCAATCTCGCCGAAAAGGTTATGGTTTAAAAGGCGTACTACCTTGATTGATAATATAACTATATCATAAACCAATTAGTCTTGAAATGCTAATTATCACAATTTTTTTATAAAAATTCTTATGTTCTGAAAATAGTAATATTGCGAATTTAATTAATTTCTAAAAATAGAGAAAAAAAGCAAAAATTTTTATGTTATAATAATATTATATAGAAAAACAAGCAATGTAAGTTTTGGGAGGTTATTAAATGAAAAAATATTATAAGTATGGTGAGATGCTTTTAACATTAAGGGAAGAATATAAAGAATGCAAATATTTATTAGATGAATTGAATAAATACATAAATGTAAAGTCAGATAATAATCATTTCTATTTTACTGGACTACTTTCAGACGATGATAGTTCAAAAGAGTTAGATGATAGAAGAATAAGATTATTTATTGAGAAAAGATATCTTAATATTCTTAAAAAAATTGAGTATTTCAAATATAATTGGTATTGTCAATATTTATATAGTGCATTTTTTAATGTGAAAAAAGAAAAAAATGGTTTATACGAACTTGAATACGATAATATATTTACTCCTGTTGATGGAAGAAAATACATACCAGAAGTTCAAATTGTTAATCAAGCAAAATTTTCTGAACTTATAGATAAATTGTTTTCTTCAGATTTAATGCAATTGAAGAAGGGATATTTTAGCAATAATCATGATAGCATTTCTTTAGATTTTGATATGGGATTTATAAGTACATCACTAGGAGATGATTCATTTATAGGATGGAACGGTATTAATGATAATTTTAATTATTCAATAACTAGACATAATAGTCCTGTTTTAATTGAAGAGATTCTTTCTTTAGAAATCCCATCAGATAAAATTTCGCCTGAGTGGCTAAAACTATTAGAAAAGCATGAAAGTATATTTGACAGAGAATTACTTTTTGATGTAGATATAAATGCTCAATCAAAAAAAGGAATTTTACAATTTTCAGATATACAAGGAAACAGCAATAATAATGTTGTTAAACTTTTAAAAAAACAAAATAATAGGAAGATTAAGATATAACGATAAAGATTAGAAAAAATTCTAGTCTTTTTATTTAAAATAGATTTTTAAGTATATGATAAATTACATTAGCAGCTATACTATTACCTGCTTGTTTAAATAATTGTCTATTAGAAGTACCAACACTTTTAGCTTTATAAAAATCTTCATCATTAAATCCCATAAAACACCAACTTTCTAAAGGACTAATTCTTTTAACAAAAAAACAATTATCTTTGTAGATAATCATTTTGCTTGTATCTTCAGTAG
>OGOV01002218.1_pt1 | contig 15087 bp, 21 predicted proteins | sample 1552711 | NCBI WGS metagenome assembly OGOV01 (sample SAMEA2580216, study PRJEB22360) | human gut metagenome | biome: human gut; feature: human-associated habitat; material: faeces | place: Denmark | collected 2008/2010 | reverse complement strand
CGCAAAGATGCGGTTGATCGCATTAGCCTCAGTCTCGATCTGGGAATCCAGGTCGCCGACGGTCTTGCCGGTGCTGGAAAGCAGAGTGTTGAGATCCGAAATATTGGGCTGCGCTGCACCAATCGCATCTGAGAACGACGTAACACTAGCTGCTGCCTCTTTTAAGCTGATTTTTGCCTCATACACAGCCTTATTCGTAGCTCCAAAAATATTCTGAACAGTTTCAACAATGGACTTAACCCCGTTCCAAAGTCCATCAACAACAGCCTTGATAATTTTAGGCATATTTTTTAGGACTTCTTTGGCGACACCTGGTATTGCACGCACAACGCCAGAAAACAGCTCTGATGCAGCATCAATGATTACAGGAAGGCTTTTGGTAAGCGTTCCCGCAATATTCTGCACCATTTTAGTTGTCGACCTGATAAAACTCGGAAGTACCTTGCTAAGAAGGCCAGGAATTTTAGAGGAAAGCCGCTGCGTCAAATCGGATAGCCCATGCGTCAGCCTGGGCAGCAGCTTTTGAATACGCGGGATGACATTATCCGCGACCGTGTCGACGGAGTCCACGACGTTGTCAACCAGGGTGTCAAAATCCTGTGTGTCATCCGCCATGCCAGTTGTAAAATTCTTCCAGGCCGCACGCATAGCGCTGACGCTGCCCTGGATTGTCTCGCTGGACTCCTTTGCCGTTGTGCCGGTAATGCCCATGTTAGTTTGCACAACATGGATTGCCTCGATCATCTTGTCAAAGGACACCTCATTCACCGTCCGTTCGGTGACCTTCATCGTATCGCCGAGCACGCCGGAGTCGTTGATAAGGCGGGCCATTTCGCCCGCCGTGCCGCCATACCCTAACTTGAGGTTGTCGAGCATGGTGTAATTCTGCTTTGCAAAGCCCTGATAGGCATTCTGGATCATCTCCATATCCGTGCCCATCTTGTTTGCGTTGTCCGACATGTCGGTAATGGCCTGATCCGCAATCACCGCCGCCGCCTCGGTATCGCCGCCGAGGCCCTGTAGCAGGGACGCGGAAAAGCTCGTGACCGTCTCCATGTAGTCGTTCGCAGACAATCCAGCGGTTTTATATGCAGTGTTCGCGTACGCGACCACTTTATCCGAGCTGCTCTTGAATAGCGTCTCAACGCCGCCAACGAGCTGCTCATAGTCGGAGTAACCCACAATGCTCTGCTTTGCCACCGATGTAAAAACCGCTGCAGCTGCTGCAGTGACAGCGGCAAGTCCCTTTACGACGGCCGATGCGACAGGGCTTAATTGGGATAGGCCGTTTTTTAACTTACTTAAAAATCCGCCGGATTTTTCACCCGCATCCTCTGCATCGTCACCAGCATCATCCATGGACTTACCCAGACGGTCCATCTCCTTTTTGAGACTTCCGGCCTCCTTTTCCGCTTCGGCAAGCTTCGCCGCCAGCTCCTGTGTCTCTTTCGATGTTTCGCCGGTCTCCTGCGCAGATTGATTAAACTGCTTCGTCAGGTCGTCGACTTCTTTGCTCGCAGACTCGTACTGTTCGCCCAGGCTATTGATTTTGTTTCGCAGGGTCTCTGAATCCTTCCCGGTCGTTTTCATATCGCCGCCAAGGGATTTACAGGCTTTCGACACCCGATCCACGCCGCTGTCAAAGTCGCCGGTGTCCACAGAGATTTTGACGAACAGATCAAATAGATTCATCTTTTACTCACCTGCCTTTTTCTCTGCGATCCGCCTGACAAGGTCTGCCGCAACCTCCTCCGCGTCGCATGGTTCCTCCGGCTGACCGCCTGGCAGGACAATCTCCATCCAGTCCGTCAGCCGCTTACCGCTGACGGCGTCCATCACGCTGTTTAGGCACTCTGCCACATAGCACTGGAACGCCAGTCCCAGCGACAGGTCGTCAAACCGCGCCGCGCAAAACGTGAGGAAAGCGTTTACTGTGCTTGGGCCGTGGTATTCTCCGATGCAGAGCCAGAGACAGCGGCGTCCGTTTCTGTCTCCGCAGAGGGAAAAAGCCCGAGAAACTCCGGGTCCGTCATGAGGTCGACAATGTCGGAAGTGAGTTTGAACAGATTCAAACTCTCCGCGTATGCCTCCGGCGTAACACCAGCCAGCGCCGCCAGAAGCTGCACAATATCCTCCCGGTGCCCCTTGATGAGAGCTGGAGCGGATTTTTTCACCCGCTCCAGCATAAACTCCTTCGGTTTCTTTCCCTTCGGGCAGCGCTGCCGCTGGAACAGCGCCGCTGCGGTCTGATCTGCGGCGATATTGGCAATAGGTTCGATGATTTCCGCGATCACGTCCAGCGTCCGCTCGCCTTTGATATCAGAAAGCTTCATGCCCCAGCCTCCGCCGTACCGGCCTTGACAAAGACCTCATAGGGCACCTTGTTCTGGTCTACCATGGAATAATGGCCGGTAAATTCAAAGGCAAACTGGCCCTTTCCCTTATTGGTGCTCTGGATCTGGAAACCGCCGGTAGACAGGGAGTTAAGCATATGGATCGCGACAAAGCCGCCGTTTGTCGCGCCGTTTTTGTCGGAGTAATCGCCGACCCACCAGATATCCTTGAAGTCCGTGTCCGCAACATCGTTGCGCGGCGTGATCTTCGTTGTGTCGGTCTTGTCCACATCCGCAGCACCCGCCATAAGCGCCGCGGAGGACGTCGAGACCGTGATAAAACTGCCGGACATTTTGACCTCCCAGCCGGTCAGCTTTTTCAGCTCCTTCACGTTAACCGGGGCATTATCGATATCGGCTCCATAGTCCTCATAGGTCGGCGTGGCGATGAAGTTGACGCCGCCGCTGGTCGCGCCGATCATGACAGCGAGGAGTTCCTGCTCCGTCATGCCGTCCTTCGTGTCGAAGTCAGTGAGCAAAACGCCTGCGTTCAGCTGCAACTCCTTAAACGCGTTTTCTGGAATCTTCGTATATTTCATGTTATCGTTCCTCCATTCAGTCCTGCGACAGGTATTCTACCGTGATATTTAAATACCGCCGCTTGATGTTTTTGTCGTCGTCCTGTGCAATATTCTGGCACCACGGAGAGCCGCGCTTGAACCACATCACGCCACCGTCATACGGCACAATGCAGCCGCCCATTCCGATGGTGTCCGCGATTTCCTGAGCCTTTGCATTGGGGACCGCTTCGCTTTCCGTGTAAAACCAGAGGTTGACCGTCAGTCCGATTTCCCCGCTGTCCCACGCGCCGGTGACCAGCTCATAAGTCAGCCACGGGAAAACCGCATCATCCGGCACATTCGAAGCTGGATAAGCCGGCAGAAATTGGGAAAACCACGCATGAAGCGCCTTGTCCTTTGTCATTTTGGAAGGTCCTTTCGTTCTGCGGTGAAGAATTTTAGCCCGCGAATTGTCGCCCCCGCAGACTTCGGCGCTTCCCGTTCCTCCGGGTTCGACGTTACGCGGTATGTGACGCCGGATGCAACGTCGCGGAAATAGTCCATGTATTCAATGGGGACAGTCTTGTTCACCAGCGCGGAATATACCGAGGTAACGCCCTCTTTTTCCGCCCGGCGGGCCTCCATCGAAGTATCGAGGGCCTGGTAATTGAGAAATTCCGCCCCCTCCGTCCATGTGACTTCATAGCCGCCCGCGCCATCAGGGACGCGCTTTTTCTCCATCAGCACACACTGTTGGGAAAAATCATCTAACAGACTCATATCGGGATTTGCACCTCCATTTTCACGGCTCCACGCCCTTAATTTTTCTCCATGGATTGAGCTGCGCCCGGAAAGCCGCCTGCCAGCCGCCAGCCGCCCCGTTGGTATTTTCTGCGGATTTGCTGTAACTGTACCCGCCGAAGCTTTCGCTTGTATACGGGCTTGCAGCGGCTTCCCCGTACTTCTCCAGCCATGCGGAAATCTCATCCGCCAGGGAAAAGATTGCCTTCGGAATCGCCAGCGCCCAGATGTAGCCGGTGAAAGATTCGTCCATCAGATCTGTCGCCGGGTATTGATGCAGCCCGTCATTGAACACCGAGCCGATGATCCGGAAGTACTGCCCGGACGCGACAAAGGGCAGCGTGATGCTGCCCTTTTCTACGCTATAATCGCCCGGCTGAACGTCCACAACGAACCAGTTGTTTAGGTGCCGCAGGATCTGTTCCAGCATCGCCACGCCCTCCGATTAGGCCACGGAAGCAATAAGCTTTGCGATCTGGCTGCCGTCGGTGACCTTCGCGCCGTAGACATGCAGGCCCTTGACGGCGTCGGCAAAGCGCTTTTCGAGGCGGTATGCCTCAGTCTTGATGATCTGCTCTGCATAGGTCGTCGCCGTGCTGACCTGGGCCGTGATCTCGAAATACGGGGTCTTCCCAGTGTCCGTGCCGGTGCCGGTGTGGACGTTGTTGGACATGTAAACCGTAAAGCCAGCCACGCGGCCAACCTCGCCGTTGAGTAGGGCACTCTGCCCGGCGGCGGCGTCGCTCTTGGCGAAGCGGTCGTCCATCAGCAGCAGCGCATAGACCTCAGGCGGGACGATGATGGTCCGGCCCGGGTTGGGAACGTTGGCCTTGTCCAGTTTCGTGCGCAGTTTCACGATGTTCTCATACACGTTTGCTGCCGTCAGTGCAATCGGGCCGCTGGACGCGCCGACCGTGTTGCCGGAAGCTGCGCCCGCAGCGATCGTCTTGAGCAGATAAGCGTCCGCGACATCTGCCAGGCTATAGGCAGCGCGGCTCATCGCAGTATCGACCAGGTCGCCAGCCGCCTGCACATTATCCACGTCATCGACCTGGAAGTTGAAGTATTTGCACTGGTCGATGACAAGTGTCTGGTCCGTCGTGGTCAGCGCATCGGGATCAGCAATGTCGGCGTTTTTGGTGTAATCCTTGACGGTGATCGCGCCGATGGAGTTGATGTGAACGGTGTCGCCCTGGTTGGCAATAATGCCCTGGTACTCCCGGTTGACCAGGTTCGTTGCGACGTGCGCCTTGTCCAGCGCGTAGAGGAGCCGTGCGCTCCAAAGTTCAGGGATAAAAGTAGTAGTAGCCATGTTTATTCTCCTTTCTGGCCAATGGACGCCTTAATCGCGTCCCAGTTTGCATTGATTTCCGCAGCGCTCATGCTGCGGAGCTCTTCTGTTGTGTAGCGTTTCGCCGGTGTCCCCGCCGGAGGATTGGCAGGATTCGCCCCTTGCTGCTGCATGGTAGAAACCAGACCCTTGTAAGCCCCGCTGAGCAGCGCGTCAAGGCCCTTTGTGTCCTTGATCTTGTCGCCATCCATCTCCAATGCGGCCATTTCCTCGCCGCAGCCGCGCATGGCAAGGTCCAGATTCGCGCCGGTGATGTTTTTGCTTTCGAAGAAAGCACGCACGGCCTTTTCCTTTGCCGCCTTTGCTTCCTTCGCGGTGATATTGGACTTAAAAGCCTCGAAATCCGAGTGTTCCTTCTCGTATTTCACCTTATAGCCGCCATCGCCTGCTGCCTTTAGATCGTCCAATTCCTTCTGAACGCCCGCCAGCTTTCCCGCGTCGGCCTTATATCTGCTGACATCAGCTTTCAGACCGTCCACGGTTTCGGTGTGTGCCTCAATGATGGTGTCGACCTGTTCTTCGGTCAGACCCATGCCCTTCAGCAATTTTCTGGTAATGCTCATTGTGTTACTCTCCTTTTCTTCGGGGGTCAGTTCTTCGCCCTTTGAGTTTTATAAAAACCGCTGTCCTTCGCGGGTTTTACCAAAGCAAAAAGCCAACCGCTGACATTTTGTCAGCAGCTGGCTTTGCGTTTCCTATTCTGTTATCCGTCCTTGAGGGCGTCCTCAATGATCGCGCGGTATTGGGCCGAGTGATCCGCGACGGCAGGCTTGAGATACGGCTGCGCACGGTTACCGTGGGTGTAATGCCAATTGCCGTGCGCGTCCTGGTATACCCAGGGCGTCGGCCTGCCGCCGGGGTAGTATTTACCGGTGCCAAGCTCTACGTACGGGGCATATTCGAGGTTGGAGCCGATGAGCACATCGTGGTCATCCACCTGATGCGTTATGCTGTTGCGCAGAGTGCCATTGTCCACAGGGCACAGCCTTTTTGCATACCCCTCCGCCGTCAGCCCGCACTTTTCAAGCCCGCGCATAATCGCCGCTTCAAACGCTTCCTTTACGGCGTCGCTATTGTCCGTAATCTCAATATCGCTCATGGAATTTCACCTCTGCTTCCGCTTCTTGCCGCGGCTTTGCACCGCCTCATTGAGTAGCGGCGCGAAATTGTCCCAAAACCGCAGAAACGGCGCGATATTCCAGCCGTCCCCGCTTGAAGATTTCGGAATCAGCCCCGCCTCGATTGCTTCCACCATTGCCGCGCCTTTCAGCGTCGCGGCAAGCTCCGGCTGTTTCTGTGATTTCATGTTGCAGCTCCTTTCATAGCTTATTTTTTACCGCTGCAACACCGCAAATCGCAGCGCAAAGGATAAGCCACGCCGCATATACAAACAACGGACTCAGCACAACGTACCACGGCCAGCTGACCACATCACACGCCCGCAGCACAATAAAAACGATCTGCATCAGTTCTGCCACCTTCTTTACAAATCCGGGAATGATTGATTTCTTTTCTTCCATGTAATCCTCCTTTGTGCATAGGAAAAGCACCATGCGGCTGCATAGTGCTTTAATTCTCTATTTCGTGTTTGCTGTTGTCGGTAAGTTCAACGCTCATGGTTGTTTATCAATAGTCGTTGTTGGCCTCTGCTTCAATTTCTTCTCCGGTAGAGACAGCCTTTTTTACCGCATCAATTATTACATCGTCCGAAGCGCCCATAAATAGGAACGCCGGGAACCCTCCAAATCTTTCTGTATATGCGCGAATGGCTTCATCAACTGTCATTACACAACCCCTCTGATGATGTCAATTACAAGTTTAACCGCGTTTGGGAATATCCGTTGCATCTGCAAAAAGGATTCTTCATTCGCCGCGGCGCTATCCAATACTTCTGCAAAAAATTCTCGTTCTGTTGCTCCGGGTCGTTTGTGATATTTCACGCCATGCCCAATTCCCAACGGATATGACGTGTTTGTACAATACTCAAGGATATCTGAAATATTTCCGCATTCTGTCAGCGGCATATTTTCTGACTTAAGCATTGCGATTAGGTCGGCATTTTTCTTCGCACCAGATGCTTTCTTAAACGCTAAGTAGTCGCTTTTTATAATGCCCCCTAATCTTTTTCCATTATACGCCATATTGGAGGCATATGCAACTGGGTTTTTCCCGCCAATAAGCCAATCAATGTTATGTCCAAACTCGTGAAACGCCACTTGATACGGCTTCTGATATCTACTTCCGGCCGATGCACTTGCCTCGTCAAAGTGTATGCCTCCATCTCCACCAGAGAAGTATGCGCCCTTTTTATAGTTCCCGTCAACACATTTTAGCTCGTCCTCATATTTTGCATATACTTCTTTTGTTTCCCTGTGCGTACTTTTACTGAGCGTTTCTTTCATCCCGATTCCGAAGCTCGCTGTAATTCCGGAAGTCCCAGAGAAGGTTGCAGGATGTTTAGTTGCTTTCTGTTTCCACCCCACCCACTCCTGATACGTCATATCAGAAATAACCACGCTCTCGCCCGTCTCGGGGTCACGCGCACGGCGCTGCGCGTCGGACGTGTCCACATCGTCCAGCGCTGCGACCATCGTGCAGCGGCAGTTATAGACCTCGCCGGGCCGCCCCTGCGGGTCGCCGGGGAAGCGGCAGCCGTTGGAAAACTTATCGTCCGTGCCGACCTTCTCCCCGTCCAGCGCCGCGTGGGAGTGCCGCGTGCGCCCGTCTAACGTCGCCAGCCACTCTTTTTTGAGCTTGATCCCCATCTTCTCCGCCGCCGCGTAACTGTCCATACGCCCGGCGTTCTGCGCCCCTGTGAAGGCCGTGCGCGCCGTCCGGATTGCGCTGGTGCGGTCCATGGTCGTGATGCGCTGCTGTAGATCGTCCGCGATTCCCCGTAAACTCCGGCCCTGCAGGATAGAGCTGGTCACGCTGGCCGTGATCTGCCGCCGCCCATACGCCAGGTCAATACCACGCCGCAGCGCCCGGGCAGGCGGATAATTGGGCATCAGCTCCGGCTGCTCCACGATCAGCCGCCGGGCCGCCTGCTCGTCCCAGAGGTCAAAACCGACGTTCCCAGCAACCTGCTCGATCGTATACGCCGCATAGTTGCGGTTCAGACTGTAAATGCCCGGAGTCTCGTCGTTTATGTAAGAAATCGCCACGGCGTTTGCATTGGTCATCCGCTGCGCAATCCGCTCCCGCAGTGCCTGGTAGCGCTCCCCGCGTCCGATTTGTGCCAGCCGCCATTGTTTATAGTCCTGCTCCGTCCACTCCTTGCCGTTGACGACCTCGCCAATCAGCGCCCTCATTTCCTCGTCGCGCTTTGCAAACTGCTCAAAGTAAGCGTCGATGGTCTCTTGCAGCTCCCGCCCGGCCTGTGCATAAAGCCGCGCTATGCGGCGCTCCAGATCCCGGAGCTTTTTGTCAGTCAGCGTATGTCCGAGGTCATGCGTCGCCATTGTTATTCACCGGCGCTGGCGGCTCCTGCGGCTCGCCAAAGCTGCGGCCCAAGTCCTCAGCGGACCGTCGCTCCATCATGGCCTCGTACTGGTCAATGTCCCCGTTGATCGTCAGAAGCTTCTTTGTGATGTATTCGTCATCGTAATACTGCGCCCCAAGCAAGAGCGCCTGCGTCTCTTCGGTCTTGTTGATGATCTGATTCCGCGTGTAGCTTGGCTGATCGTCGATACCGGCCAGCCGCAGAATTTCCACAATGAAGCGCGTGACCTCCGCCTCAAACTTATCCGTTTTCAGGTCAAGCGGCACATAGCTTGCCTTGATTGCCGTCGCCGTCTGGTTTCCCGCCGTGATAGCGGAAGCGTCGAAGCACTGAAAATCCTCGTATAACTTCCGTTTCAGCATGTCTATTGTCGTGTTGGTCCCTTCGTATGGTGCTTCGATTGTCTGCGGTGTTGCCTTCGCGCCGTCGTCGCCGTCTGCGTGGGCCACATGCAGCGTCTTAAGCCGCTCCACAAATTTTACATCGTCAAGATCATCCATGCCGCCGCAGTTGGAGAGAACCCAATAAATCAGATTCCCCTCGTCCACATTGTTGACCATGTTTGACGTCGCCAAATCCAGCGCGTCGATTGTGTTGCGGCTCCCGGAGATCTCGGATAGGCACATGCGGTTGTTTTTCAGAGGAACGACCGGGAAGCCGGGGTAATTGCCGCCGTCGTATATCTCGCTTCCGCCGACCGGAGCAGTACGAATTAAAAGCTTATAGCTGCGCTTCGGCTTCATCACGTCCATGCTTTTGTTTTTCTCCTGGAAATACTCCGTAAATCCGTCCGGTTCATAGAGTGTGGCCCGCATCGGCTTGTCCGGTGCAATCTGCCAGAAGCGAATGCCCGCCATCAGCGCACCGTTTTCCTCATCGTAGAGCGGCACAAACTCCAGCAAACTGAACACCCGCAGGTGATCCAGATCCCAGAAGCCGAAGGACACGCCTGCAATTTTCGCGCTGCGTGCGGCATCCATGATTTCCTGGTCAAAATCAGCGCACAGTTTCTTTCCGGTCGATTCATCGCCGAAGGTGACGCCATTGCCCAGAAGATAGCTGACAGCCTGGTCGACCGCAAAGCCAAAAAATTGGCTTGCAAGCTTATGATTTGCCGTCCACATGTCCTTGTGTGCCTTGCCCTGCAGGTCGTAGAGGACTTTTTCATAACGATTGATCGTCGGATTCAATCCGCTATAATACAGCTCCGCATCCGCTGCGGTCCGGTAAGCCGGAGACCCTCGATGCTCCATTATAGCCGCGCGGATAAATGCGATTCGGCTCTGTTCGCTCTTGCCAGCCGCAAGCAAATCTTGATACGTTTTGATAGTCGCTCACCTCTCTTGCAATAATGATTGATACGCCGTTTTCCCCGCCTTCTGGCGGAGGACGGTATAAGCAAAATAGCGGATATCGTCCATGGCGTGGTCATTCTCTTTTACGGGCCGGTCCGTCTCCGTCTTTTCATCCCATCGGTAGAGACCAAACTCCCGAATGCAGGCGCTGCAGCTGCGGTGGATTTTGATTGTCCCGTCCTGCAAAAACCGCGCCGTCGTGTTGATTCCGGCCAGGACATCATTTTTCGCCTTGCGTACCGGAAAGCGCTTGTGCCGCCGTATGACCTCGATGAACGACGCCGCCGACGGGTCGACGATCACCGCCTGCACAGGCTTGTCCCCGGCCAGCTGCTCCAGCGCGGTGTAATAATCCTCATCGGTTTTATGCCGCTGTTCCTGCCGCCCGGAATAGTAATATTCCGCAACGCGGGTCGCTGTTTTGCCGTCCCAGCACCACAGCCCGGCAGAGAACGGGTTCAGCGTTCCATAGTCGCAGGAGATATAATACCGACCGCCTTGCGGGGGATTATCCACAAGGCAGCCTTCGCCGAACATGGGGTAAATTAACCCCTCTGCCAGGACCCACAGGCCCCGGATGTAGCGATCATAAAAGACACCGGAGAACATCGCCTGATAGCGCTCCAGCGTCTTTTGCGACAGGCCGGGGTTGTCCGTCATCTCAAAGTGAAGGTACAGTGTGTTTCGAGCTTCATGCCTCTGAATCCACTCGGTGTAAAACCAATGCTGCGGGCTTCCAGGGTTGCAGGAAAACCACAGCTTTGCTCCGTCCACGCTGCAGCGCGTCAAGGCCTGCTCGACAAATGAGCGCGGCATGAGCACGACCTCATCCAGCAAAACGCCAGCCAGTGTACGGCCCTGAATCAGCGTGTAACTCGCCTCATCCTTGCCGCCGAATACCTCAAAATAATTCGTCACCGCACCGCGACGCACCTCCATTACTTTGTCGCCGCGTCGCCAGCGGATCAGATATTTCTCTTTTGCAAGTCCCATGGCCGTAAACGGCACGATGATATTTTTCGTGCAGCTGTCGACCGTCCGCCCGCAGACACCAAACCGCTGACCGTTAAAGCTTTCCATCGCCCAGCGCACGAAAGACCACATCATGATGGAAGTCTTGCCGGAACGCACCGCGCCGTCGCAGATAAGCGCGTCGTATTTGGAATACGGAAAGGCCATGATTTTCTGCTGCTTTTCACTGATCATCGCTTTCCAACCCTTCTGCCATTTCACGCAGGCTTACACTCAAAGCGTCCTCCTGCGTGTTATCCGCCGGCAAACCCAGCTCAACCACGTCGCGCTGACCAAGATACTGCTTCCCCAGCCAAATAGCCATGCTTGCGCTCTTTGCCGCAAGCTGCCACTGGCTGCGCCGCAGGGAAATTTTCCCCGCTCCCCGCTTTTTCTTGAATACTTCGGAAAAACTGGTATGATAGGTGCGTTTGCACCAACTATTTAGTGTTTTATCGGTCACATCAAACCAACCGCAGATTTCCTCAAGCGTGCATTGCAGGCCGCAGAGGTTTTCGAATTGCTTTTGATCTATTTCCTTTCTTGGCCTTGCCATACGCGCCCTCCTTTCTTTGGAACCATAACACGGCATTTTGGAGCAGCGAGGTCGGAGTTGAACCGCCATCTTTCCGCAGGATGCGGAACGTTTTACCGTTAAACTACCGCCGCGTATTGCCGTGTCACTGGTGCCTTTCTGCTTGCGTTACCTTTTCGCCCTTATACATCCCAGCCCCAATTTCATCAATTTTTGAAAATGGAATGACAGGGACGGTAAGGCGCTCTTTGTATGCCAAATCAATAAAATAGATATACCGAAGTTGATACCCGGTTAATATTTCGCCCCCAACATAGGCTACATATTTTTTGAAATTGAAGTTTCCGCCGGTTATATCGTAATAGCTTTTCCCTCCAAGTTCCTTCCGGGGGATGTTGGATTGCTCTCAAGGGTCATTTTGTGTATTTTCTCGCCGTTCGGAAGCTGCACAAGATTCCCATTCGGTTTGATTGCCGTCAAAACAAAACCGCTTGCCCGGTAAATTGTTCCGTCCCCGCAAGAACACCCATCCGCAAACGATATAACCCATTTGATTTGCGGTGCGTTTTTCCGGATTAGCTTCATCGCAACGGAAATCGCCCGGCTCTCGCTATTGCGCGGCAACACGTCATCAAACGCCATTCGGTTTAATTCAATAAATTCGTTCCACCCGGTTCCCTCAACAAGTCCTTGAATTTTAGACTTGTCCAGAGATGGGCCGAAGGACATGACCCCATGAAGCCGCCCCTCGTAAAATACGCCGAAATGCAGATTGCTGTTATTTACAACCTTGCCGCTATAATGGTGTTCCTTGACGAACGGAACGGCAACCTTGCTCGGGATAACTTTTACAATCAGGTCTTTTGCGCTGCCCATTGCCGTATCACCTCATACAATGCATTCCCGTTTTTATTGGCGTTGCCAAACGTTTCTGTTATTTCATCTTCAACACACGTCATAGCATATTCGATCAATTCTTTTTGTTGTTCATGGAGCGTGAATGTCATTTGACAGATTTCCGATTTGTCCCCATCCGGCAAGGAAAAATCAGTGCCGTACTCATCCTCGTTTTCAATACCCCAGTCAAAATCAAACGCCGACAAATCCAACTCCGGCAATTCCTCTGCCAGCAGGTCAAAGTCCCAGTCGCTCTCGTTGCTCTTGTTATCCACCAGCCGCAGGGCGTTTACCTGCTCCGGTGTCAGATCGTCCACGCAGACGCACGGCACTTCTTCCATGCCCAGCTTCTTTGCCGCCATAGCGCGGCAGTGGCCGATTACAATTACTCCATCACGGTCAATCACAATCGGCTGCACAAAGCCGTACTGCTTGATGCTCTCCGCAACGTTATTGATTTGCCGTTTATCGTGTTTCTTTGCGTTCGCCGCATATGGAGTGAGCTCCGATAGCCGCCTGTTTGTGATTTGCATGATAGACCCTCCAAAAAGCAAAGGCACCGAGAAATTTTCTCAGTGCCTGTACCCTATATTCATGATACTAGTATAGCACAGAGTTTTTCGCTTGTCACTGACAGAAAAGTGACACTTTCGCCTGCTTAAGTTTCACCCACGCCATATAACGCAATTACGAACCGCCGAAGTGCGCGATCTGCGCGTCGGTAAACGCTGCGCTCGTCTAATCCCAGCATTTCCGCTATGCGCGGCGTTCCGCCCGAAATGCGGTGTATGTACATATCAGTTAATAAATCCCGTTCTGCAGCGTCCAGGGCCGCGAGGGACGTGTTCACGACATTGCACGCGAGCTTCGCCCCGGCAATCATCCGCTTGATCTCGTCGCGGTGAATGATATTTGACAGCAGCTTGTCCTCCCGGGAGCTGCCGCCGCCCTGGACGGGCGTAGCGTCCGCCGTGGCGCTTCGGATGTTGGTAGCCTCCAACTCCAGCCGCTGCAGTTCCTCCTGTAGGCTCTGGATTGCAGCAGCCTTTAGCGGATAATCCCGCAGCTTGTCAATCGCCTTGAATTTCCAGTATTCCATCTGGCCCTCCTATTTTGCGGGCGGCTCGTTCTCCCGCACCGCCCGGCTGCAATAATCCTCCGGCGTGATCGCGCCGCCGTACTCGTTGCAATAGCAGACGCCGTGTGCGTTCTGGCGGAAATTGGCGCAGTTGCGGCAGCGGATGATATATTCCGGCGTCAGCCCTGTATCTTCGTATTCTTTCAGCCGCTCCCAAACCTTCCGCTGGTAGCAGGCACCGTCCTCGCAGAAGCTTCCGCCTGGTATGTCTGTGCATTGTGCAATGTCGCAGAAGCTTCCTTCAAACGTCAGGCGCTTCATTCCCGTCACCGATCCTTTCAAATTTCATAAAGCACCCCCAAAAGGTCTGCGATTTCTTTCCGCTATGGTGCCCGAACAACGGCCGCTGGCCTATTGCTTTCCATACTTCGACGGCAGGGATCTGCGCTTCGCTCCATTTGAAGATCAATACTCCATCCGGCTTGAGAACGCGCATACACTCCTCGAACCCGGCATGGAGCATTTCCGGCCAATTATCATCAAGCCTGCCATACTTTTTTGCAAGCCATGCATTCTCTCCGACTTGGCGAAGGTGGGGGGGATCAAACACTACAAGGGCAAACGAATTATCTTCAAACGGAAGGTCCGTAAAATCGCATCGAACATCGGGAGCGATAACGCAAGGCCTCTCGGACTGACCGTTTCCCGATTTCCAAACATCCTTCAGTTCTTCAGCTCGTTTGTCCGTATAAATTGCGGCAGGGTGATTTTTGTTGAACCACATTGTTCGCGATCCACAAGTTACATCGAGTATCTTTTTATCCATTGCCATCACCGTCCTTTCCGTCCATCCTCGCGCCGCAATCCTCGCAGTATTTTTTAGTAGGCTTGTCCCAACTGCCCTCAGTGGTAATGACAAAGCCGCACACAGGGCAGCACCACTCGTCCCCGCCAAGATGCGCCCACCGTCCGCGCCGCACCGGCGCAACGTCGGCGGCGGGAGCATTATCAAAAACAGATGCAACAGCATTGCAGAGTTCCTGCATCTTAAAGCAACGGTTAATCTGCCGCTTCCCGTCAGCCGCTGCCATTGCAAGGTTCCATTCGTTGAATGCGTGTTCCGCAAGCGCAACAGCCACCTCCCGGCTTATGTAATCAGCCACGTTCACCACTCCTTTCATACCAAAATTCGTTAAATTTCTTCCCCGTTATAATTGGCCTGCACCACTCGCGCTGAAATCTTCTCCATTTCGCATCTGTCCGCCCTTCCTCATTCCGGAAAAGCATTGCATAGGGAATAAAGCCTGCATGCATCGTTTGGCGCATCCGTTTTTCTGCCTCATCGAAGCTATCCTCCTCATAGCCGCACAGCACATAGCAGCACATTGTATGGCTCGATGGTGCAAAGCCGGCCGTGCGCAGTTTCTTTCCCATCTCTATAAGCGGCTCCAGATCATCCTTCGTGTCATAAGCCGTATAAAGCCGCTTTGGCTTGAGTTCCCGCAGTAGATTCGCCTGCCATTGTTGGAGTAGCGACGGTTCCAGGCCTCCCGTGAAGATTGCAGGATGTTCCTGCCGCTTCAGCATCTCGCAGACTGCCCGAAAATGCGATTCGGATGTTCCGAGGATATTATCATCAAGTATATTCCAGCCGTCCACGATCG
>OGOV01002217.1_pt1 | contig 15099 bp, 14 predicted proteins | sample 1552711 | NCBI WGS metagenome assembly OGOV01 (sample SAMEA2580216, study PRJEB22360) | human gut metagenome | biome: human gut; feature: human-associated habitat; material: faeces | place: Denmark | collected 2008/2010 | reverse complement strand
GCTTCTGACCATAGATATAGTTGATGAGTCCATGGTTGAAGTAAGCACGGAACCATTTCTTTGGAGAGTTAGACTTCAACAGTTCGTTCACCAGGTTCTCGAAGTTCTTAGCCACCATCGGACGATCGTGGATGATGTTCTTAGCCTCAACGAAGTAAAATGAGTTATGGAGCGATGCTGTAGCGAACTCCATACCCATCTTGTTGCTCAATTCATAGAGAGGCACGAGGTCTGGAGCATTCTTGTCCTGAACGGTCATACCGAAGCCTACATCCTTCAGTCCCATTTCACAGAGCTTCTTCAAGGTTGTATAGCCACGGTTGAAACCATTGTTCAAGCCACGGATTTCATTGTTGGTCTTCTCCAAGCCCTCGATAGAGATACGGATACCAATCTGTGGGAACTCCTTCGCCAGGTCGATGATACGGTCGGTAAAGAAGCCGTTGGTAGAGATCACGATACGGTCGCTCTTCTTATAAAGCTCACGTACGATATCCTTCAAATCCGTACGGATAAAAGGCTCACCACCTGTGATGTTGGTAAAGTACATCTTAGGTAGCTTCTTAATAGTCTCTATAGAGATTTCCTCCTCAGGCTTAGAAGGAGCCTTGTAACGATTACACATTGAACAACGCGCATTGCAACGATAAGTTACAATGACAGTACCATTTAATTTCTTTTCTGACATAATAATATATTGTATATTTTTATTGATTACTGATAATTTTTATGCTGTGCGGATTCTACACCTTTGTCGAATCCTACAAATACGTCATTAAAACCAGATTCCTCTTTGCTGAAAACTGGTATGTTTTCTATCTGTGTTTTTTCCGATAATGCGCCAGCTACATAATTTGTATAATGTTGTAAATCAGATAAAGCACAGACATCCAATCCGTAGTTCTCACAATCTTCATGAATGCTTGTTAAGAAAATCATCACGTGCTGGTGAAAATCATTTTCATTATAATTCCTAACGATTACATTTATGAAGAGTATCAGTAGCTCCTTGTAAACAGCAGGGTCTGCCAATCTGAAATTATCAAAAATATAACTGAGTATTTCACTGACATCACCACCGTTGTCTTTCAATACAAAGAAAGCATTGATGCCCTCCACCTGAACTTCTTGTTTTTTGCTGAACAAAGAGTTTTTAATGGCACCAATGATGTCACCTCCGATGTTTTGTTGTTGATGCATAAGTGCTTTTACTTTCATCGGTAGGCATCTGTATCCTTTTGACCGAAGCCAATCTATCTGATTTTCTATTTTCTCCGCCTCATTGCCATTCCAAGCGTCAAATGCAGTATTAAGAAACAAACTTTGGTATGTCTTGACTATTTGTTGAGTGAAACGTCTCATTCCACCCAAAAGATCCTGTCTGTCATCTTTTTCAAAGCTTGATTTATTCTGTTCAATCAGGTCACAACAATGAAGCAGAACGAACCTCTTTTGTTCATCAGACAAATACTTTCTTAGAACATTGATTTTTTCAATAACACTATGCCATTGGCTGAAAGTTTCTGAAGTATTGGTGAACAGATAGTTCGTTTCACAAAAAGTCTGAACCTCGTCATCCAATCTATTTTGGAAAGTATCGTGCTCTTCATCGCTCACATCCACATACGAATATGTATAAATTGCTTCCGAGATGGTATTCTGTCCATTTCTCATTTCCCTCACTGCTTTGGAAATCTTGCTCTTGTCCTCATCAGTCAGATCTGCCCGATTCCATAGAACTTCCAATGAAATCATTGACTGGAGAACATCCTCTTTCTTGTTGCTCCTCAATCCGTCAATAATCCTCTTTTTCATGTCATTGGTAATAGCGAAGTTCAGCATGTATCGGTCAGGGAAAGTATATCCATCACTACTGTAGTGTGTCGCTGCCTTTTTCTCTGTCAATAACAACACCCAAATGACTTTCAAATTATCATTATTCAAACAGTCATAAGCGCATTTCAGTATTTTGTTCACAAATATTGGTTGCCATTTCAATGCAGCCTCAACAAAGTTCAAAACCCTGTCTTGACTAACTTTTGTGCAAAGCCTACCCAATACTGTTGGTAAAATATTCAACACTTTGTTATTTATCCAACTCCTTCCTTGAATGTCAGCTTTTTCAAACAGGGCGATGTATGTGTCAAATAACTCATTTGCTTTCTCCTCAGTAATCTGTGAGAGTTGTTCTCTGCCGAAAACAGATTCCACAATCTTGCTGTTTGCAGAAACCATCATCATGTTCCAGGCCATGTCCCATGAGTAATCAAACATTTTCAGAATGCAGTACTTGGTGAAATTTTGGTTCATCAAGAACATTGACATGCCTAACCTTTCTTTTAGCATCCACCATTTGCAAGGATATAGATAATCCGCTACAAAACCAGATGAACCCAAATTCCAGCTATTATTATAATCGCCGATTTCAAATAGATGTTCTCTTATAAATCCATGTACAGGTTTCTCTTCGTATGCCTTTCCGCTAAGCTTTTCCGTCAATTCCTCCAAAGTCTCGCCTATGGCAAATTTCTCTATGTTATCGGAATCCGTATCCATGTCAGCATTGGTATATTCTACTTTTCTGTCACACCATTTCATGGTCTTCAATATATAGGTCAAGCAAGATTTAGCATATATATCCTCGCGGTTCTGCAACAAGGATTTGCAAATAACATTCTTGCATTTCGCCAACAACTGATAAGCTTCAAGTTCTTCACCAATGTAATTGAGCAAGTTTGCTTTTTGAATACAGTTTTGATAATCACCTATATCTATAGGCCATTTCATCAAGACCTCTTTCAACTTCTGATTATCATATTGGGTCAAATAAAACAATGCTTGTTGATAGTAAACGTATCTTGACGAAACGACATTCTTGTCCTCCAATAAATCATCGCAGAGCTTGACAAATTGTTTTGCTTTTCCATTATTGCGATAATTCTCCAATAGCGACAAAAACAAATCCGACATTCGTTTCTTATCCTCTGCAGAAAAATCAGTAAGGCGTTTTGCTAAATCTTCAATGCCATCAACAATCCAATCTAAGTTCTTTGGAGTTGCCGAGATAGTAAGTCTCCAATTTAACTCATATAGAAAATGAAGTTTCGTGGTGTCATCGGTAATGCGTTTGTAGTAGTATTCCAAAAACACAGCATCTTTGCTAACCGTGTCCATATCTGCCTCATGGGCTTTAGGCAGTAGTAGCCAACCTGGATACGTTTCTCTCACCACCTGCATTTCTTTGATTTTCTCTTCTATATATTCCTTGAATTTCTCGTCAGGCAAGTCTTTGTCTCTCAAATGATCAAAGCTCACTTTACCATTCCATTCCGATGGCTTTTCTTTAAGATAATTCAAGAAAAAATCGTATGCCGAATAATAACCATCCACACCTCCAACCTCAGCTAAGTTGATGATGTCTATCCCTAACTTTGACAGCAAGACTTTCTCTGCATCATGGAATCCCTTTCTGTAAGTGATGAGATAGGTAGGGCATATCCGTTGTTGCCCGATGACATCTTTCAGCCATCCTATCCAAGCTCTGAAATTTGGATCTTCTCCAGAGAAGCCTATCAAACAAACCAGACTTTCCAGGAAACACTGCTTTGCTGTATTTACCATTTCAGGACGCTCAGTCGGATAACGCCTGTAGTCTTCCTGCGTCATGATATACGGACGGATATTTGGAAAACTACCATGCAGTTTGATGATGCGAGGCGATGGCTGATAGAGCAGCGTTTCCTTGTTCGTCACCAGTTTGAACCCATTGATGACTTGCCCGGCTGCACGTTCTATCAAGGTGTCATAGTTGGTGGTCAAGATGTCCTTCCAAGGCAACTGCACCAACAAACGATGCAATCTGCCCGGTTGGATAAGTTGGTCTGGTAAGGCTTCTTCCAAGATGTTGTCTAATTCGTTATGTCCAAACTGCGCATCTATCAATGAAGACAACCTCACCACGTCATTGGCATCATTCTTCTTGTCTTCCTCGTTGTTGGGATATAACTTGTCTAAGAACACCTCCCGAAGCTGATTCCATGTTTTCATGCTCACATTGTTGGGGATTTCTGCATTCATGCTGAATCCAGCACCAACAAAGGCTGTCACACTATGCGTACCCATATAGAGCTTGATCTGCTCCAACTTGGATGCGACAGATGATGGTATCTGATATTGCTTATTCATAACCTTGATTTTTAACGGTTCAATTATGAATAGTGATTATTGCTTGTAGATGTTGATGAGCTTGTCGTAATAAGTTTCAGCATCATAGCGATGTTGTGCATCCGAAGCTATTTGTTGATAATCAAGCTCCGAGTTCCACATCTTCTCAATCTTCGTCTTTAGATCGGCGATATTACCACTGCTAAAGGTATAATCTGTAAGTTCAGGTATTCCCCCGATATTGGCTCCCAATACGGGCGTTCCCAAACATTGGGCCTCGATAACTGATAAAGGATTGTTCTCATACCATTCCGAAGGAATCACCGAGAAGCGAGCCTTGCCCACAAGTTGCTTGATGTCATCCCACTGCTTGAAACCGACGAACTCGATATTGGTGTTGGCAACTGCTTTCAGTTCATTCATCAGAGGACCGCCACCGATAATCAACAATTTATAAGGTAATTGGTTGGCAGCCTCTATCAATGTCTTTGCACCTTTCTCGTGGCTCAATCGCCCGATAAAGCAATAGTAATTCTCCTTTTTCGGAAGAAGCTCAACATCATCTGTGTAATCTGTGCCATCTGCGGGAGCATATTTGCACTTCTCCACGTCAATGAAATTGCAGAGCGTGCGCATCTTCGATTTCGAGAATCCCCCTTGCACCATCTTGACAGCCATAAACTGGCTCGGACAGATAAAAACATCCGTTGAGGCCTCCAAACGCTCACGGTTCCAAACGATAGCCTCTTTAAATCCGATGAACGAAGCCAACTTCGAGCCTTTCATGCACTTGTTGTCCAAACAAGCCTTCTTGCCACCATTGAAACAAGTCTCGCAGATGGTATTTCCATTCTTCAGACAGTCGTATCTAGGACAGAGCAATTTATAGTCGTGCAGTGTCCACACTACCTTGATGCCCCGCTGATGCGCCAACTCTGCCATCACCGGTGACAGCTGCGTATGCACATTGTTGAGATGCACCACGTCCGGCTTGAAGTCATCAAGCAGTTTTTTAAACGTGCTTTTTACCTCATGCGACCCAAACGGACGGGTAAAAGCCATCAATTTGCTCATATTCTTTGGAAAGTATTTCTTCCAAGGCGTATCCAGATTCTCCGGATAGTCCATGGCAAATACCGCCACCTCGTGCCCATGCGCCTTCAGCAGCTTTTCCAGATTGAGCATATAAATACAATCACCGCCACGGCGGTAATAAAACTTGTTTGCTAATAAAATCTTCATAAAAAATGTATTTGTAAAGTACAAACGCTTAACTACTCTTCTATCACAACATTAATTACACCATTGATACTATCAATATGTCTCGAATCAATAATGCGATATTGAATTTGAAAATTACCACACGTTTCTTTATCGATATATATACCATCCATTTCTTCTAGAGAATGAACTACATGATGGTTTACAGCAGAGGTTATGTAAGAAAAATCTCTCTTGCTGGTATCAGCATCCAAGTTCCATATCTTTACGAAATTACCTCCATAAGGAGATGGAGACAACAGCCGCATAGATTCTTGGAGCCTTGGATCTAAAAAAGGAGAATATGCAGGAGGAACCATAGGCTTATCTACATCCACATTCTTCTTGGATCTATCTGTATACAATTTTATTCCATCTGGAAATTTAACAAAGATATTTATATTTCCTGTTTCATCAGTTCCTTCATTACCCAAAGAAAACGAAAGTTCAAACATTCGCTCATCGAGCATTTTTTTCTCCAAAAGAATACGATAATACTTTTCCTCTCTGTCGTAATAAGAATCCATATAAGTATTATAGATTTTAACACCATCTGTGTCTATCATGGAACAACCTTCGAAGACGGAACTAAAAGGAGTAGTATCCTTAGTTATTGATGGAAGTTCTTTATATGGATGTTTTGCACGAATTATCAGCATGTGCTTTGCTAATTCCTTCTCAACATCAAGCACAGGAGAACGTTTTAATTTCAAACAGACCTTTTCTTTATTGAGTAATAACACAGGCTTGGACATTCGATTCTTATAAGCTGCTATCTCTTTTTTGCATCTTTCTAATTCCTTCTCCTCTTCACTAAGTTCCTCTTTTAAGAGAAACTCATCTGGCATTCTAAGGAAGCATAGCCCATGGGCCTTTGCCTTGATCAAAATCGGATTATCATAGCTTACGACAACAACATTTTCTTTAGGATAATCAGAAGCTAAGATTCCCATTAAGATTTGGTCATCCTGAGAAGATGGATTAAACTTGGCTCGTACTTCATCAGGAAGTTTCTCTGGACAACTCATACAATAGCCTAAAGAAATCGAGAGATTTTTGTCCCCTAAGAATACATCACCCAACAGTTTGCTTAATACCTTAGCCTTCTTTTGGATTTTTCCTCTTGCACCATCCTTATGTTTATCGATTTCTCCAGCAACAATATCTGATACTATTATTTTGAAATCAACATCGCCAACAAGATTACCCCATGGAATCTGCTCGAAATTTTGGAAATGCAGGAAAATGTTTGTATCAAGAAATAAATACTTCATTTTATCTTTATATAGTTTATTTTACCTTGACTTACCCTACTAAGATCAATAGCCCATATTTCTAAGTCATCATCTTTATAAGGTTGAATAGCCGTAAAAGCATTTTTGCTTTCATAATATGCTGCCAAGAATTTCTTTCTTTTAAAATAATTACTTGGTACTATTAGGAAACCAGAAACTTTAAATCCTTGAAACACTTTACCCAACAAGAATTGTTTTTTTCGAATCATTTCAAGAGCTTCTTTATATTTCATCTGGCAATAAATTATGTTGAGAAAAACTTGTAAAATAAGGAGATACTGCATCATGCATATCTTTCTGACGCTGAGTTAAACACAATACCTCATTTCGAATATTTTTCACCCTAACATCAATAATAATTATGTTAGGATTATCTATATTTTTTACATGCTCAAATATTATATTCTTTCTAACATTCAAACTATTAAAATTTATCAAGACGAACAACTCTCTCAAATAATATCTCATCAAACTTACTAGTGTATCATCATTAAAAACATCTAAACAACTAAATATATCACCAGGATACAAATGTTTAGTAGAATCTCTTATGACAGAAACGGAAGCCAATGACATACCTATATTGTGATAGAAATTAATCCGATACTTTTTTCCACTGCTGTTTATTGTTTTAACCCATAAACCACTCAGCATTTGGACTAACCCTTTTTTAATATTCAGCAAAATGACATTCAAAGCATTTGCTTGTTGGGTAGTCAACATACTCTTCCATTCCTTAAACTCCAATAATTCCAACGGAGGTAAATGTTTCAGTAAATTATACCGATTGATATATGGAGCAAAATTCGTCCCCATAGGAGTCATTGCATTATATCGAATGAATACCAACTCACTATCTGAGAACTGGGACCTTATTATTTTAATATACTTTATTTTCTCTTCATATACATTACTTCCGCTTCCATCTATTTCTTCCAACAGCCTATATAATGTACGAAAATATAATGGTGCAAAATCACGGTTATTAGCATAAAATTCAAAGTACGCTTCTACAGCTCTCTTTCTCCTCTGATTATAGCTTGTTGTTTCCTCAAAACCAGCCTGCATATCTTGTAGGTATCGATGCAAAGCCTCTTTACCGCTATAAGTTTCATCGTCATCTTTATAAACAAGATATTTTAGTTGCTCATTATAAATCTCCATCAATTTGAAAAATTTATCATTCAGCTGCTGCAATTCATAGATACGAGCATTCTTCTTTGAATCCTCGCGCTGTAAGCCAAAAGTATAGTACAAAAGCACTATACTTAATATGGTACCGACAACTCCACCAACAAAATCACCGTATTGTCCGACGATATCTGTGGCTACAGCTTCATCTATAGCAACGTTTCTCTCATGGAAAATAAACAGATACAACATTCCCGCTGAAAGAATGGCAGAGATGATTAAAGCCCATTTTATAACTTTATTCTTTTTTTCTTCATTCATAACCTATTAAAAATTCAATCAAGATTTTATTTGCTGTAATCCCAACAGTCTAATTTTCCAAAGATATAAGAGAACGCAAAACTATTTTCTATTTAATTGTTAACCACCTTTTCCTATATGCCAAAATTTCCTTTGGTGCAGGCTTTTTTTAGTAGCTTAAACACGTAATATTTGATAACGTGCGAAAAGCATATCGCACCAATCAATGTTGCAATACAAGTTGCAACATAGAGCATATCATTATTATGGATGGATCTTTCTAAATGAAACATACTTGCCACCCTAAAAAACATCATGTGACAGAGATAAATCTCCATACTAATACCACTCAGATACTTAGCTACCCTATTGTTCAACACAATATCCTTTGAACCTATGGCATACATGAGAGCCAAGCAGCAAAGACCAATAAATCAGGCAAGATAAACAAACCTTTGATGTCAACAACAAATCTTAATATGGTGAGCACAAGACATGAAGCCAAAGCTATCATCCAATGTTTCTCCACCCAGCTCTTAATACCCTGACGATAGAGATAAATTATACCACCGGCAACAAAGAAAGGCGCACTATAGATGATGTTAATCTTATCTATTGGTTTCACCACAAAGTCAGGAGTACCGAAATACACAATAGCTATATAGCAAAACACTAACGACAGCAGCAATACTATCCATCCTCGCTTCTTATTATCCAACAGGAAGGTAAAGAAAGGGAAAAGCATATAGAACGTAAATACCGTACCCAGAAACCATCCTACACCTATCACCTCAATATTTGGATTAGGCAAGAGATTGAAGCACATTGTCAAATCTGCAAAGCTTTGACAGAACGAACTCCAGGATGGTTCCATCACAAAGCTAATCATCACCATCATGGCGAAGAATGGCCAGGTACGATGATACCGCTTTGCATAGAACTTCGCAGGAGTTACTGCTCCCGACTTTACTCGTTCATAATATCCACAACACATACTGAATGCACTAATAATCATGAACAGCAATGTGAAATTTGTAAACCACGGAATCACATTACCAGTCAAGATGTTATCACTTGGCTTAATCATAAGATTAGCCAGAACGTGCATCAGTACAATACCTACAGCTGCATAAGCACGCAAGCCATCCAGAGAAGAGTAATTTTCTCTGACATTCGCAGATGTGGGGGTAACTAATTTATCCTTCATTTTCTTTTTTACCAATTATTGAAAGTTTGTTTATTGTTGTTTCCATTACATCAAACACATCTGTGAGTAACCCTGGCAGAAGTAAATTTAACCTATTTGATTGACTATAAAAGTTTTTTCTGTTTTTTGATGTAACAAATAAACCATTCTCCATGTCAGGAAACAAGATTGTCCCCTCAGAATGTCCATTCGGTCCATCATAACAGTCATAAACCATTTGCATAAAATCAAAAGAACCATCATGCACGAGTCTATTTCTAATATTTACTATAGTATTAACACACGATGGTTTTTCAAATATAGTACCTGTGATATCAGAAGTGGTCTTAACTATACTTCCCAACAGAACTTTCCGTGAAACCATTTTGGGATATTTGGAGAAATCCAATTTTTCATAATCACGCAACTCAACGTAAATCTTAGACAGTATATCAAATGAAGACGCAAGGTAAAGAAAAATACTATTAACACATGCAAAACATATCGTATCCTGAGGACTAACTGTAACAGTTGCATGTTTAAAGTCTTCCATTTTGCAGGGAGACTCACTAGGAAAATGGTTGTAAAACACCCTCAACATAGATGCAATCATCTTAAAGCGATCACATAGAGCACAGACCAGCATATAGCAATCATAATAATACAACCATCTATGCACTATCTCGTAATTTTCATGATTCCTCACGTATGTTTCAAACTCCTCCTTTGTCCATCCACATTCAGCTGTATTTCCTGCATCTCTAACCCAACAAGGAACCCCTCTATAATCCCTATCAAACTGGTTACATCCTCGAAATATTATATCTTTAAAGACATTAGACAGGTCATAACCTTTATCTATAAGAGAATCGAGTTTATCAAATATAAATCGAAGAGCATTGTTATTAGTATCAAAATCCATAGAATAATATTTTATTTTACTTTCACCCATTCACTCTTTTCAAAGTCATATTTCTTGATAACCTTTGCAGGAATACCAGCTGCCACCGAGTAATCTGGAATATCTTTGGTAACTACGGAGTTGGCACCTATCACACAATGCTTACCTATACGCACTTTACCAACAACCACCACATTGGTACCAAGCCAGGAGCCTTCCCCAATAATAACTTTGCTATCCATTTGTGACATTATCCCTTGCTTACTAACTGGAAGTTTGATATTCCTGTATTCATGGTTATGATCAGAAACAAACACATGAGGACCGGTAAGAACATCTCTTTCAAAAATAACCTCATTAACAGAAGAGATTGTTGAATGATTGCCAATTTCAACTCCATCGCTTAGGCATACCATACTCTTAGTTCCATTTGCGTAAATGCAAGTTGAAGGACGCACAGTTACATTGCTTCCAAATTTTATACATCCACGATTAACAATTTTGACACCAAGTCCAACATAGCATGCCCCCCCCACAATTCAAACGATTACCTTTAATTATTATAAATGTAATCAATTTCTTTACTAAATTTGCTATCATTTCAACTTATTTATCATAGATTCAACACCCTCTACAAACTTTCTCTCAGAGCATTCAGACGCCAAGAAATCCAATAATTTCTCAGAAGCGATAATATTAGACTTGGCATTTCCGAGTTTCTCATTTATTACCTTCTTCCAAACATCTACGTCATTTGGCAACAAGCAACCTCTACCATCAGAAAGGTACTCTCTTGTCGTCATTGTATCTGTCGTCATGATATATTTCATATTTGCAGCTGCTTGAAATAAGACTATTAAACCAGCAGGAGCTTCTGTGTCTAATGGCAAAGCAACAATCTCACAAGAACACATTTCTTTCATAAAATCTTCTATAGAGATATTATACCTAGCTACCACATTACTTGGTAATTCATGTTGATATTCATCATAAGTCACTTTTGGCATCACCAAATGAAACTGGACATGAGCCATTACCTTAGCCACTTCAATCATAAATCTCCAATCACGCCCATTTCGACCACCGCAGAAAACAGTATTAGGGCAAACATCCAAGGAGGCATTGACCTCATAATCTTCATGAAAGACATCATGAAGTAAAAACAGCTCCTTATTTATTCCGAGTCGCTTCTTTAGGTGACTACCATATTCCACAGAGGTTACGCTTGCCACAAAATACTTGCTCTTCAAAGCTTTCTTATAAAGCCATGCCACAATCTTGTTCTTGACAGAATCTTTATCCTTCAAAAGAAGATTGACACACACAATCTTTCTCCTTTTAAAGGTAAACCTACATAGCCAATAACAAAGGATAGCTTGAAAATCATACCAACATACAATGGTATCATAACTATGAGAAACCTCTAATGCATACTTACACCCTTTCAGCCACCCAACTATCAGTCTCTTTGACTTAGGAGAGTATATTTCATTAACCTCACCATGAATCAATTGTGAGATGAAAGAAACCTTTCCTTTGTCTCCTGGATTGTCAAATAAAAGATAAACCATAAGCTAATGTTCACTAATTCCACGTAGTTTTCGTGTTAACCCTAACAAATGCAGTCTTTCCAACAATTCTCAGATTTTATTTCGGCTAGAGTTTCCGCCAAATCCCCAAGAATTAGCACCAAGATGGGTAGAATACTTGATAGGAGTACCATCGGCAACCTTAGAGGAAAAGACCTCTGCTGGATATACTTCCATTCCATTGCTCAATCGTTGAAACACAGGATAATACTGAAAATTATACTTTTCATGTAAAACTCTTGCTATCACACAGGCATGATATTATTATTCATGACCTTAGGATTCAAAGAGAAGTGTCTTCCCTCATAATAATCCAAAACATCTTTTAGCCATAATGCCCCCTTTTCGGCACCAAGTACAGCAGCCTCTATACCAACAAGACGCTCTTTCTTATTAGAGATATGAGCATATAGAAAATAGGAATGAAACTCCACAGATGAAAAGGAATGTAAATTCAAGAATGGATCAAATGATTTGTATATCATTACATCAGAATCCAAATAGATGCCACCATAATTATACAAGGCATAAATACGAATGGAATCTGCACAGAATGCATATTTCTTAGGCTCAAAAGCCTCCTTCACATAAGGTACAGAATCTATATCACAACGCTTTCTATTCCATTTGATAATCTCATAATCTGGCAGCACTCGCTTCCATGGATCAATACACTCTTGAATTTGCGCTGGAAATGGGTCATCACTCAACCAGCAGAAATGAATAATTTTTGGTATTCTCATATTGTAGTTTAATTAATTCGATAATAATCTTGTTTATCAAACAGCCAACTATCTTAATAACCAAATACAACATAGGAGAACGCATATTCTAACTAATATAATTCTAGATAACGCTTTGCCGTTACACTAACATCGTAATGACGGCACACATGTTCTTTTGCAAGACTAGCCTTTGCCAAAGCTTCATCATAATGGTCAAAGACAAATCTAATCTGTTCAGCTAAATCATCAGCATTACCATTTTCAAACAGCCAGCCATACTTATCATTTTCAGTAACCTCAGCTGGACCTTGTCCTGAAGAAACTAAAACTGGAACTTTTGCAGCCATTGCTTCGGCTACGGTCAAACCGAAACCTTCTCTTCTTGATGGTTGCACAAAAAGATCGTAATTTCTAAGATGCTTAGCTATATACTCCTGTGATTGTTTACCTAGGAAGTGAACATTTTTTTCAAGGTCTAAATCGGAAGTGAGTTTCTTCAAATATTCCATGCTCTTACCATCGCCTATAAAAGTTACGTCCACCACAGTTTTTAAGATAGCAGCAGCTTTTATCAGCAGGTCTTGCCCCTTTTCATTATGGTCTAACCTACTAATCTGCACCAACTTATAGGGGTGGGTAATAGCGACCTGATCTTTTGGAAAGAAATTGGCAGTCAATATACCATTACAAATAACAGTACTATCTACACCATATTTCTCAGCAAAAGCCTCTTTCACTGCATTGCTGATGGCAAAGAGCTTTGGAATTCTCTGTACCAATTGCTCACCATCTACAAAGCCCATAGAAAACATAGCCTTTATCATACCCCAAAAAGAACCATGTTTTGCCATTGTAAATGGTAAAGCATGAAGTGTCAATGACACTTTATGACTTAGCTTCTTGCCAAATATCATTGCATAGAACTCTGGACCATGCAGATGAATCTTATCTGGTTGTATCTTTCTTAATTCCTTATTAAGATGCCAAACAAAGACCAAGGATTTTGAACCAAGCTTTCTATTCAATAAATGAACATGCACGGAAGAATCTAATTTTTTTAATAAGGTTTTCTCATACAGTTCATTTATAAGAACAACATGTACATCGGCTCCATATTCGGCTTGGGCATTAGCAATATTAACAAGCATTGTTTCAATGCCGCCAAATCCAAGTCCCCAAAACACATGAGCTACTCTAATTGTCTTCATAAGATTTACATTATACTTTTTACTAATCTATATGTTTTACCCAAACTATTTTTTCTTATCGACTTGTAATAAGAAGACCATAGCAAGGATTTCAATTCTTTTTTGTTTTCATCCAAAAATGCTCGATACTCAGGAAGAGAACGATAGGAGGATGTCAAGAGGCCATAACTTAGGCTGAAGACACCTTCCTCCAATATGGTTGTTTCTTTATAATTTGCAGAAGATTCCGAAAGCTTTCGGAAATTCTTAATGATCCATAGGGTATCATAGAATCTCTTCATCTTAAAAGTAGAAGTGATGCTTCCACTCTCCCTAATATTATAATTGTACCAAATGTGCTTCAAAGGCAAGATGCACTTTGCCTTGGTATAGCATCTTATCAAAAAATCTTGATCCTCATGATAAATGCCTGGGGTAAACAGCAATCCATTCTTCTGCAAGAAACTTCTAGAGAACAAAAATTTTTGGGAAACCCCTGTCGGTAATTTTCGGCAATAAAAATAACCATCATGCTCTTCTCCATAATACTTGCAATAAGATGGCTTAGAAAAGAGAGTGGTAGGAGTAAAATTATCTCCCCTTTGCTCATTCAAGTCGAAGCAAAACATTTCCACATAGGGATGACGAGTAATTTCCCCCAATGCCTGACTTATGGATTTTTCAGTAATGCTATCATCACTATCCACTACCCATATATAATCACCCTTTGCCACTTTTATGCCGGAATTACGAGCAGCACTAAGTCCTTGATTTTTCTGATTGATAATCGCCAAATTCGTGTGAGCATCAGCAAACATTTCTACGATAGCCATAGAATTATCTGGTGTGCCGTCATTGACAACTATCACTTCAAACAGACTTTCGTCCACACCTTGTTTATATATACTGTCCAATGTACCTCTAATAAAGGGTTCTACATTATAAACAGGTATTACTATTGATAATTTCATCATTTATTTTTGATTTAAAAATTTCACCCAATCAAACTGGTCATATACCTTTTGCCCCCAAAATCCCTTGAAGTCCATAATATTACCTAATTCTTTACAATTTTCATAGCCCTTTACATAGAAGCCACAAGTTATATCTGGATATTCAACATGAGTTAAGGCTACTTTACTTTCATAAGATAAATGCTCAAATTCTTCTAAACACTTCTTTGTGCAGCCATCTTTTTCTGACAAAACAACAAAGATATTGTTCCATTGTATTCGTCTTGCTCTACGTTTCCACGCACTGACACCTTCCTCAAAACTCTGATAATGAAGAAAATACACATGAATCACCCCCCAGCCCGTCCGAGAACGGCCGTTTTGGGGTGTATCATAGAGGGCAGAACC
>OGOV01002216.1_pt1 | contig 15105 bp, 10 predicted proteins | sample 1552711 | NCBI WGS metagenome assembly OGOV01 (sample SAMEA2580216, study PRJEB22360) | human gut metagenome | biome: human gut; feature: human-associated habitat; material: faeces | place: Denmark | collected 2008/2010 | reverse complement strand
CGAACAGGCGGCTGCCGCCGCCGTAACACTACCCTTTTCACACTTGAAATTGGGGCGTAAGGTCAGCGGCGACTCGCCGCCGCCCGCCCCTCTTGCCAAGGTTGTCGAAATATGCTATAATAGAATCAGAAGTGATTCCGTCAATGGATTCCAAAAGAAAGAGGTACAAAAAGATGCGTAATACCACAAGTTATGAAAGCCCGTTCTGCACCCGCTATGCCAGCGAGGAAATGCAGCACGTTTTCTCCGCTGACAAGAAGTTCTCCACATGGCGTCGCCTTTGGGTGGCTCTGGCTCGGGCAGAAATGGAACTCGGTCTGCCCGTGACACAGGAGCAGGTGGACGAACTGGAAGCCAATATCGACAACATTGACTATGACGTGGCAGAAGCAGAAGAAAAACGCCGCCGGCACGATGTCATGTCCCACGTGTATGCATACGGTCAGGTCTGCCCCAAGGCTGCCGGCATCATTCATCTGGGTGCAACTTCCTGCTATGTCGGCGATAATACAGACATTATCGTGATGCGTGACGCTCTGGAGATCGTTCGCCGCAAGATGATTAACGTGCTGGCAAATCTCGCTCACTTCGCCATGGAATATAAGGGCATGCCGGCTCTGGCATATACCCACCTCCAGCCGGCACAGCTGACTACAGTGGGCAAGCGTGCTACACTGTGGATGAACGAACTGCTCATGGACTTCAATGAACTGGAATACCGTATCGCAAACCTGAAGCTGCTGGGCTCCAAGGGTACCACCGGTACACAGGCTTCTTTCATGGAACTGTTCAAGGGCGATACCGATAAGGTCAAGGAACTGGAAGCCAAGATTGCCAAGGAAATGGGCTTCAACGGCGTTGTTCCGGTTTCCGGTCAGACTTATTCCAGAAAGATCGACTCGCAGATTCTGGCAACCCTTAGCGGCATTGCACAGTCCTGCAGCAAGTTCTCCAACGATATGCGTCTGCTCCAGAGCTTCAAGGAAATGGAAGAACCTTTTGAAAAGACTCAGATCGGTTCCTCTGCAATGGCATACAAGCGGAACCCCATGCGTTGCGAGCGTATCACTTCTCTGGCTCGCTACGTGATGATCGACAGCCTGAATCCGGCATTTACCGCAGGTACCCAGTGGTTCGAGCGGACACTGGACGACTCTGCCAATAAGCGTGTTTCCGTACCGGAGGCATTTCTGGCAGTCGATGCGATCCTGAACATCATGCTGAATGTTACCGACGGTCTGGTGGTATATCCGAAGATGATCCGTCAGCGGATCATGCGGGAACTGCCGTTCATGGCAACCGAAAATATTATGATGGACGCTGTGGAAAAGGGCGGCAACCGTCAGGAACTCCACGAAAAGATCCGTCAGTATTCCATGATCGCCGGCAAGCACGTCAAGGAAGAAGGTCTGGACAACGACCTGTGCGATATGTTGCTGGCAGATCCGGCATTCATGATTACCAAGGAAGATCTGGACAAGATCCTGAAGCCGGAAAACTTCACCGGCCGCAGCGAACAGCAGACCGAAGAATTCGTGGCAGAGTGCATTCAGCCCATTCTGGACGCAAACAAGGATATTCTGGGCGAACACTTCGAGATGAAGAACTAAGGAAACACTACATAAAGCCCGTCTGACGGCTTTATTCTTGCGTATCCCATAGAAAACAACCCTCGGCGGAATCCAATCGTCGGGGGTTGTTTTTTCGTAGGACGAAAAATCACCGCAGGTCTTGACAACTTCCTCAAAAAGGTGTACCCTAAACAAAGAATCATCAAGGGAGGAATCATCATGCCGATCCAGATTCGTGCGGCAGTGCCGGCAGATGCACCGGCACTGCTCGCCATTTATGCCCCTTATGTGGAGCAAACTGCCATTACATTCGAGTACGATGTTCCCGCAGAGGCGGAATTCACCCGCCGTATTGTGGACACCCTGCAAAACTACCCCTATCTGGTGGCAGAACAGGACGGCGTGCCGGTAGGGTACGCCTACGCCGGAAAATTCCACGAACGTGCTGCCTATGACTGGTCTGTGGAAACGTCTATCTATGTGGAACAGCACCGGAAGCGACAGGGTATTGGCAGACTGCTCCACGATGCACTGGAACAGGAATTACGGCGACGGCATTTCCTCAACATGAACGCCTGCGTTGCCTGTCCCATAGGGGAAAATGACCCCTACCTCACACGGGACAGCATTTGTTTCCATGAAAAACTGGGGTATCGCATGGTGGGCGAATTCCACCAGTGCGGCTATAAATTCGGACGGTGGTATCACATGGTGTGGCTGGAAAAGCATATCGGCAGCCACGAGGGAACGCCGCTGCCGGTACTGCGGGGATAATTTCAACAATGGATTTGCGTGAAAGGATTTGCGTGAAAATTTTCCTCGTCCTATTGACTAATCTGCCGTTTTCGGGTATCATAAGAAGTAGGAAATTTTTGCAGTATCCCCTGCACGGAATACGGAGGACACATACATGAACAAACAAGGACGGTTCACAGCCGTTTTGCTGAGCGGAGTTATCCTCTGCGGCATCGGCACCGGCTGTGCCGCGGACGGCTCCAAAACTGCCAAGGCAGACTACACATGGAGCAATGTTGCCATTGGCGGCGGCGGATATGTCACCGGCATGGAGTATAACCGCAAGGAAGAAGGGCTGGTCTATGCCCGCACAGACATCGGCGGACTGTACCGCCGGAAAAAGGATACTGACTGGGAACCGCTGACGGACTTTCTGGGGGCGGACGAATGGGGCTATATCGGGATCGAGAGTATGGCGACCGATCCGGTGGAGCCGAACCGCGTTTATTTTGCCGGCGGCACGTATATGAGCGATGATGCGGCACTGTTTGCCTCGGACGATTACGGCGAAACGTGGACACGCTTTGATGCTCCGTTCAGCTGCGGCGGCAACCAGTCCGGACGGGGCTGCGGCGAACGCATGTGCGTCAACCCCAATAACAACAAGGAAGTCTGGTTCGGCAGCCGTGACAGCGGTCTGTGGAAAACCACCGACTACGGCAAGAACTGGGAAGAGGTCACCTCTTTTCCAGAAAAGGGCGACTATAAACAGGAGAGCAACAGTATCGGCATTCTGTGGGTGGCTTTTGATCCGACTTCCGGCGACATGTACGTCGGCGTGGCAATGACAGACGGCACCTGCATTTATAAAAGCACAGACGGCGGCGACAGCTGGACAGCACTGGCTGCCAATGCGGCAGGCATGTACCCGCTGCATGCTGCATTCTCCAACAGCGGAAAGCTGTATCTGGCGTACTCTGACAATTGCGGTCCGAATCTGTCCCCCACGGCTGGGGCAGTCTATGTGTACGATACCCAGTCGGACCGCTTCACGGATATTACGCCTGATCTGAACGACGGCAGACAGGGCGGCTTCGGCGGCATTTCCGTAGATGTCCGGAATCCGGATACGGTGGTGGTTTCCACGCTGGGCTGGTGGTCGGACAACGGCGACAATCTGTACTATACCACCGACGGCGGCGACAGCTGGAGCGGACTGTTCAACCTGAACACCAAGGAAAACCACTACCAGATGGATACCGCACAGGCGGAATGGCTGGACTGGGGCAGAGGTGAAAATCAGGCGAAAACCGGCTGGTGGGTGGCAGATGTCAACATTAACCCGTTCAATTCTGACGAAGTGATGTACGGCACCGGTGCAACGATCTATTCCACCCAGAACATGACAAAGATCGGCACAGAGCCGGTGACCATTGCCTTTGATGCCTACGGGCTGGAAGAAACGGCAGTGTTCAAAATGCTGGCACCGCCCAGCAAGGACGATTCGCCCCAGCTGTATTCCATTATGGGTGATCTGACCGGCTTTGCCCACAAGGACGTGACCCAGTGCCCCGATGATGCCCACTTCATGAAAAACGGCAAGCCCACAGATTTAGATGTGGCATTCCAGAACCCCAACACGGCGGTATACCTCAGCGAGGAAAAGACCACCACGATCAATTTCACGCAGGACGGCGGTGCTACATGGGAAACCGTAAAGCACAAGCCCGACCCCGCCACCGGCGGACAGGTGGCGATGTCCGCGGACGGCAGCTCCACGATCTGGGTGCCCAACAGCATTTCCGGAAAGCCCTATGTGACCACTGACCTCGGAAAGACGTGGTACTATGTGGAAGGACTGGGCTTTAACGCCAAAATTGCCGCCGATCGGGTGAACCCGAAGGTGTTCTATGCCACCTGTGACGGGCTGTTCTATGTGTCCAGGGACGGCGGCGTGACTTTCGAATCCACGGGACAGATGGTGGCAGATTCTGCTGAACCGGTGACGGTGTTCGGGCAGGAGGGCAACGTCTGGATCTCCAGCAGCACCATGATCATGTACACGGAGGACGGCGGCGAAAGCTTCCAGACCGTAAAGACTCTGCCCACCGTGGACAGCATCGGCTTCGGCAAGGGCAAAGAAGAGGACAGCTATCCGGTGATCTATGCCGAGGGTGACGACGGCGAAAACGGCTACGGCATCTATCGCTCGGAGGACAAGGGCAAAAGCTGGATAAGAATCAACGACGAGCAGCATAAGTTCGGAAACCTGAACCCCAAGTACATCACCGGTGACAGCAATGTCTACGGCAGAGTGTACTTCTGCACAGACGGACGGGGAATCGTAATGGGTGATATTGCTTCGTGAAAAAAAGACATTATGGAAAATACATTTTTCGCTGGCTCATGACCTTGCTGTTACTGGCGGGGCTGGTGTTTGCCGGCATCGGCGGCACAAGGCTGCTGCACATCTATCTGACCAGCACCGGCAGACAGGCGGCAGATGTTCCCAGCAAACAGGATTATCCGGTGCGTGGAGTTGATCTGTCCTACTATCAGGGCAATATCGACTGGGACGTGCTGGCATCGCAGGACGTGGACTTCTGCTTTATCAAGGCGACCGAGGGCGTTGACCACAACGACAGCCAGTTTGCACAGAACTGGCAGACAGCACAGGCGGCGAAGATCTACGTGGGAGCATATCACTTTTTCCGGTTTGAGAACACGGGAAAGGAGCAGGCGGAAAACTTTATCCGCACAGTGCCGGTGACGGAAAACACCCTGCCGCCGGTGATCGATGTGGAATTGTACGAGTCGCTGGGCGGCAGCATGCCGGACACCGGCACCGCAAGGCAGAACTTACAGGAAATGCTGGACCTGCTGGAAGCCCATTACGGGGTAAAGCCCATTCTCTACGCTGCCCCCAACACCTATCGGGCATATGTAAAATCGTTTGCAGAGGACTATCCGATCTGGATCAGCAACTACTATTATAAGCCCTATTTCGACTGGACATTCTGGCAGTATACCGATTCCGGCGAACTGGAGGGCTATGACGGCTATCAGACCCACATTGACCTGAACGTCTACGCCGGAAGCATGGACGAGTTCCGGCAGCAGTTCGGCTTACAGGCATTTTAGAAAGGAACTATTATGACAGAACCAATTTTTTTGCAGGGAATCTGCAAGGACTACCTCTGGGGCGGCAATCGCCTGCGGGAGGAATTCGGCAAGGAAAGCGATGCTGACAAGATCGCTGAAAGCTGGGAACTCGCCTGCCACAAGGACGGCAGCAGCATGCTCACTTCCGGCAGTGATGCAGGGCTGAACCTGCGGGAATATCTGGACAAGAACGGCACCGCATTCCTCGGCACCAACTGTGCGGACTGCACCACTGTGCCGGTGCTGATCAAGCTGATCGATGCCAAACAGGACCTGTCCATTCAGGTGCACCCCGATGACGACTATGCCATGCGGGTGGAGGGAGAAGCCGGCAAGACGGAAATGTGGTACATCGTAGATGCGGCTCCCCACGCTGCCCTGTACTACGGACTGAAACAGGAAGTGACCAAGGCGGAATTCGAACAGCGGATCCACGACCAGACCTTGACAGAAATTCTCAATCGGGTGGAGGTCAAGCCGGGAGAACTGTACTTTATCCCCTCCGGTACGCTGCACGCCATTGGTGCGGGGATCCTGCTGGCGGAGATCCAGCAGAACTCCAACACCACCTACCGTGTCTATGACTACGGCAGACGGGGAGCAGACGGCAAGCTGCGTCCGCTGCACATTGCAAAGGCTCTGGACGTGACCAATCTCCGTCCCATTGCCCCCACGGTGCAGTATCCTGCGGAGGCGGTTGCCGGCGGCACGGTGCGGAAGCTGGAAGCGTGCAAGTATTTCGCTTCGGACGTGGTGACTGTGCACGGCACAGTTGCATTTACCGTAGGGACAGAATCGTTCCACCACCTGCTGTTCCTGTCGGGAGAAGCCACTCTGCAAACAGAATCCGGCAGCTATCCGGTGAAAAAGGGCAGCAGTGTGCTGCTGCCTGCCGGACTGGGAGCCTATACCGTGACCGGCGAAAGCGTACAGTACGTGGTTACCCGCGTGGACGAAAAATTGAGTTGACAATTCCACATGATGGATTTGCATATTGAGGAGGAAACATATATGAAGTATTACATTGGTATTGATCTGGGCGGCACAAATATTGTTGCCGGCGTAGTCAACGAAAGCTATGAGATTCTGGCAAAGGCAAGCGTCAAGACTAACCTGCCCCGTCCGGAAGAAGAAATCGCTGCGGATATGGCAAAGGTTTCGCAGGAAGCTGCGGAAAAGGCTGGCCTGACTATGGCGGACATCGAGTGGATCGGCGTAGGCACACCGGGCGTTGCCAACAGTGCCACCGGCGTGATCGAATATTCCAACAATCTGGGCTTCAACAACACCCCCATGGTGAAGTATCTGGAAACTGCACTGGGCAAGCCCACCTTTATTGAAAACGATGCCAACGCTGCTGCATACGGCGAATATGTTGCCGGTGCTGCAAAGGGTGCCAAGAATGCAGTCTGCATCACACTGGGTACCGGCGTAGGTGCCGGCATCGTCATTGACGGCAAGATCTACAGCGGCTCCAACTTCGGCGGTGCAGAAGTTGGTCACACTGTCATTTCCGTAGACGGTCCGCAGTGCACCTGCGGCAGAAAGGGCTGCTTCGAGGTATACTCCTCTGCAACCGGTCTGGTTCGCATGACCAAGGAGGCACTGGCGGCCAATCCGGAAAGTGCCATGAAGGACGAGGAACGTATTTCCGCACGGACTGCGTTCAACTATATGCGTGCCGGCGATGCTACTGCAAAGCAGGTGGTTGATGATTACATCAAGTATCTGGCAGCTGGTATCACCAACACCATTAACATTTTCCAGCCGGACATTCTGTGCATTGGCGGTGGCGTGTGCAACGAGGGCGATCCGCTGCTGGTTCCCATGAAGGAGATCGTCAAGAAGGAAGTCTACACCCGCAACTCCGCAAAGAATACCGAGATCGTGATCGCGAAGCTGGGCAATGATGCCGGCATTATCGGTGCGGCATTCCTGGGCAACGCACACGACTAATGGCAGCACTGCATCAAGCCGCCTGACGGCTTTGCACGATTTGTGTCACAACAGCATAAAAATCAATCTGATAAGCACCCCGAAAGCCAAATGCACCGGTTTTCGGGGTGCTTTTGTATCAACATTCTATACAATTCCCTAAAATGAGATTTGTGCATCTTGCCGGTTTCTTAGAAAAGAGAGGGGGTGAACGTGGAAAATCTCTTGACAGCTTGCACAAAAGGTGATAGAATAAAGTGGATAAGGTGAGCACTGCTTCAGACGGCAGAGGACTGTTCTGTGCAGGTTACACAAAAAAGATAAGGAGTTCGATCACATGAAGTTTATGAAGAAACTGCTCAGCACCATGACGGCTGCGGCAATCGGGCTGTCCATGACCACTGCACTGTCTGTGGGAACCTCTGTTGCATCTGCGGCAGACAAGACTGCGGTACAGATGGTGGAGGACATGGGTCTGGGCTGGAATCTGGGCAACGCTCTGGATTCGACCAACACTTGGACCAGCAATCCCTCTCCGACAGACCTTGAAACTGCTTGGGGCAACATTGCAACGACCGAAAACATGATCAAGGAAGTCAAGAAGGCTGGCTTCAACACCGTCCGGATCCCTGTCACCTGGTGGGATATGACTGGTGCTTCCGGCACCGCAAAGATGGATTCGTTTGACGGTACGGTTGCAGATCAGTATCTGGCAAGAGTTAAGGAAGTTGTAGACTACTGCGTGGATAACGGTATGTATGCGATCATCAACACTCACCACGATGAGGACTGGGAAAAGGATACCTCCAAGATCGCAACATTTGAAAAGCTGTGGAAGCAGATCGCGACCTACTTTGAAGGCTATGACGAGCATCTGGTATTCGAGGGCATGAACGAAGTCAGCTTCTCCACCAGCGATGCCATGACCTATAATCAGGCGTTTGTAGACACCGTCCGTGCAACCGGCGGCAACAACAAAGACCGTCTGCTGATCTGCACCGCAGACAGCAACAACACCGCAAAGGCACTGTCCGGCAGTTTCTCCATGCCGAAGGACGACTCCAATATGCTGGCAGTTTCCGTGCACTACTATGAACCGCCGACGTTCTGCGTTGCAGACACCACTTCCTCTTGGGGACATCGGGAAACATGGGGCACTGCCGCAGACCTGAGCAAGGTGGAAAAGGATTTCAACGACCTCAAGACCAAGTTCACTGACAATGGCTATGGCGTTGTGATCGGTGAATACGGTGCATGCAATGCCGACAAGTACGGCGTAAATACCACACCGTATAACAAGGACGAAGAATCCATCAAGGCATTCTATCAGGCAATTGCTTCTACAGCATACAAAATGGACGGTATCTGCCCCGTTGCGTGGGACGACTCTGACTCCGGTACGATCTGCCTGTTCAGCCGTAAGAATATGAAATGGTTTGACGAAGACCTGAAGAACATCTTCTCCAACATTGCTTCCGGCGGAAATGTAGACCCCGGCAAGCAGAAGACCGACCGTCTGACATTCCAGGCAAGCGACATTGCAGACGGCAGCGATCTGCTGATCGACCTGAAGCCCTACAAGGATTACGGCGTAAACTTGACTTCTGTTGTCATCAACTATACAATTAAGGGCAACAAGGCTTCTTATGGTACCGGCGGTGCAGTACAGTATAACATTGTAGACAGCAATGACGGTTCTTCGCACTGGGCATACCAGCCGTATTCGTTCACAGTCGGAGAAAGTGTAACGACAGTAGACATTCCGGCAACCACCAAGGCAACTGACGAGGACGGAAACGAATTCGAAGGTCCGCTGGATATGGACTACCTGAAGATCGGTCACTGGTATGACTGGACCGACCCGAAGGGCGGCAAGGTAGAATGGTCTTATGTTGATGTCACTCTGATCTTTGACAACTTCTTCTATGTAGACGGCGATCCGGATCAGACAACAGCAACAACACAGACTACTACCGAAGCACCGAAGACCACTACTACAGAAGCCACCACAACTGCACAGCCGCAGGGCGACCCGATCGGTAAGGCATACTTCATTGGTATGATCGGTGCAGCAAACAACTGGGCAGAGGGCGACGATGAAGGTGCCGCAGTGACACCGATCACCGGCGACGGCACATACAGCGTAGACTGGGACGTTACCGGCGGCGGTACCGATACGGTTCAGTTCCTGGCAGTTTTGATCACACCGGACGGCGAAACCGAAAACTTCACCACCGATACCTTCAAGAATCTGAAGGTTTCTCTGGACGAAGTCTGGGTTGACGGCGTAAAGATCGAAGATTACACCGTTAGTGAAAAGGCAATCAACACCCACTATTATGAAGGTGAGGGTCCGGGCGTTACCCGTCTGTACCTCCACGATGACTGGTCCACCAAGATCAAGGATCTTGCAAGCAAGACCACCATTGCAAAGGATATTCGCGTAGTATTTACCATTTCCGGTACTGGCCACGAAGGTCCGGCAGTGACTACCACAGAACAGACTACCACCACAACCGAAAAAATTACTACCACTACAACTACCACAACTACCGAAGCAACTACTGAACCGACTACCACTACAACCACTACCACAACACCGGAGCCGACCACAACAACGACTGCGGAAACAACTACTACCACCACCGAAGCAACCACAACTACAGGACGGGCCCCAATGCGGTCCACCAGCCAACCAGCCAGGGGATTCACGATAAAAGCCGCCACCGTACCTGGCAGCAAGGCCAAGCCCGCCTGAAGCGCTGTGCCTCCCCACTGGTTCTCAATAAACAGCGGAATTATCAGCGTAATGCCCATAAAACTGGCGAACAATGCGTTTGCCGCCCAGAAGCTCACGCATGCTCGCGTTACCTTCCGAGAACAGATAGACATACTTTTTGCTCATTGGAAACTACCTCCTTGAAAATTTACACGGTTAAACCGAGTATTAACTGATTTTTTTCAGCGAAAAAGGCGTAAAAAACTTATCCACTGTTTCGCCGCACTCTATTATACCAAATATATTTGCGAATTTCCATACCTTTTTTCGAGAAATCGTCTGTTTTCGGAAATTTTTCGCAGAATTTTTCTTTTAGACAGATTTTTGCGCCGCAAAACGATTTTTTAAGGCGGGTTTTCCCGCGTTTTCGGACAAAATAGGCTTGCAAAACCCTTTTGCGGGTGGCATAATATAATATATTTGAAAAGCGGGCATGCCCGCAAAAACACACACGCAGAGAAAAGCGCAGCGGCGAAGGGTCTCCCCCTTTCGGCGGCTGTGCGGCTTCTGCGTGCCTTTCGGCATTCCCGAAAACGGGCGGTGCGAAAAAGAAGACAAAAACATTGATGTAAAAAGGAACATTCCATGAAGCTTTTTTCTAAAAACGATCAAACTTCGGGCGGCGCGGACTGGCTGATCGTGGGACTCGGCAACCCGGGCCCGAAATATGAGATGACACGCCACAACGCCGGCTTTTTAATGCTGGACGCCATCGCGGAGCACTTTAACATTGAGGTGCGCCGCGTGAAATTCAAGGGCCTTTACGGCAAGGGCACCATTGCGGGACAGAGCGCCGTACTTTTAAAGCCCTCCACCTTTATGAATTTGAGCGGACAGTCCGTAACGGAAGCGATGAGCTTTTTCCACATTCCGCCGGAGCGCACGCTGATTGTATTCGACGACATTTCGCTTGACGTTGGGCGCATGCGCATCCGCTTAAAGGGCAGTGCAGGCGGGCACAACGGCATGAAGAATATCATTTATCTGAGCGGCAGCGACCTGTTCCCGCGCATGAAGATCGGTGTAGGCAGCAAGCCCGAAGGTTGGGACCTTGCGGACTGGGTACTCTCCCGCTTTACAAATGACGAGATGAAAACGCTAAAAACCGTTTCCGAAAACGTAACGAGCGCCGTGGAGCTGCTCCTCTCCGGCGCGCCGGACAAGGCGATGAACCGCTATAATTCCTGAGCGGCTCCCCGAAAGGAACACTACTATGCGTATGAATTTTTTGAATGACGCGCTCGGGCGCGTGCCGGAATACCGCGCGATCGAAAACGCTGTGCGGCAGCGCAAGACGCCGGTGGCCGTGACGGGTTTGGCTTCCATCCACAAAGCAAATATTCTGCACACGCTGCTTTCTGCCATGTCGAAAAAAGCGCTGTTTATTGCGGGCGACGAAGCGGAAGCGACGCGTATGCTGGAAGACCTGAACGCGATGGGCGTGACTTCTGCGTTTTACCCCCTGCGCGATTTCAGCCTGCGCGACACGGAGGGCAGCTCGCATGAATATGAGCGCCAGCGCATCGAAGCACTGACGCTGCTGCAAACCGGGCAGTGCACCTGCATTGTGACGACGATCGACGCGGCATTGCAGTATGTTCTGCCGCCAAAAAAGCTGAAAGAGCGCACGGTGAAGCTCTCTGCCGGACAAGAAATTTCGGTGGATGAGATTGTGCGGGCGCTGGTGCGCTGTGGCTATGTGCGCGCCGATCAGATTGACGGCACGGGTCAGTTTGCGCGCCGCGGCGGCATTGTGGACTTCTACTCCCCCGGCGGAAAAGCACCGGTGCGTGTGGAATTCTGGGGCGACGAGATCGACACCATCTCGTATTTTGACGCGGAGACGCAGCGCCGCACCGACCAGATCACGGAGGTGACCATCTCCCCTGCCGTGGAGGTCGTGCCGGACAGCATGAGTATCCTTGCAAAAAAACTCGAGGCACATGCAAAAACGCTGCGCGGCAAGGCGGCGCCTGCCGCAAAGGAAGTGCTGCTGCGCGAGGCGGATAAACTGAAAAACGACCTGCACATTGGGTGCATGGACAAATATTACACGTTCGTTTACGAGACAGTCGCAACGCTGTTCGATTATTTTGACACGGATGCGCTGCTGGTGTTCTCCGAAGGCTCGAAACTAAAGGAACGCATGCGCACGACGCTGTGGCAGTGGGGTGAGGACGTACGCGGACTGCTCGCGGAGGGCGTGCTGTGCCGCGGGCTTGACATGTATACCGAGACGTATGAATACGCCTTAAAGCGTGCGGAGGACACGGCGAGCGTTTATATGGACGCGTTTGCACGCGGCTCTTACGACACGCCGACAAAGGCGCTTGTGAACATGACGGTGCGGCAGCTTTCCGTTTGGGGCGGCAGCACGCAGCTTTTGGCCGAAGACCTGACGGCTGCGCTGCACAACCGGCATGCCTGTGCTGTTTTAGCCGGCACGGAGCGCGCCGCGATGAACGTGGCGGCAGATTTAAAGGCCGCCGGACTGCCTGCGGGCTATTTTGAGAGCCTTTCCGCCATCACGCCGGGCACGGTAGCCGTTGTGGCGGGTACGCTTTCCGCAGGCTTTGAATACCCGAACGCGAAATTTACGCTCATCACGCACGGGCGCATGAGCGCGGGCAGCCAGCCGAAAGCGAAAAAAAAGGACAAAAACAGCAAGGCCGTTTACAGCCTTGCCGAGCTGACCCCCGGCGATTATGTAGTGCACGCAACGCACGGCATCGGCATTTTTGAGGGCATCCACAAAATCGACATGCAGGGCATCACGAAGGACTACATCAAGCTGCGGTACGCAAAAAACGACACCTTATATGTGCCGGTGACACAGCTCGATTTAGTTGCGAAATATATCGGTCCGCGTGAGGACTCCGGCGTAAAGCTGCACCGCCTTGGCGGCACGGAATGGCAGAAATCGAAAGCGCGCGTACGCGCCGCCGTAAAGGACATCGCAAAGGAGCTTATTGTTTTATACGCTCAACGCATGAAGCAGAAGGGCTTTGCGTTCCCCGAAGACAACGAATGGCAGCACGATTTTGAGGCGCACTTTGAATACAACGAAACGGACGACCAGCTGCGCTGCATCAACGAGATTAAAAACGACATGGAGCGTGAAGCGCCGATGGACAGACTGCTGTGCGGCGATGTGGGCTTCGGCAAGACGGAAGTTGCCTTGCGCGCGGCGTTTAAGTGCATCACCGCCGGCAAGCAGTGCGCCATCTTGGTGCCGACGACGATTTTGGCGTGGCAGCACTACCAGACCGTTTTAAAGCGTATGGAGGGCTTCCCCGTGGATGTGGAGCTGCTCTCCCGCTTCCGCACGCCGCGTCAGCAGGACGAAATTCTGAGAAAGCTGAGACGCGGCAGCATTGACCTCATCGTCGGCACACACCGACTGGTCTCGAAAGACGTGCAGTTTAAAGACCTCGGCCTTGTCATCATCGACGAGGAGCAGCGCTTCGGCGTGCAGCAGAAAGAACGGCTGAAAGACGTGTGTAAATCTGCCGATATTCTGACGCTTTCCGCAACGCCGATCCCGCGCACCTTGAACATGGCGCTTTCCGGTATACGCGATATGTCCGTCATTGAAGAAGCGCCGCACGACCGTCACCCGGTGCAGACATACGTGATGGAATATGACCCGGGCGTCATCTCCGACGCCATCAAAAAAGAACTGCGCCGCGGCGGGCAGGTGTATTACCTGCACAACGACGTAGCATCGATTGAGCGCGTGGCGGCGGGTATTCGCGAGCGCGTGCCGGAGGCGAGGATCGGCATCGGCCACGGCAAAATGAGCGAGCAGGAGCTCTCCGAAGTCTGGCGGCGTTTGATGGAGCATGAAATTGACGTGCTCGTCTGCACGACGATCATTGAGACGGGCGTGGACGTGCCAAACGCGAACACCCTGATCATCGACAACGCCGACCGCATGGGACTTTCGCAGCTGCACCAGCTGCGCGGCAGAGTCGGGCGCGGCGCGCGCAAGTCCTACTGCGTGCTCGTCTCGGACGCGAAGGGGGAGAATGCCGTGCGGCGGCTGCGCCTCATGACAAAGACAAACGACGGCTTCGTCATCGCGGACGAAGACTTAAGGATGCGCGGCCCCGGCGACTTTCTCGGCACGGACGGCGCACGGCAGAGCGGCGAGGGGCACAACTTCCGCATGGCGGCGCTCTGCAACGACGCAGACCTCATTGCCAATGCGGCGCACGCCGCCGAGGCACTGCTTACCGCCGACCCGCAGCTTGCGGACGCGCGGCTCGCCCCGCTCCGTGCACGGCTTGACGCCGTGCTGCGCTACGGCGGCGACACGATGAACTGAGGCAAAGGAAAGGAAGATAACGATGCAAAACAGACCGCTTGCGGACAGGCTCCGCCCGGAGAGCCTCGACGACATGGTCGGGCAGGCGCACCTCTTCGGCAAAAACGGCGTCGTCCGCAAAATGCTGGAGGGCGGCAGGGTCACCAACATGATTTTCTTCGGCCCGCCCGGCACGGGAAAGACCACGGCGGCAAACATCGTGGCAAAGCAGTCGGGAATGGGGCTCTATAAGCTGAACGCGACTACCGCGTCGCTTTCGGATGTGAAGGAGGTCGTTTCCCAGTCGCAGAACCTCTTCGGCGCCAAGGGCACGCTGCTCTATCTTGACGAGATTCAGTATTTCAACCGCAAGCAGCAGCAGTCGCTGCTCGAATACATCGAGGACGGGCGCGTGACGCTGATTGCCTCGACCACGGACAACCCCTATTTCTGCATCTACAATGCGATCCTGTCCCGGTGCGCGGTGTTTGAATTCAAGCCCGTGCCGCGCGCGGAGATCAAGCGCGCGCTGCGCCGCGGACTGGACGCGCTCAACGCGGACAGCGGGCGCGAAACGGCGGCGGACGAGGACGCGCTCGACTTCATTGCGGGCGTGG
>OGOV01002208.1_pt1 | contig 15144 bp, 10 predicted proteins | sample 1552711 | NCBI WGS metagenome assembly OGOV01 (sample SAMEA2580216, study PRJEB22360) | human gut metagenome | biome: human gut; feature: human-associated habitat; material: faeces | place: Denmark | collected 2008/2010 | reverse complement strand
TAAATGATATGTGTTCATACACCACAAGCACCGGAACAAAGGATGTGGAAGAAACGGATGCAGACGGCAATGTGACTACTGTCACGAAGTCTGTTCTGTATGTGAATGTCACACTGAAATCGTACAGGGATATGATTTCGGTCTATGGGTTTAACTCTGATCATGTGGAAATGCTTGAGCAGATCATGAGTCCGGAGTTTATGGGACAGCTTGGATATGCCGGAAGCGGAAGTGGCGGCGGAGGCGGAAGTCCGGGAGTAAGCTCCATGACTGAGGATGAAATCAATGCCATCCTAAACGAAATTACAGACAGCAGGCAGAAAACAGTCTGCTCCTATGCACTTCACAGAGTTGGCTTTCCTTATAGTCAGGATTTAAGAGACAGCGGTAACTATTATGACTGCAGCTCCTTAGCCTATTATTCATGGAAGGATGCAGGCGTGGATATTAGTTTCGGCGGTGCAACCACAGCGGCAGCGGAGGCACAGGGACTGGATGAAGCCGGAAAGACAGTCTCCTTTGATGAGTTACAGCCGGGAGACCTTATTTTCTACAGTTTTACAAGCAACGGAAGATATAAGAACATCAGCCATGTGGCAGTATATGTCGGAAATGGCAAGGTGGTAGAGGCACTTAATGAAAGTCTTGGTGTGGTCTACAGGGATGTGGCAAGCACAGGAAAGATTGTTGTGATAGGAAGACCATAACAGGAAATTTGCAGAGAGGGCATAGTCCCTCTCTGAGACTGGAGGTAAGAATGGATTTAAAAGATATGATACTGGTAACAGAAAACGACAGGGGAACAGAGACAAATATGCTGATGACTCTGGATGATTATAAGAGTTTTATAGCAGTTGATGACATGTCAGAGCTTGCAGACAATTTGTTGCAGCTTGGAAGAACACTTGGTGAAGCAGATAACTTCGCAGAGTATTACAGGGCAGCAAATGTAACTGTATCTGCGAGATTCTGTCTGGATGATATTCAGCTGGGACATTTTCTTCAGGGGTTTTATAACGATTCCAAAGAATTTCGGTTTGATAAAGAAGCCAGTTCTTCTGAATGTGTTGCAAAGCTTAAGGAGATTGGAATGACCGATAAGGGCTGGGTGGATGATTTTAACCTGCATTATGAAATGGAGAACCGCTCATTTGAAAGGGGACAGACATTTCATAACTTCAATGACCATGATTACATGGTGCTTGAAGCATTATCACCAAGGAATCTTGTGGTGATGGATATGAAGTCAGGTTCTCTTACAATCGCCCTTGGTGCGACAGAGTATAAGCGTTATCCGAAGGATGAGAAGCCTACAAAGGACAATACCACAATCGGGGTATCGTGGGAGCATGGGATTTATCTTGGTTCCACACTCTCAACCACGAATTTCAAGGCATACAAGAGGGAGTATGGCACACCGGAAAAGATAGAGGATATCTATGATTACAGGGCAAAGCTAAAGCAGAAGTTCTATTTTTATCAGGATATGTCAAAGGATGATGATGTACCAAAGAAGCTGCAGAATGACTTCCTTCACCAGATGTATGAGGATTTCGGAACGATTGAAGAGGACTGTTTTTACGACAGGCTGGAAGATGGAAAGTACGATGAAGGCTTTAAGGAAAGACAGGTAAAGGAAGAAAAGAGCCGGTGATGAGATTTTTACAGGAGGCGATATCATATGGAACAGGAATTTGATGTTGAGATAAAAGAAGTGCTTTCACGAGTACAGAAAGTAAAGGCAGAGTCGCTTGATGATGCCATCAATAAGGCAATGGATATGTATTATGCAGAGCAGATAGTCCTTGGAGCAGAGGACATGAAGGGAGTTGATTTTGCGCCTATCAGCGAAGGTCAGCTCCCTTCTTCATTAAAAGAAAACGGAGGAAGAGCAAGATGAAAAGTGATTCAACAACAGTAATTAAGAACATGGAGTTTTTAGTAAAGGAACTTCATAAGGAGTGGGACAGATCGGGTGCTTCTAAGGCATCCGTTATTATTTCCCTTGAGGAAGTAGATGGTATCAATGATAAGTTAAAAGAGATTATCTATCAGACACAGAAGTCAGTCGATGAGGATGAGCTGACCTTTAAACAGAGCATTGCAAAGTCCAAGGAGTGCTATGTGATTCTTCGTGTGGTGCGTAAGATTGCAAAGAAAAAGGATAAATGCGAAAAACAGGCAATCGACAATGAATTTGCAATCGAGCTGGATAAGGATGAGTTAAAGCTATTTAAAGGATTGTTTGCAGAGATGTTTAAGTAGAGGAGGACAAAGGTATGGGCGTTGATATGAAGGTCAAAGCGATATACGATTCTGAAATTGGTAACATCACCAGATCAGAAAAGAACTGGAAGGATGTGTTAAAGGTCGCAGGTCAGTTATACCGCTATGAATTTGACAATATCGTTATGGTAACAGCTCAGAGACCTCCGGAAAAAAGCACACTCATGGCAGATTATGATACCTGGAAAAAGGTGGGAAGATATGTAAAGCGTGGTGCGAAAGGCTGCGCTATCTTCCCGTCGAGGGCACTGAATCCACGCATGAGGTATATCTTTGATATCAGTGATACCGGAGGGAAGAATGTCAAACTGACATGGGACCTTGAGGGAGAAAATCTTAAGGATTATCTGGATTTTCTTGTGTCAGAAGGTCAGATTGAGCAGTACGATAACAGCGACAGGGAGTCTCTAAAAAATATATTAAAACAGTTTACAGGAACAGATGTTTGGCTTATAATAAAAGAAGAGTTCGGAGACCGAATGACCGAGCTTATGCAGCTATCAGGTAGTGTGATAAAGGAAGAAAGTAAGAAACGCAATGGCTTACAGCAGGAAATGGACATGGAGCAGCTTGTATATGCAAGTGTCATGTATGCTGTAGGGACGAGATGCGGATTTGACTTATCTGTGCAAGAACAGGATTTTAGTCAGATCGTAAATATCAAAGACGAAGAGATCATTTACCGTCTTGGTTCCATTGTATGCGATGTCTCCTGTAGTGTTCTTAGAGAATTTAGTCGTAACTTAAAGGCAATCGAGAGCGAAAGGAGAATTGGATATGTTAGAAGAAATGACTTACAAGGAAGTGGACGGACTGCTTTATCCGCAGATAGAGATGCCGGACGAGACGGAGGATCTCACGAAGCTGGGCAAATACGGAAGGATGGCGATGAACTATCTCAAAGAGAACGAGCCGGCAAGATACAAGACGCTGATGAGATTCGGGAAGATGTACGAGAAGATGTCAGCGGTAGAGGAGGAAGCGAACCAGCTGTACGACCAGCTGGAGATGCAGTATCTGGCGAAGCACAAGCCACAGAATCCGTCATCGACAATGGAGATGTGGAAGATAAGAGAGCAGGCGAAGATGCAGGCAGAGGAAGTAGTGCTCCACCAGATCGTGATGAAGTTTCATTAGAAATACAGGAAGAATTAAATAGAGAGCTTGATGAGATTAACTCATTGGGTGTCAGTAAGGAAGCCGAATATACACAGGCTTCCTTTTTTTTCGACCAGAACGGGCAGGCAAGCATTGGCACCATTCATACTGAGGACGAAAACAATAATCAGTTTATGCGTCAGTTCGAGCAGGACAGAAAAGCTGCATTAGCAGGTAAATACAATTACCTGAATCCCAAAAAGTCTGCAACAGTACCAAGTGAGTATATCAAACAGGTGCTTATGAGAGGTACAGGTTTTATCGGTGGTAAGGGCAGGGTATGCAAGATTTTTGAAACAGAGATTGATGCAGGAACCAGAGCAAAGCGTATCAAAGCAGAGTATGGTCAGGGAGGTGCAGGCTGGCCGGTTGACGGACTGGGACTGCACGGATATGACACATTTCATGGGAACGGACTGCGTTTTCAGTGGCGAGATGAGGATGGAGAGGTTGAAGGATATGTTTCATGGAAAGATATCGAAAAAGAGCTTGGTGTCCTTATTCTTACAGGGGAATACCAGCCTGAGACACCTCGTATTGATGAGCTTGCGATGGACGGACTCCGTGAGGATGATGAGGTCATTGATGCCGAATACCGGGAAGTGGAACCGGAAGAGGCAGAATCAGAGATTGATGATTATGCAATACCGGATGAGCCGGAGAGCTATGCTTCTAACAGAGATTATGTAAGTGCAAAAGGCATGACACCACAGGAAACTGCCGATGAAGACCGCATGGTAACACAGGCAGAATATGGTGCAGAGATAGAAGCTGAAACAACTGAAAAAGATCCATCAGAGCTTCAGTATATTACACCGATTGATTATGCCAAGCGTATTGCAGAGCTTGATGAAGACCTGCGTGATGCGGCGGAGATTCTTGTAACAGATTGCAGCTGCTACACTCCGTTTAGGGCATTCCTTATGGATGTGGTGCAGTCTGATTTTGCATTTATGCCCAATAAACTTGACCTTATCAGGGATATTGCATTAGGGACAGATAATGCAGAAAGAAAAGCATATTCCAACAATAAGTATGGTCTTGTGGAGTACTCAATCAGAAGCGGATATGTGAAGATCAGCTATAAGAACAGGAATGGTGTGCGTAAGGAAGGTGCTATCGACTGGCGTGAGTTATATGAAATCTTATCCTATATGGTAAAACAGCCATTTTACTGTGGAGAAGACCAGAAAAAGTATTATCAGGAGACAAAGCAGAAAGCTGACAGGGATAAGATGAATCCGGTCTATAAGAGATTCTTTGATATCGAGGATAGTGTAAAAGCCAATCGTCTTGAAACCAGGGAAAGAGCAATAGCGAATGGCTGGAAAACCAAGATTGATGAGAATGGACATGTGGTTTCAGATGATGCAGCACAGAAAAAATACAACTTCCACTATAATCTCTGGGAAATGGAAAAAGGCGGTGCTAAGACCAGATACCAGTGGAATATGGATGCAATCCGCACTTTAAAGCAGATTGAATCAGAAAACAGGCTTGCCACACCGGAGGAACAGAAAGTTTTGTCGAAGTTTGTCGGCTGGGGCGGACTGTCACAGGCATTTGACGAGGAAAACGCAGGCTGGAACAAACAGTATGCAGAGCTGAAAGAACTTTTATCTGATGAGGAATACAGTGCTGCAAGGGCAACAGTAAACAATGCCTTTTACACTTCACCGGAGATTGCCATGTGCATAAATTCGGCACTTGTCCAGTTTGGTTTCAGAGGCGGCAATGTATTAGAGCCATCTATGGGTATCGGTAACTTCTTTGGGAGTATGCCGGCACCTATGCAGAGAAGTAAGCTGTATGGGGTGGAGCTTGACAGCATTTCAGGAAGAATTGCAAAGCAGCTTTATCAGAATGCCAATATCAGCATCACAGGATTTGAGAATACCACTTATCCGGATAACTTCTTTGATGTGGTTGTCGGAAATGTGCCATTTGGTGATTATAAGGTTTTTGATCCAAAGTACAACAAGTATAACTTCCGTATCCACGATTATTTTCTGGCAAAAGCACTTGACCAGGTAAGACCGGGAGGAATGGTTGCTGTAATTACCACAAAGGGAACACTTGATAAGGCAAATCCTACTATCCGAAAGTATATGGCTGAAAGGGCAGAGCTTGTGGGAGCGATAAGACTTCCGAATACTGCATTTAAAGACAATGCAGGAACCGAAGTGACAGCAGATATCCTGTTTTTGCAGAAGAGGGAGAGAAAGATTGATATTGAGCCTGACTGGGTACACCTTGGTGTGACCGAGAACGGAATTGCAGTCAACTCTTATTTTGCAGAGCATCCGGAGATGATGCTTGGATCTATGGAATATGATACAAGGATTTACGGACAGGACAGCAGATATACAGTCTGTGTGAATGATGATGAGAACTTCAATATGTATGAAGCATTAAACAAAGCTATCGGTAATATCAAAGCACAGATGACAGATTTTGAGAGAGTGGCAGATGAGGCGGAGCAGACGGAGGAAGTTATCCCGGCTGATCCGGATGTGAGAAACTACACTTACACATTTTTTGAAGGAAAACTCTATTACAGGGAAAATTCTGAGATGGTAAGAAAAGAGGTATCACAGACTGCCGAGGAGCGAATCAGAAGCCTTGATGAAATCAGACAGATAACAAGAGAGCTGATTGATATTCAGATGGATGGCTGCAGTGAGGAGGAGCTTTCTGATAAGCAGAGACTTCTTAATGTGAAATACGATGCCTTTATAAAGCAGTATGGAGCCATTACTTCAAAAGCAAACAGAATAGCTTTCAGGGATGACAGCGATTACCCGCTTCTTTGCAGCCTTGAGGAAGTAAATGAAGACGGGGAGGTGAAAAAAGCAGATATGTTTTATAAGCAGACGATTAAGGCAAAGACTGTCATAGACAGGGTAGAGACCGCTGTGGAAGCATTAAATGTATCCGTCAATGAATTTGGATATGTAAATCTTGCCTATATGCTCTCTATCTATGAGCCGGATATTACAAATGCAAAGGAAGAGCTTGCTGAAAAGTCCGGGCAGACAGCTGATGAGATAACATTTAGTGATGATGCTTTGGCACAGCTTAGAAGGGCAGTTCTTGTGGAAGAGCTGGACGGACTGATTTTCCTTAATCCCGACCGCTACAACGAGAATAATCCGGACATCGGCTGGGAGACAGCAGACGAGTATCTTTCCGGAAATGTGAGAGACAAGCTTCGTGTAGCAAAAGCTATGGCGGCTGATACAGACAATCCACAGGCAGAAAGATTTGCAGGCAATGTGGCAGCACTTGAAAAGGTGCAGCCGGAATGGATTGAAGCTTCAGATATTGATGTAAAGATTGGTACGACATGGATTGAACCGCTTGATTATGAGCAGTTTATCTATGAACTTCTCAATACACCAAGACGTGCAAGAGCAGTCAGAAGTCAGTTTTACAATACAGGCATTCAGGTACACTTAAATAAGATGAGCATGGAATGGTTCATCGAGAATAAGAGCATGGATAAGCATTCAGTGGCAGCTACTAAGACCTATGGTACAAGCCGCATGGATGCTTATTCTATTTTTGAGGATACGCTGAATCTTAAAACTGTAACAGTAAGGGACAGGATTGATGACGGTGATGGCAAATATCATTACGAAGTCAATAAGAATGAGACAATGCTTGCAAGGGAAAAACAGAACATGATCAAGGAAAAGTTCAAGGAATGGCTGTTTTCAGAGCCGGAACGCAGACAGAAATATGTGGAGTATTATAACGAGACATTCAATAATATCCGCCTGCGTGAGTATGACGGAAGCCACTTACAGTTTCCGGGAATGAATCCGGCGATTGAGCTAAAGCCACATCAGAAGAATGCGGTGGCTAGAATCCTTCTTGGAGGAAACACCCTGTTGGCACACTGTGTCGGTGCCGGAAAGTCCTTTGAGATGATGGCTGCCTGCATGGAGCAGAAGAGACTTGGACTTGCCAATAAAACGATTATGGTTGTTCCAAAGCCGCTTATCGGGCAGACTGCATCAGAGTTTTTAAGGCTTTATCCGTCAGCCAATATCTTAGTTGCCACAGAGCGTGATTTTGAAAAGAGCCGCAGAAAGCAGTTTGTATCAAGGATTGCAACAGGTGACTATGACTGCATTATCATGTCCCACTCGCAGTTTGAGAAAATCCCGATCTCAGCAGAGAGAAAGGAAAGAATGCTCAATGAGCAGATAGATGAAATCAGCTATGCGATTGATGAGATGAAAGAGCGTAATGGAGAGCGTTGGACTGTAAAACAGATGGAAAGCCAGAAGAAAAAGCTGGAGGAGCAGCTTAAATCACTATCTGATGAAAGCAGAAAGGATGACCTTATTACCTTTGAGGAGCTGGGGGTAGATTCTATCATGGTAGACGAAGCACATAATTTTAAGAACCTTGCGATTTTTTCCAAGATGAACAATGTGTCAGGTATCAGCAGCAGTGGAGCAAAGAAGTCAACGGATATGCAGCTTAAATGCCAGTACCTATCAGAGATAAATGATGGCAGGGGCATTGTGTTTGCTACAGGTACACCTATATCCAATACCATGTGTGAGATGTATGTCATGCAGCTTTACTTACAGAAAGCGGCACTTGAAGAGATGGGGATTTATCACTTTGATTCATGGGCAGCGAACTTTGGTGAAGTGACAACAGCACTGGAGCTTACTGTAGAGGGAAGCGGATTCCGTTTTAAGAGCAGATTCAATAAGTTTACGAATCTGCCGGAGCTTATGAATATCTTCCGTGAGGTAGCAGATGTGCAGACAGCAGACATGCTTGACCTTGATGTGCCGGCTCTCCGTGGCGGCAAGCCTATTATTGTGGAGTCGGAGCCTGACTGGTATGTGAAGCAGGTCATGGAAGACTTTGTTGTGAGGGCAGAGCGTATCAGAGGCGGTGGAGTTGATCCAAGCGTGGATAACTTCCTAAAGATTACCCATGAGGCAAGACTATTAGGAACAGATGCCAGACTGATTGATAAGGATGCACCGAACAATCCGGACGGAAAACTCAATAAGGTAGCAGAAAATGTGTGGAAAGAATACGAGAAAGGAAATGCCAACGGTCATATAGGCTGCCAGCTTATTTTTTCGGATATCGGCACACCGGGACCGGATAAGGACTTTACCATCTACGATTATCTGAAGGAAACACTTATCCAGTATGGTATTCCGGCAGATGAGATAGCATTTATTCATGATGCCAAAACGGATGCACAGAGGGACGCACTTTTTAAGGAGATGAGGACAGGTAAAAAGAAAGTTCTTATCGGTTCAACGGACAAGTGTGGAACAGGTGTCAATGTGCAGACACACCTTGTAGCAATGCATCATGTGGACTGTCCTTGGAAGCCAAGCTCCATTGAACAGAGGGAAGGACGAGGCATCAGGCAGGGCAACGAAAATGAAGAGGTGGCTATCTACAGATATGTCACAAAAGGAACCTTTGATGCATACAACTGGTCACTTGTCGAGAATAAGCAGCGTTTTATCAGTCAGGTTATGACAAGCAAGGCTGTAAGCCGAAGCTGCGAGGATATCGACGAGGCTACACTTTCCTATGCAGAGATCAAGGCGGTTGCTACAGGTAATCCTCTGATCAAGGAAAAGATGGAGATTGACAATGATGTCCAGAGATTAAAGCTCTTAAAGGCATCCTATGACAATCAGAGATATGGCTTGCAGGATAACTTTATGATCAAGTATCCGAAGCTGATTAAGACAGCAACAGAAAAGCTTGCCAATGTCCGTGAGGATGTAAAGGCAAGGGATAAAGAGCTGATTGATAATCCGGAATTTGCCATTACTATAGGCAAAGCAACTTATACTGAGCGTGTGGATGGCGGAACGATGATGCTTGAAGCAATCAGCAAATGCAAGACCGGAGAGACAACTGCAATTGGTAAATTCCATGGATTTGAGCTGCTTGTGGAAAAGAACTTCCTTGACATCAATTATATGGTGCTTCGTGGAAAGACAGAGTATAAAGTAGAGCTTTCCACCAGTCCGGTCGGCAGTATGGTGAAGCTTGAAAACCTGTTCAATGGACTCCATGAGAACATTGATTTCTTAGAAAAGAAGATTGAGCAGTACCAGAATGACCTTGAAGCATCAAAGACTGAGTATGATAAGCCATTTGCATACAGCACGGAGCTGGAAGAAAAGCTGGCAAGACAGTGTGAACTGAATGCCCAGCTTGACCTTGAGAACGCAAAGGCTGTGGATGCAGACCTGAGCGGACCGGAGGAAGAAAGAGAAGCAGATGACAGGATGGAAGCTGCAGCAATTGTAGCTGAGGATAAAGGCACTTATTCAGCCGACAGAGAGGGCAGAACACGATAGGAGAGTGAATAATATGAGCATAAGAAAAGTGGTCGCAGGACTACTGATTACAGCAGGGATTGCCATTATGGCAGTCCCTTTTTTCTGGAGGGCAACCGGAGAAAAACAGACAGAACAGCTCATAAGTGAATTTGAGCAGACATTGGAGGATGATTACGATGAAGAAACAGATGTGGAGGAAGAGCAAACCTCCATTAGTGAAGAGGATGAAGCCATTCTTAAAGAAGGCGGTGTTATCGGCATCATTGAGATACCGGGGTTAGATATCAGGTATCCGGTAATGGAAGGAACCACAAGTAAAGTGCTTAATGCAGGGATTGGTCATATAGAAGAGACTGCAGGAATCGGTGAGAGTGGCAACTGTGTATTGTGCGGTCACAATGGCAGCAGATATGGCACATTTTTTACACCACTAAGTCAGATATCCATAGGTGATGAAGTGATGATAACCGACAAAAAGGGACAGGAGCATATCTATGAGGTAACAGAGACAGAGGTAGTAAATCCGTATGATAACAGCATCAAGACACAGGGAGATGAAAAAGAATTAACTCTTTTTACCTGTTCCCAGAAAGGAACCATGCGTTTTGTGGTCAGGTGCATTTATAAGGAGGCGGTTATGGATGAATAAGAGATACCGGTTAGCTGAGATAGAAGAGGCAGTATCGGAAATGGAAGAGTTAATTGACATCGAGGATGATATTGCAGAGATTGATGATGACTTTCAGATAGTTGTAAGCGGCTGGTCTGTGTATGTCGAAAGTCTGAATCTGACACTCAGACAGGGAATAGCCTGTGTATGGGATGCAGAGGAAGGATTATTTATGCCTGATTTTGATGTGACCATCGTGTATGAGGGGAACATTGAAACACAGGAGTGGCTCTACTACGAGCAGGACGGAATGGTTGTTACACTTGGCAACTGGCTTAATGGCAGATTGTCTTGTGAACAGATAGAACAGCTTTGGTGTGAGCTTATCATACCAAAGCAAAACAAAGAACAAAAAGAAAGCGAGGAATAGCATATGAAGTATTCAATTAAGGTAAACGAAGTAAGAGCAAAAGAGGGCAGCAATATCAAAGGATTTGCAACAGTAGTATTTGGTGATTCATTTAAGATTACCAATATCGCAATCCTTGAGAATAAGGATAAGGGTGAGCTTTTTGTATCAATGCCAAGATACCGCTCCAATGAGCGTGATGAAAGCAATGGTGTGATCTATAAGGATGTGTGCAATCCTATAACAGCAGAGTTTCGAGAGGAACTCTATACCAATATCCTTGATGCCTATGCAAGAATCAAGGAACCGGAGAAAGAGGAGACACAAAAGCAGGATAGAACACAGGAAATGCCTGAGTTTTCCGTAACTGTGACACCTTATGAGAGGGAAGGCAGTAACATCAAGGGACTTGCCCGTATTTACTTTGAAAACAGTTTTATCGTAAATAACATCAATATCGTGCAGGGCAAAGAGAAAATCTTTGTATCAATGCCTTCTTATAAGACAAAGCAGGTGGACGAGCAGGGCAAGCCAATCTATCAGGATGTCTGTTATCCGGTCACAAAGGATTTCAGGGAAAAACTCTACAATGAGATTATCTCTGAATATGAGAAAGCAAAGGATAAGAGCAACGAAAAGGCAAGAGAGAGTGCAGAGAAACATCATGGCAATCCCGATAAAGAGAAGGACAAAGAGGCGACGCCCTTTCGATAATCAGTAATCAGAGTACAGGGGCGGCCAAGGCTGCCCCATTTACAGAATGGAGGAAACAGAATGGATATGGAAGCAGGAAAAACACTTACCAATGAGGAGGTTATAAGGGAACTTCTCGAATTACTAAAGAAAAATGCCATGAAAGAGCAGGCAAACGATGTATTTGAGATATGCAGCTATGTGGACGGACTGGAGAAAAAGATTGATTCCATGACGGAAGAACTCACCAACATGCAGAACCAGATCAAAGAAATGCAGGAAGATACACTTGTCAATAATGCAAAAAAGGTATTGTCGGAAGCACAGGAGCGACTTAATACCAGATGTGAGCAGATAAAGTCACAGGTATTAGAAGTGAAAGAACAGGTCAAATCTACTGCTAAGGGCATAGTCGAAGAAGCAAAGGAAAAGGGAAGAGCTGCATTATACAGGGTATCTGAGTTCTTAGGAATTAAGAAAAGATTTCTGGATATTCGAGAGAATGTAAGAGGTGCAATCAAGACCACAGATAAGGATATAGCAAAGACAGCACTTCTTGCAAAAGGATTTCGTGAAGCAGGGCAGACAGTAGCCAATGCATTCCGTACTTTTGCTGACAAACCGGAGGTGGATTACTCACGGAAAGAACAGAAACATCCCATTACAAAGGCGGTGCTTGCACCTATGAAAGCAGTGAAAAAGATACTTGTATCAATGGAGCTACATCTTGATGCTTCGATTGATAAGCTGGATAATCTGGATATGAATGTGCAACTTGATAAGGAAAAGCATATGGAGAATGTGAAGGAGCAGGAACAGACAGAGCCTGAGAGGACAGAGGCTGAGCGAGTAGAAGCAGAGATTGTATATTCACCGATGGTCGCTGAACCACAGGAGTATCAGTATAATGCAGATGCATTTGAAAATTATTTGAGAGATAATGCTGCAAATGATAATAAGAACAAAGAAATAATAATGCAAAAGGATAAAAATGTACGATGAGTAGGCATAATTCGTAAATTAATTGCCACTACGTTTTTGAAATAGCATTGAAGTGGTATCTACGATGTTTTGATGTGAAATGGATTCTGCGGTATACACAAGGAATACAAATTGACTTTTCCAGGTTGGTGTTGTAAACTATGATTAGCATTGACTAACCATAAGGAGGGCGCTCATACATGACAAATCAATACATGAATAATCTTTATCGTGATCTGCTCTCTAATTCACCGCAGACGATCACCATAGATATTCCGGCAGACATGGGAACCGGTCAGATTTCGCAGATCGTCACGAAACAGGGAGCAGTTGTTTCAGACTGGAGAATGAATTACTTTTCGGATATGAACGTGCAGGGAGTGAGCAGTGAAGAATACATACAAATGCTGTTCTGCTTCAATGACGGTGTTTCCTGGAATATTGCAGACAACCGGCAAAGTGCCAGCATACAAAAGGGTGAATCCTGTATTTATCGCGGCCACGGGAAAATGGAATATCTGTGCTATTCTAAAAAGAGCGATTTCCTTTTCAAAAATGTGAAAATACCTCTATCCTATTTCTATAAGATTCTGAATGACTACTTTGAGGCTGGTGAGATCGAGGTCTATCAGAAAAAATTATTGGACGGCATATCAAAGGTGAATATCACGCCCTATATGGAACACATTTTTGCGGAGCTGCAAGACTTCACGCAATATCGTGGCGGGTTGGGATACCTGTTTCTGGAAAGCAAGGTCTTTGAGCTGCTATCGGTATATTTGAGCGAGGTCCTGGAGCTGAGTATTCTCGCGTCAACCTACGTTGCAATTTCCAGAAGTGACCGGGATTCCATCATAGAGGCAAAGCGAATTATTGACAGCCAGCTTGCCCTGGCTCCGAGCTGCGAGGAATTGGCGCGGCAGGTCAATATCAGCACTTCAAAATTGACGAAGGGCTTTTCCTCCCTGTTCGGAACATCGGTTCATGCGTATGTCATCGACCAGCGGTTAGAAAAGGCGGCAAGCCTGCTGTTAGAAAGTAATTTGAATGTCAGCCAGGTGGCTATACTGGTGGGATATTCAAAAGCGAGCAATTTCGCAGCGGCGTTCAAAAGGAAATACGGAGTGAATCCGAAAAACTATAAAGCAGAAGCTACGATTGGATAAACGCAAAAATACTGATTTTGGGTAGAATAAAATTGGTTTTGGGTTGGAATCGTGGGCGCAAATTGCTATTATATGTGGTGTGGTTAGAAGAAGCTAACCACACCACATTTTCATTTTCTCAGAGATAAGGAGGATACTGGTATGAGTTCCCAGAAAAAAAGTTCCCGGCTTGAGGGAAAAGATTTAATTACTATCGGCATCTACACCGTCATCTATGTCGTGATTGTTATGCTGGTGGCGATGCTTGGCTTCATCCCCATTTTTATTCCGCTGATGGCGGTGCTGTGCCCTTTGATTGGCGGCATCCCCTATATGCTGTATGTTACAAAGGCTAAAAAATTCGGGATGACTGCAATCATGGGTTTCCTGATTGGCCTAATCATGGTGTTCTTCGGCAACGGCTATCTTACCATGGTAACTGGTCTCGTTGGCGGCCTGTTGGCCGACGTGATCCTGAAAAAGGCGGACTACAAAAGTGCAAAGAGTACAGTTCTTTCCTGCGGTGTGTTCAGCATCTGGGTGTTTGGCAACTTTGCTCCCATTTTCCTGAACCGTGAAAGCTATATGGTAATGTTGACTGAAGGATACGGCGCTGAATATGCAGCTACCCTTAATACATATATGCCTATGTGGATTGCGCCTATTCTGCTGGTTGCCTGCTTTGTGTTTGGCCTTGTCGGAGGTGTGATTGGGAAAGCCATTTGCAAAAAGCACTTCCAGCGTGCCGGTATTGCATAATGGCGCGGGAAATTCTGCTCAGCAAAAAAACAGAACAAGGGTTACGGCTCGATCCGCGTACAAAACTGTTGCTCATCTTCATCATAAGCATTTTTGTCATGGGTGGAACAGGCGGAGAAGCTATGGGGCTGATCCGCCTTGTTCTTTGTACGGTTCCGGCTATATTGCTGCTTACCTCGAAACAATGTGCAAAAGCTGTGGGCTATATTGCTGTGTTTTCTGCTTTTTATGCTGTTCAAATTTATGTTTTGCCGCACCTTACGGGAATATTGAATTTCCTCGTTCTGTTTACAACAGGATTCTTCTGCCGAATCCTTCCCAGTGTTGCGATTGCTGCCTATGCAGTGAAAACAACAACGGTCAGTGAATTGATTTCCGGCATGGAAAGAATCCATATGCCTAAAGAAGTGACGATCCCCTTAACGGTCATGTTCCGCTTCTTTCCAACTGTCTTTCAGGAGTCAGAAGCAATCAGTGACGCTATGAAAATGCGTGGGATTAAACTTGGAGGGAAAAAATCTTCAAAAATATTGGAGTATAAGCTGATCCCGATGATTACCTGCTCCGTGAAAATCGGTGAGGAACTTTCCGCTGCGGCAATTACCCGTGGCCTCGGCGCTCCTGTCAAACGCACAAACATTTGCCAGCTTAAATTCAATTTTGCCGATGTGGTGCTGATCTTGTTTTGTTGCTTTGTAGTGTTTTGGGCGATTGCTTCCCCGATAATTTCCGCAGGAGGGATTTTGCCATGATAGA
>OGOV01002207.1_pt1 | contig 15146 bp, 13 predicted proteins | sample 1552711 | NCBI WGS metagenome assembly OGOV01 (sample SAMEA2580216, study PRJEB22360) | human gut metagenome | biome: human gut; feature: human-associated habitat; material: faeces | place: Denmark | collected 2008/2010 | reverse complement strand
CCCCGACAACCGGGCTGCCCTGAAGGCCCAGCGCCTGGCCGAGAACGAGCGCAGAATTTTGCAGGACGAATACTTTGCCCACGCTGAAAAAGCGATGGACAACCTGCGCAGTGCAAAAGAAAACGCCGCTGCCCTCAAGACAGAGAGCGCGGCGGAAGGACGCAATATTCGTTTTTCGATCCAGAAGGATGCCGACGGAGAGAGCTACATCAAAATTGATGAAGATATCCTGAACGGTGTTCCACAGGAAGATTGGAAAACCGTAGTGAAGCAGGCCATCAAAGAACGGTATCCGAATGGCTTTGAGCGGAACGGCTGGACAATTTTGAACCATAAAGATGGAAGAAGTGAGTTTGTCCGTTCTAAATCTACAATGGCGCTTCAGAGAACGAACGAAGAAACGTATGCAGATAAAATGCGGATGGCTGCAAATCTGGATGAAATTATTAAAACCGCAGATGAAGTCTACAGAGAACCTGCAAACCACAAGAATGCGGAAGCATTCAACCGTGGAAAAATCAAAATTGTGGTTGGGCAGAATGCCTATGAAGCTGATGTTCTGACTGCCTTCAAAGCAAATGACCGGGAGATTTTCTATGATATTGTAGATATAAAATCTACAAATAATAAAACCTCCATGCGTACCCACGTAGAATCCAAAGATTCAAGGAGTAGTCTGCAAGGAGGTTTTACGGAACCCTCCGGCAAAGCCCACGTGGAATCCGAAGATTCGGGGAGCAGAGGGTCGGAGGGTTCTATTTATCAGGAAAGCGCTGACACGGTACTCAAAACCGGGGAGGGCGGTGAACGCCCGAGCTTTCCTGCTAAAAACAGTATAGCACAAGAAAATGCCGAAAGCAAGGGAAACAGCGAACCTGTGAAGAAATCGGTGCGGTTCCAGCTGAGTGACGGCTCTGCTGGAACCGTGGATGAATTGGCGGCACTTCAAAAAGAAAGTCGGGAACTGGAACACCAGCAAAACGCCCTGAAAACAGAGCGAACAAACTGGCTGAAAAGCGCCGAGGTAAAGGAGATTGAAGCGAAGAGAAAATCTCTGGGTTTGTTCTCTGCCGAGGCAAAGGAGTTTAAGGCCAGTGAAGAATACCAGGCGTATCTTGCAAAGCGAAAGGACTTTAACCAGCGTGGTGCAGAGCTTGAAAACCGAATCGGTGAAGTGAATAATGCACTGCGGGAAGCCAATGCCAAGCTGGAAACCCAGAGAAATGAACAGAAGCAGAAACAGCAGGCTGTCTATGATGCCAAAGCAAAGGAAGCAGGCGGTGCGGCGAAGTATCGCCGTCAGCTGGCCGTGGAGCAGTTTGGCACGACGAGTGAATTTGAACGGGCCGGATACATCCTGCCGGATGGGCAGATGCTGGATTTTGCCCGGAATGATAAGACCCGTGACACCGACCACCGGGAAATTATGAGTGTGTTCGGCCCGGCGGAAGTATCGGAAGGGACGGACGCACTGAACAAGTTCCTGGCAGACGGTAATGTGCGGGTGATGGCGGAAGCTCCGGGTGTTGACCTGGCCGCAGACAAAGCCCCGACCGCTGCACAGCTGGAACAGATCCGTGAGATGGTGGGAAGCCTGGGCAGTGAACAGAGAAAGTTCACGCTGGATATTTCCACCACCGACGGCAGGGTTGCAGCCAGCAAGGAGTACAGCGGCCGCATTGATGCTGACCGTGTTGTGCGGGAGATCAGGGACTATTACAAGACAGGTGAGCTGCCCGCAGAGAGCAGCCTGGCACGATTCCGGTACCAGCTGGCGGCCAAAGCCGAACAGGCGGAACGGGACGCGCGGAAGAACACCCAGCGGCAGGCAAGCCGGGCCATTGCGGACAACAGCGCGGCGATGGAAACGCTGGCCCAGATGATGGGTGTGACCCACGGTGTGCGGATCAGCCAGGATTCCATTGACGGGCTGGCGGTGCGGTGGACAAAGGCAAACGGCAGCAGGGCCGACCGGACGAAGATTGCCGGAGAGACCCGGGCGCTGGTGGAGTACATGACGGCGGACGGGGCCAGCATGAGCAAGGCCAGCGCGCTGTCTGAGACCATTGCGGATGAGATTCTGAGCGGGGCAACCTACCGGAACACCGAGCTGTGGGACGAGTACCCGGAATACCACGACCTGAGCTACACGGTGAACAAGGACGGCCCGGCCAAGGCGGAGCTGGTGAAGCGGTACGGGACGTGGAGCGAAGCGGTGGCGGAGGCCAGGCGGCACGGTGTGAAGCTGCGGCAGGCAGAGGGTGTGCGGGACGGCAACCCGGCGGAAGTGTATGAAGCCATCGTCAACGACACCCGGGCCATGGGCGGCACAAAGCAGGGCGTAGCGGAATTGTTCCGGGGCGCGGCCAAGGCAGCGGGCGTGGACGGCGCGGCCAGCATGGAGAGCACCGAGTGGCTGGATGTGCTGATGAACGTGCACGATGCCATCAAGCCCAGGATGATGAGCCGCTTTGCAGATGCTGCCGAGTACGAGGATGCAAAAGTGGAGCTGGCCGACCGGATGCTGGGTGATATCCTGAACGTGCCGGAGATGACAGATGCACAGGCCATCTTTGACGGGTTCCAGCGCTGGCAGCGCCAGGCTGTGGCTGCTGCCGTGGGCGAGGAGAACGCGGAGCAGGCGCTGAAGGATCTGCGGAAGGCGCAAAAGGAGCAGAACCGGGAGTTCAACCGGAGGATGTATGAGAACAGCCGGAATCAGGCTGTGAACCGCTATGCGGAAGAAAACCCGGGAGCGGGACAGCGTGAACTGAAAAACGTAGGAGACATGAACGAGTTCCTGACCTTCAACAGGGAGGAGTATGAGCGGAGGTTAAGAGCGGAGCGCCAGCGGCTGAAAATGGAACGGCAGCAGATGCTGGATGAGATCACGTTGGAATTTGCAAAAAGAGAAAACGAGTTGAACATAGAAAATGACCTTCTGGCACATGAATACGCAAAAGAAAGGGCCAGAGCGGACTATGCGGAACGTCAGCTGATGGTTCAGGATCAGGAAATTGCGGACTGGGAGGAGGAAAACCGCAGAAAGGCAGCCCAGTGGGAAAAACTGCAAAAAGAAAGAGACAGAAAGGCAGAAGAGCTCTGGAATGATTTTGCAGACAAGGTACAGGAAGGGGCAATGAGCGAGATAGCAAAAGCGGCCAAGGCCAACGAGTTGGCAGAAAGACGTGCAAAGCTGGCCCGGGAGGGCCGGAAGAAGGACGAGCTGAAACGGGCCATCCGGAACAATGCCACCCAGCTGAACCAGCTGGTGCTGCGGCCTGCAAAGGATAAATATGTGCAGCCCCGGCTGATCCGGCGGGCGCTGGAAGTGGCAAAGCTGGCGGACATGACATTGCTGAACCAGAATGCCGTGAACCGGCTGGATGCGCTGGCAAACAGCATCCGGGCCGAATACGGGGATGCAAACCACCCGGTGGTGACGGAGATGAGCAATGACTGGGAGAAGAGCGGTATTGCCAACCTGATCGATGCCCTGAAGGCTGACCTGAGTGCCAGCAAGGAGGCACAGCTGGACCAGCTGCGCGGGCAGTTGGCCGAGGCCGAAGCGCTGAAAGACAGCAAGAAGGCCCGGAAACTGAGAAGCCGTCTGGAAGCCCGGATCAAAGACGTTGAAAACAAGCCCTATCTGCCCATGACGGCAGATCAGCTGCGGATGCTGAAGGCCATTACCACCAGCACCCTGCACGTGATCCGGCAGGCAAACAAGACCCTGAGCCTGCAGCAGGCCGAGGAGGTGGACAAGATCGCCGGAGAAGCGGCGGTGGAAGTGAACCGGAGCAAGGGCAATGACGGAAAATTCCGGCGGATGCTGACGAGGTACAATCTGGATATGCTGGGCGGTACCCGGGTGTTCCGGATGCTGGGCGGCTACGCAAAGAACAGCCAGATGGAGAAGCTGGGCACCATGCTGAACGACGGCCAGCGGCGGCAGACGGAGATCCTTGTGGAGGGAACCCACCTGTTCGACAACGTGACAGGCAAAAAGAACCTGAAACAGATGGAACAGTTTGCAGGCAAGGGGGCAAAGCTGGTAGACCTTGGCCTGAAGGACAACCGGGGCAAGGCCGCACCCCTCACCCATGCCCAGATGTGCAGCCTGTACATGCACCTGCGGAACGCCGACAGCAAGGAGCACCTGATGAACGGCGGCTTTACTGTGCCGGATGCAGTGGAGTACAACAAAGGCAACATCGTGGAAGCCTACCAGAAGGGGCAGACCGTGCGGATCGGGATGCTGACCGACAGCGAGGGCAAGCCCATGGCGGACACCATTGTGAGTGCCATTGAAAAGAACCTGACCGACTACGACCGGGCGTGGATCGGGAGCATGGAGAACTTCTTTGGGAGCTACACCACCGACCTGATCAACGAGACGAGCATGAAGCTGCTGGGATACAAGCGGGCCGTGGTAAAAAACTATTACCCCATTGCGGTGAACAAAAAAGCACTGGCGACCCAGATCGAGGGGCTGCATCTGGATGCGACCATTGAGGGACGGGGCTTTTTGAAGAACCGTGTGAAAAGTCCACAGCCCATCCTGCTGGAGGAATGCAATAACGTGGTGCAGCGGAGCTTACGGGACACGGCAGCCTACGCGGGCCTGGCCCCGGCCATCCGGGATGTGCAGAAGGTGCTGAACAGCCGGATCGAGACCGAGGATGGACTGAAGGTGCTGAAGAACGGCATTCTGGAGGAAAAGTGGGGCAGCGATGCGGTGAACTATGTGGATGAGCTGCTGACCGACCTGCAGACCCCGGGACGGAAAACCCGGAAAAGCAGCATGACGGCGCTGGGCAAGCTGCGGGGCAACTACGCCGGGGCTATCCTGACGCTGAACCCGGGCGTGGCCATTGCGCAGGCGGCATCCCTGCCGACCGCCGGTGCTGTGCTGGGTGCGGACACCATGGCGGCGGTGGTTCCATTTGTAAAGAACTTCTCACCCAAGCAGCGGGCAGCGCTGGAAGCAGAGATCACTGAACACGGGGATGCGCTGCTGCAATACCGCCTGCGGGGCAGCCAGCGGGGCGAGCTGGAAAGCATCGGGAAGAACCTGAGTGCGGCGGAGAAGGGAATGGAGAAGGTCCCCAAGCAGCTGACGGGCTGGATCAACGGCGTGGACGAGATCACGGTGGCGGCCCTGTGGGAAGGCTCCAAGCGGTATGTGGAGCACCATACCAATGAGTTTGCAGAGGGTGCAGCCACGAAAGGCAGCGAAGCCTACTGGGAAGCCGTGAACAAGATGTATCAGCGGGTCATTGAGGAGACCCAGCCCAACTACACCACCATGCAGCGGGCAGGCATCCAGCGCAGCGACAACGAACTGGTGAGGACCCTGACCATGTTCACGACCCAGCGGTTCCAGAACTACGGCATCCTGGCAGATGCGGTGATGGGCTATAATGCCCAGCGGGAGCGCAGCCATGCAGACCCCACCGAGGAAAATCGGGCAGAGCTGAAACGGGCCGGGAAGAACCTGAACCGAGCGGTGACCAGCCAGATCGTGCAGACGGCAGTGTTTGCGGCTATGAAGATCGGCGCGGATTTCCTGCTGCATCGGTGGGACCGGGAACAGGACGAGAACGGCGACATTACCGAATGGAGTTTACTGAAGCGGTACGCCGACCTGTATGTGGGAAGCGCAGCAGGCACGTTCCTGTACGGCAGCGAGCTGTACAGCTTTGTGGGCAACGTGGCCGGGGGCAAGGACTATGATGTGGTCAGTGCCCCGAACCTGAGTGCTGTCAATGACCTGGGAACTGAGGCGATGCGGCTGTACAAGCTGCTGGCCACCGACACCGGCGAGATGGACGAGGAAGAACTGGAAGCATACCACGAGAAGCTGCGGAAAGCGGCCCTGACCTTTATGGAGAACGGACTGGAACTGAAGGGGCTGCCGGCCGGGAATGCGGCAAAGCTGCTGGAAGCGGCATGGAAATGGGGCGAAAATGCAGCCTATGCGGTGACGGGCGGAAAGTACGGCGAGAAGCTGAGCCTGAATTCCCTGCCCGCCAGCGCCACCGGGCAGTATGATCGGCTGTACAATGCCATTGCCGAGGGGGACATGGACAACGCCAGCGGTGCTATGGCGAAGCTGGAAGCCATGGGCAAGGACGAAAAGACCATTGCCAGCCAGCTGAAGAACCGGCTGAAGAAATACAGCCCGGAGGTGGAGCAGGCTGCACAGGCCCGGAACGAGGGCAAAGACAGCCGGCGCCAGGAGCTGACAAAGCAGCTTGTGCGGGAAATGTACGAGACCCTGGGCATCCGGGAGGGGGTCAAAGCTGACGCAAAAAAACGGGCGTGGGTGATCGACCTTGTGACCGAAGCCATTGAAAGCAAGGCCGAGGAGCTGTACAAGGGCGGCACCGAGGGCAGCGTGTACGATACCCTGACTGAAGCGGTGGACACCGGCAGGGCCAGCAACGTGCAGGACGAGATCCGGCGGCTGCGGACGGCAGGCAAAGCGGACAGCCAGATCAAGAGCAAGATCACCGACGCAGTGAAAGAGGAGTATCTGGCGGGCAACGACCACGACCGGGAGAAGCTGGAGAAGCTGCTGACGAGCCTGACCAAAGAGGACGGGACGGCCATGTATGAGGAAAAGAACTTTGCCCAGTGGGTGAAGGACGCGGCAAAGAAGGAGGAACAGGCAAAGAACAGCAAGGATGAGTGGGCAGGGGTGAGGTGAAACCCTCTCAGTGCGCAATCCGCCAAAGGCGGAGTTGCTTACAGCTCCCCCGAGGGGGGAGCTCTGCTTAGAAGAAAGGGAGACCGTTCGGGGTGAACGGCCTCCCTTTTGTATGTCCGGGGTAGTTGCACCCGGCGGGGCGTGATAGGATAGGGGCAGGAAGGGCGCACAAATCTGAAATCAAACCTCTGGCGAAATCGAGGAGTGCGCCCGATTGGTGAAGGGAGTGAAACTGTGAGTCAACTGGATATTAAGATCAGAAAGCTGCAGGACAACGGTTCCACGTTTCGGGCAAACATTGAGACGCTGTATCTGGGCGGTGTGCGGAGCGCCAAGGTGGACGAGCTCCGCTTTGAGCTGCCGGAAGAGTGGAAGAACTGCACCGTGACCCTGCATGTGCAGCGCCTGAGCGGCACAAAGCCGGACCCGCAGATCCTGGACGAGAACAACAGCGTGCTGGTGGACCGCCGCTGGACGCTGGAAAAAGAGGGCACCTGGATGCTGCTGGCCATCAACGACAGCGGCTACATTGCCATGACCAAGCCAGGCAAGTACACCTGCTATGACACCATCGACACCGACACGACCACCGAGAACATTACGCCGAGCATCTATGAGCAGTTCGTGGCCGAGGTGACGAAGTACGCCAAGCAGGCGCTGGAGAGCATGAACGCGGCCAAGACCAGCGAGACCAACGCAAAAACATCCGAAACCAACGCGAAAGCCAGCGCGGATAAGGCGAAGGCCAGTGCCGACAGCATGGATGCGAGTGTGGCCACCTGCACCAAAAAGGCCAAGGAGGCCGAAGCAAGTGCGGTAAGAGCCAAGACCAGCGAGACCAACGCAAAAACGTCGGAGACCAACGCGAAGACCAGCGAGAATGCGGCAAAGACGAGTGAGACAAACGCCAAAGCCAGTGAAAACGCAGCCAAGAGCAGCGAGACCAAGTCCGCCGCCAGCGAGGAGCGCGCCAAGGCTAGCGAGACCGCCGCCAAGCAGGCCCTGCAGGACACGGAGACGGAGCACACCACCGCCTTGCAGAACATCGCACAGGCCCGCACCGCGGCCCTGACAGACGTGGCCAACTCCACCAGGACGGCCACCGCTGCGGCAAAAACTGCCACCGAGCAGGCCACCGCCGCTGCGGGGAGCGCTTCCACCGCCGATACCAAGGCCGGGGAGGCATCCACCAGCGCGGAGGCGGCAAAGGCCGATGCCGACCGGGCAGAGAAAGCCAGCACCAACGCGGCCAATGCGGCAATGAAAGCATTGAAAGAAGCCGCTGCGTCTGGAGCGTTCAAGGGTGATCCCGGTGCACAGGGGCCGCAGGGGCCGTCAGGGACGATCATCCGTGCGTATGATATTTCGCTTGCCACTTCCGGTTGGAAAGCCACATCCGATTCCAGTGCAAAATCTGCCGGGCTGGCGTATCAGTACGATGCCAGCGTCAGCGGATGCACGTCGGCATTGGAACCGAGTGCAACCATTCGTCTGGAAAGTGTTGCTGTGGCCCAGAAAGCAGGATTGGGCAGCATCTGCCAGTCTGAATCCGGATACTGCCGGTTCTATGCGGCAAAAGTGCCCTCTGCGGCAATCTCGCTGCGGCTGCTTTTGATGGAACGGACACCGACATAAGAAGGGAGACTTTGAAATGGCAATTGGCGCAGTAGGCGGCGTACCTGCGGCGGACTATGTGCCGCCCGTGGGCATCATCCTGACGATGGGCGTAAGCACCAGCCCGGCGGAGCTCTACCCTGGCACCACCTGGGCCCGCATCAAGGACCGGTTTTTGTGGGGCGCATCGGAGACGCACCCTTTGGGCGAGACCGGCGGCAGCGCCACCCACACCCTGACCGTGAACGAGATGCCCGCCCATACCCACAGCGCCTCCCTCTATGAGGCCGGGGTGCATACACATACGATTTCGATTTTGGACGGCAGCTCAATGAACTTCGGCAGCAGCAGCTACCAAAATGCATATCTGAGCGGAAGCGAAAAAGTTACAACGTCTTCTGCCGGAGCGCACACCCACACAGTGACGCTAAGTGCGACCGGCTCGGGCAAGGCCTTTAACATAATGAACCCTTATGCTGCTAAAAATGTTTGGCGGCGAGTCAGCTAGGAGGTGAACACGGATGATTGGGACCGTGAAAGGCATTGGCGGAAGTGCCTGGATCCCGCACGTAGGATACGTCTGGAAGAGTGCTGATCCGACCAGCCCGGCGGAGCTGTACCAAGGGACTACTTGGGCTAAGATCAAGGACAGGACTATCCTTGCCGCCGGTGACACTTACATCACCGGAGCGACCGGCGGCAGCGCTACCCACACTCTGACCGTAGACGAGATACCGTCTCACTCTCACACAGGCAGTACATCCAGCGCCGGAGCACACACACATACGGTATACTCCGGAAGAACCGAGCTTTATGGCGGAGGAGAGTACGGAAGCTACTACCCATATTCGGGTGACTCGACCACGTCGTCCGCCGGAACCCATACTCACACGGTGACGGTAGGCAGCACAGGAAGCAGCAACGCTTTTAGTATCATGATGCCCTATGTTGTGCGGTATATGTGGGAGCGCATTGGATAGGAGGTGACTCTATGACAGGAGCAGTGATTTATAACATCAACTCCGGCTGGGTGCCGCCGGTGGACTATGTGTTGGAGGTCTATGATGATACCAGCCCTGCGGTGATGTATGCCGACACTATCTGGATGCAGCTGAAAGACTGTATCATCATCGCCGCCGGTGACATCTATACCGCAGGAGCGACCGGTGGCAGCAAAACAGTGACCTTGACCACGACACAGCTGCCAAGTCACTCCCACAGTGGCAGCTGCGGAAGTGCCGGTTGGCACTCGCATACGGCAACCGTCTCAAAGGTCAAAAACGAGTATGGGGGAGCCTACCAGCAAAGTGATAGCTATGGTTCTTATAAGAGTGGCTGGGAAAATGAAACCACATCCTCTGCCGGAGCGCACACCCACACAGTGACCGTAGGGGCCACCGGCGGAGGCAAAGCTTTTAGCCTGATGAACCCCTATGTGGCCGTGAACGTATGGCAGAGAGTAGGATAACCCTCTCAGCCTCGCATTCGCTCTCCAGTTCCCCAAAGGAAGAACCTTTTGCAGAAAGGACAAGTATGAAAATCATTGACGAAAACGGCGTTGAGCTAACCGAAGCACCTGACCTGACACTGGGCCGGCTGGTGGATGACGTGGAAATCGTGCACCATGACGCGATTGCTGGAGTTCAGCAGGTCAGCCATTACGTCCCTATCGAACATCTTGCCAATGGCAGCACCATTGTAGAAGAGGTTATCGATGTTCCCGGTGTTGAACCGAATCCAGCCTGGGATGAGGAAGTGCCGGTGATGCGGTACATCCGCTACACCGCCGAAGAGCTGGCTGAACAGGCTGAAGCCAAGAAAAAGGCAGAAGAAGCCGCTGCCGCCGAAGCGAAGAAAAAGGCAGAGCTGGAAACCGTGCCGGGCCGCATGGACGCTCTGGAAGCGGCAAACGACGACCTTGTGCTTATGATGGCCGATTTGATTGGAGGTTAAAACTATGAAAACGCTGAACAACCTGAAACTCCGCATCATGGTGCGGGCATTCCGCATCCGGCTGAACAACGGCGAAGCCTTTGAGGCAATCGCGGCGGATTACCCCGCCCTGACCGCAGATGACCTGGAAGCTATCCACGTCCAGCTGACCGAGAAGGAGGCGCAGAGCAATGGATGACCTGAAGGTGCGCATCACACTGGGTGACACGACCCTGGAGGGAACATTGGACGAGCTGCTCGAGAGCGGAACTTTCAAAATGGAGTATGACCAGGCAGGGCTTAACAAGATCGTGCAGGAAGCTGTTGCCCTACAGAGAGCTGAGTATCAGAAAGACCCGCAGCATTACCATGTGCATACCATGACCATGGACGAGCTACCGCATCATCCCTGCACAACAGAAATGTATGGGATTCGACAATTCCATGCATGGCCAATCTGCAGTGGAAAGCATGTCACGATTTGGCCCAATGATGATGCCGGTACGAGTTGGCGAGTTTATGTGGGAGGCACTTTGAATACTGCAGAGGAGGCGCAGAGCAATGCCAAGAACAATACTTGACGTGAGCAAATGGCAGGGCAGCATCAACTGGGACACGGTCAAAGCCAGCGGCCTTATCTCCGGCGTGATGATCCGGGCCATGGGCAACAGCAAAGAGGGCAAACCCAGCAAGCCGTACCTCGACCCCTTCTTTGCCCGCAACTACGCCGAGTGCCAGCGCCTGGGCATCCCGGTGGGCGTGTATGGCTACTTCAAGGCCACCACCAAGGCACAGGCCGACAGGGAGCTGGCCCTGTTCAAGCAGGCGCTGGACGGCAGAGCCTTCCAGCTCCCGGTGGCTGTGGACATCGAGGACAAGCTTCAGGCGGCCCTGAGCAAGTCCGCCCTGACCGATATCGTGGCCCACTGCCTGAGCGTGGTGGAGAGCTGGGGCGTGTACGCCATGCTCTACACCGGCCTGTATTTCGGGCAGACCAACCTTTACATAGGCGGCGCGGCCCTCAAGCCATACGACGTATGGCTGGCGGCATATCGCACCAAGAAGCCCACCCCCGGCTGGGCCTTCGGGATGTGGCAGTACACCAGCAGCGGCAAGATCCCCGGCATCGCCAAGGGCGCAGACCTCAGCGTGGCCTACAAGGATTACGCGGGCATCATCCAGCGCAAGGGGCTGGGCAAAGTGAAAGGAGAATGACAATGAAAAATGAGATTTGTGCGGCCATCGGCATTGTGGGTGGGGCCATTGCCAGCCTGCTGGGCGGCTGGGACACGGCGCTGCAGACGCTTATCATCTTTATGGCGATCGACTACATCACCGGCCTGATCGTGGCGGGGGTGTTCCACACCAGTCCCAAGACCAAAACTGGCACCCTTGAGAGCCGGGCAGGCTGGAAGGGCTTGTGCCGAAAGGGTGTGAGTCTGCTGGTGGTACTGGTGGCCTGCAGGCTGGATGCTGTCATCGGGTCGAACTTTATTCGGGACACCGTTGTCATTGCGTTTGTATGCAATGAGACTATCAGTATCGTGGAGAATGCCGGACTGATGGGTGTGCCCATCCCGGCGGCGCTGACTCGTGCTGTGGACGTGCTGAAGCAGCGGGCGGAAGAAAAGAACGGCAGCTGACAACGGCCCCGGGGAGCCTGATGGTTCCTCGGGGCTGAGTTTGTGTTTTCGACTTCTTTCGACAAAAGGCGTAGCATGATGGGCGAAAGGATGTGTTAGAATGACTGATACACAATTTGACCACTCGCTGCGCCCTCTGGGTATCATTCGCACAAAGAATGATTATTATACTCTCCGGCAGTGTATGACGCTGATTTGCACCAGGCCTGACCGGTTGCGAGCCTTGCAGAAGGAAGTTTATCTGCCTGTGGCGGAAGCTTCTGGTCATGCTTGGAGGGCTGTGGAGAGCGCTGTTCGCAGGACGGCAAAGCTGGCATGGAAAACTGACCCGGAGAAAGTGCAGGTGTTGGCGGGATACCCGCTGGATCATCGGCCAACGGCGGGACAGTTTTTGGAGATGCTGTATAATGCGGCGGATACTATGTACGAGAAAAAGTAAGATTTGAAAGAAGTATGTAGAAAGAATTGGGGGTGGCGTAAAGGGAAAAATTGTTCGAGTGAGAATGTGTCAGGTGGACCAAACAAAAATAATCCGAACTTGTTTCCGATAGGAGATGGGTTCGGATTATTTGTTTTCTTCGGAAAATTAGCGTTTGCGAAGCAATGAAAGCCCCAGTGGGTTTTTAAGCAACTGGAACGGCATTTCCTATCTTTCGATATTCGGCATCTTCTGTCCCCGAAGCTCCTGCCGGATGGCACGGAACTGCTCCGGCACATCCGCATCGGTCATTGCACCGGGGACATCCACTGTCCCAGCGGCTTTGGCGGCTTCATAGAACCAGCATTTATACTCCACGGTCTCCAGCGTGTGCTGTAACTGCTGGATCTGCTGGGTGAGCACCTCCCGCTGATGCCGGAACATTTCCAGCCGGGTGTCAATGGTGTCGTCTCCCTGCATGGAAAGCTCAATATACTGCCGGATATCCTTGATGGACATTCCGGCTTTTTTCATGCAGCGGATGACCTGCAGCCACTCGAAGTCGTTTTCCCGGAACATCCGAATGCCGCCGGAGGAACGCTCCACAAAGGGAAGTAACCCTTCTTTGTCGTAGTAGCGCAGGGTGGAGGCAGGTACGCCCAGCTTTTGTGCCATTTCACCTACGGTATAGATCATCTGAAACCTCCGTTTTTTCAAAAAGCCCTTGACTTAAAGTGCGCTTTAAGTTGTATGATAAAATCAAACTTTATCAACATCATAATGCGGATGCACTCCGCTGTCAAGGAGGTTCCTATGAGCAAGAAGGTATTGATTTTGTCTGGCAGTCCCCGGAAGGGCGGTAACTCTGATATTCTATGCGATGAATTTCTGCGTGGAGCGCAGGATGCCGGGCACAAAGCAGAAAAGATCCGGGTCGCTGAGAAAAAGGTGGCTCCCTGTTCCGGCTGCTACTACTGCAGCACCCACGGCGGAGCCTGCGTCCACAAGGATGATATGGCAGACATCCTGCAAAAGATGATCGATGCCGATGTCATTGTGCTGGCAAGCCCGGTATACTTCTACTCCATCAGTGCCCAGTTGAAGGCAGTGATCGACCGTACCGTGGCACGGTGGCTTGAGGTCAAAGACAAGGAATTCTACTACATCACCACCATGGCAGACGAGGAAAAATCCTCTGCAGACACTACGCTGGCCTGCTTCCGGGGCTATGCAGACTGTGTGGAAGGTGCCGTGGAAAAGGGAGTCCTTGTAGCAGGTGGCGTTTACGAGCCGGGTGCGGTGCGAAACACCTCTGCAATGGCACAGGCTTACGAGATGGGGAGGAACGTATAATGGCAGTGAAACAGACGGCAGGGCGGGATGCTCTGGGCGAATTTGCACCAAAATTTGCAGAACTTAACGATGAGGTACTATTCGGGCAGGTGTGGAGCCGAGAGGATAAACTCTCCCTCCGGGACCGCAGCCTTGTGACGGTGGTGGCACTGATGGCGCAGGGACTGACGGACTCCTCGTTTCGGTATCACCTGACGGCAGCGAAAAACAACGGTATTACCCGGACTGAGATTGCAGAGATCCTGACCCATGCGGCGTTTTATGTAGGTTGGCCCAAGGCGTGGGCGGCTTTCCGCATGGCCAAGGAAGTCTGGGCAGAGGAATCTGCAGAGGATGCCAAGGCAAAGCACCAGAGTGAAATGGTGTTCCCCATCGGTGCATCCAACGACGGTTTTGCACAATATTTCAGCGGAAAAAGCTATCTGGCACCCTTGTCCACCGCACAGGTTGGCATTTACAACGTCACCTTTGAGCCGGGCTGCCGGAACAACTGGCACATCCACCATGCTGCAAAGGGTGGCGGGCAGATCCTTGTCTGCGTGGCAGGCCGGGGCTACTATCAGGAATGGGGCAAAGCGCCGCAGGAGCTGCATCCGGGCGATGTGGTGAACATTCCCCCGGAGGTCAAGCACTGGCACGGTGCTGCACCCGATTGCTGGTTCTCTCATCTGGCAGTGGAAGTGCCCGGCGAAGGCACCTCTAACGAGTGGTGCGAGCCGGTGCCGGAAGAAACCTATAAGGAGTTGCGGTGATAAACACAGGATCATCTCAGCAGGGAGGCTTTTATATGAACTATATCACATTGAATAACGGCGTAAAAATGCCCCAGCTTGGCTATGGGGTCTATCAGGTCTCACAGGAGGAATGCGAGCGCTGTGTACTGGATGCTTTGCAGGTGGGCTACCGCTCCATCGACACGGCACAATCCTACTTCAACGAAGAGCAGGTGGGTACAGCAATCGAAAAATCCCGTGTGGATCGCAAAGATATTTTTCTGACCACCAAGGTCTGGGTCGAGCATTACGGTTATAAGGAGGCCAAGGCATCTGTGCTGGAATCCCTGCGTAAGCTGCGAACGGATTATCTGGACCTTTGTTTGTTGCACCAGCCGTTTGCTGATTACTACGGCGCATGGCACGCCTTGGAGGAGCTATATGAGGCAGGCAAGATTCGGGCCATTGGCGTGTCCAATTTTTATCCTGACCGCCTCGTTGACCTGTGCAGCTTTGCCCGTATCAAACCCATGGTGAATCAGGTAGAGGTGCATCCGTTGCACCAGCAGGGCAAGGCAAAGGAATGGATGGAAAAGTACGGCGTTCAGATGGAGGCATGGGCTCCCTTTGGCGAAGGTCGGAGTCAGATGTTCACAAAGCCTGTGCTGGCAGAAATCGGCGCAAAATACGGCAAAACCGTGGCACAGGTCATTCTCCGCTGGCATTTGCAGCGGGGCGTGGTGGTCATCCCAAAATCCACC
>OGOV01002201.1_pt1 | contig 15171 bp, 16 predicted proteins | sample 1552711 | NCBI WGS metagenome assembly OGOV01 (sample SAMEA2580216, study PRJEB22360) | human gut metagenome | biome: human gut; feature: human-associated habitat; material: faeces | place: Denmark | collected 2008/2010 | reverse complement strand
CGTGGTGGAGGGCGTTTTTCTCGGTCTCGCGGGTGTTGTGGGCGGCGGCGATAATCTCGCCGTTCCGGGCCACCACCGCGCCCACGGGCACCTCGCCCAGCGCGGCGGCCCGTGCGGCCTCCTCCAGCGCAGCGCCCATCAGCTCATAGTCGGTCATCCCATTCCCCTTTCTGCCAGCGCCCGGGCCAGCACCAGCCCATTGTTCAGGATATGCAGCACCACCCCGGGTGCAGGACTTTCGGTCTGCTCTGCGGCCCACCCGAAAATGAGCCCCATGCCCAGCGCGTAGCACTTTTCGGTCAGCGTCCCGTGCAGGGCCGCAAAGAGCACAGCCTGGCAGAGGTTTGCCGGGTGCTCCCCCAGCGGCCGCAGCAGGCGCAGCAGCGCCCCCCGGAACACCAGCTCCTCGGCCAGCGGCAGCACCAGCAGGCTGCGCAGCGTACCGGGCACACCCTGCGGCAGCTCTGCCGCCCCGCCGGGAACCAGCACACACCAGACCGCCGCCAGACCGGCCCAGGCCAGTGCCGCGATGCCTGCCGCCCGCAGGCGGCGGTTCTGTTCTGACATCTTCTCCGTCCCCTCTCCGTTTGGGGGTGCGCTGTTCCGCTGCTTCGGGCGCACAGCGCACCGCCCCGCAATGCCTGATGCCCATTGTATCATGTTCCGGCCCGTTTGTGCAAGAAAACGGAGCGGAATTGCGAAAATACGAAGAAATATTGATTCAAACAATTGACATTTTCCGTCGTCTCTGGTATATTCCTATACGACTTTTTGATTGATTTGGTCGGGTTATCCGTTCTTGGCCCCGTTGGAGGTATTACTATGATCCGCATTCTTACCGATTCCGCATCCGACATCCTGCCCGCTGAAGCCGAGCAGCTGGGCGTGACCGTCATCCCCCTGAACGTCACCCTGGAGGACGGCACCGTGCTCCGGGACGGCGTGGACATGACCCCCACCGTGTATTACGGCGTGATGGCCCGCTGCCACAAGCTGCCCACCACCAGCCAGCCCAGCCCTGAGCTGTTCCAGCGTTTCTTCCTTGAGGCGGCTGCCGCCGGGGACGAAGTGGTGGGCATCTTCCTCTCCCATGAGCTGTCCGGCACCTGCCAGTGCGCCCGGCTGGCCGCAGACATGGCCAATGTGGACAATGTCCTCTTTGTGGATTCCGAGAACGTCTGCCTGGGCGAGAGCCTGCTGGTGCGGCTGGCTGTTCAGCTGCGGGATGCCGGAAAGACTGCCGGGCAGATCGCCGCCACCCTTGAGCACGCCAAGGAGCATCTGCATCTGGTGGCTGTCATCGACGACCTGAAGTATCTGCGCAAGGGCGGCCGCCTGCCCGCCGCCGTGGCCGTGGCCGGTGGGATGCTGGGCATCAAGCCCCTCATCACCATCAAGGAGGGCAAGGTCGTTATGGCGGGCAAGGCCCGGGGCCTGCCCGGCGCTTACGTTGCCCTGTTCAAGAAGATCGAGGAGCTGGGCGGCATCAGCACCTGCGCCGACGCGCTGGCCGGTTACACCCTCGCCCCCCGCGAGGTGCAGCCCATCCAGACCTACCTGCAGGAGAATCTGGGCCGGAACGAGGCCCTTGTGCGCCAGATCGGCTGTGTCATCGGCACCCACGCCGGCCCCGGCGCGTTCGGCCTGGCCTTCCTCGATGAGGGCTTCACCTTCTGATCTTACCCAATCAAAAAGAGGAACTGCTTTCCCGGCAGTTCCTCTTTTTTGTTGGTTCATTCGTGTCCGATCTTCGACCAGTCGATCTCTTCGGCATCTACAAAGCCGCTGTCCTTTGCTTCCTCCAGCTGCTTTGCTTCCTCTGTGGTCAGCTTGGTGAAATCCGGGTCCCATGCCAGTACCAGCTTTTTGATCAGCTCGTAGGCAAGGTTCTTGTCCGGGTCCGGCAGCATATCGATCATGTGTGCTGCATTCATTGCAATTTCAGACATCCTGCCACCTCCTTATTTATAGATATCGCCACGATTCCCGATATCCAGCACCAATAGAATCTCCAGCGCGTTTTCCTCTCCGTACCGGTAAAGCACGCGCCAGCTTCCGACCCGGAGCCGCATTGTTCCATCCTTCAGTCCCTGCATCACCTTGATATCACCTGCTGGCGGTTTCAGGGTCAGCCCCTCAATGCCTGCAACGATGCGAAGCACGGACCTTTTGTCCAGCTTATTCAGGAACTTCATGGCGTTCTTCGAGTAGCGGATCTTCATAACATCATCCTCAGCGCTCGTTTTTTCTGCGGGCCTCTGGCCCTATTATAGTCCATTCTCCTGCAAACGTCAATTGTTTTTTGCCGAAGATCCGTTCATTACAGCACCGCGTCCGAAACGATCTTGCCCAGCAGGAGCACCAGCACCACAAGCATCATGGGGCGGATGAACTTTGCGCCGTTCTTGAGGGCGAAGTGGGAGCCCAGCAGGTTGCCCACAATGCCGCTGATGGCACAGGGGATGCCGATGGAGAACACCACCAGCCCGCTGGAAAGATACGTTACCAGGCTGGCGTAGTTGCTGGCAAGGTTGAGCACCTTGGCGTTGCCGCCCGCCGTGCGCAGGTCAAAGCCCATCAGGGTGGTAAAGGCGATGATGGCAAAGGTGCCGGTGCCCGGGCCAAAGATGCCGTCGTACAGGCCGATGCCCAGCCCGATGGCAAGGGCCAGCACCGCCTTTTTGGCGTTCAGGGTGCCGTCGTCCCGGTTCTCGTCGGGCAGGTCCCGCCGCCAGAGGATGAGCACCGCCGCCACCGGCAGGATGATGAGCATCATGGTGCGCAGCACCTGATCGCTGAGCAGGAGCACGATGTGGGAGCCCAGTGCGCTGCCCACAAAGCTGCCCACAGCCGCCAGCAGGCCGACCCGGATGTTCATGGCCCCCTTCTGGAAGAACTGCGCCGTGGCAAAGGTGGTGCCGCAGGCCGCGCTGAATTTATTGGTGCCGTAGGTGTAATGCACCGGCAGGCCCGCAAACAGGTAGGCGGGCAGGCTGATCAGACCGCCGCCGCCCGCCGCCGAGTCCACAAAGCCCGCAAACCCGGTCATCAGCATCAAAAACAGCAGCATTGGCAATGATAATGTAATTTCCATTCGTTCTACTTTCCTACTCCTTATGTACTTCTTTGCGAAACCTCTCCGTCACCGCAGCGTGAACCTGGCGCGAAGCGCCTGAGAGGTTTACTTCAGATACAGCTTTCCCTCGCAGGCCAGGATCTGATCCAGGATCATCCGGGACACCCGGGCACCATAGACCATGGCGGGGTGGTCGTTGTACTCGATGATGTCATGGAACTCCTTGTTCATCAGAACGATCACATACTCGCCGTAGGGGGTGTGGATGATGCCGCCGTCGTTGCGGCAGGCGTTCATGCTGCCGCTCTTGCTGGCCACCCAGATAAGCTCCGGCTCACCGGTCTCCTCGCAGTCCAGATAGAACTGGGGGAAATCGTGGGTCAGCATGGTGTTGTAGTGCTGCTGGCGGAAGATGCCCAGCATGGCGGCACTGGCTTCTTTGCTGACCAGTGTTCCCTTTGCCACCTGCGCAAACAGGGCGGCGTAGTCCCGGGGCGTGGTGGTGCCCAGCTTGTCGTAGCGGTCAAAGTGGAGGGGGTTGTGCAGGACGGTGTGCCCAAAGCCCAACTCCCGGATGCAGGCATTGATGGTGTCCAGCCCCAGGTAATCGATGATCATATTGGTGGCGATGTTGTCCGAGCAGATGATCATCATGGTGGCGGTGTCCTTCACCTTGAGCTTTGCCCCCACGCCCAGGGCCCGGAGCATCCCGGAGCCGTCCACGAACTGGCTGGCCTCGTAGGTGATCTCCTCCTCCAGGTCAGCCCTGCCCCGGCTGGCCTGCAGATACAGCACCGCCAGAATGAACGCCTTGATGGTGGAGGCCGTCTCGAACTCCTCGTCGGCACCGATCTCCACCGTGCTGCCGCGCAGGTCGTCCACAAAAACGCTCATCCTGCCCTGATAGGAATAGAGCTCTGCGGCAATGCGCTTTTCCAATGTCATATTCTGATCCATCTGGAATCCCTCAACTTTTCTATACTTTCCGTTATACTTCATTCTTACCGTTAAGACATAATTATCATTGAAAACATTGATTTCATTGGTTCTCATTGATTCTAGTGCAATGATTTCAATGAATTCAATGAATTCAATGAATCTTTTGATACTAACGGTGATTACAGATTGTTTTCAAAGAAACGCTGTGCGTTGCGGAAGAAGATGGCTTCCACCTCATCCTCGGTGAAGCCCTCTTTCCGCAGGGCATCGGCCAGCAGGGGCATTTTGGAGCAGTCGCTCAGTTCCAGCTTGCCGCCGATGCCGTCAAAGTCACTGCCCAGACCGATGATCTCAATGCCGCCCACCTGCTTGAAATGGGCGGCGTGTTTGGCCATCAGGGCCGTGGTGCTGCGGCACAGGTCGGGGCTGGGCTGGTCATCCAGAAAGCCCGCGCAGTAGTTTAGGCCCACCAGACCGCCTTTTTCCGCCATAACCCGGATCATCTCATCGGTCAGGTTGCGGCAGTGGGGGGCCAGGGCGCGGCAGTTGGAGTGGCTGGCCGCAAAGGGGCGGGTGGAGTGCTCCACAATGTCCCAGAAGCCCTTGTCGGACAGGTGGCTCACGTCTGCGATGATGTGCAGACGCTCCATCTCAGCCAGGAACTCGAAGCCCTTCTCCTTCAAGCCCGTCTCGGTGTTGGGGGCGCATGGCCAGATGTTGTGGCCCCCGCCGGGGACGACGTTGGGGCTGGCAAGCTCGTTCTCGTGGTTCCAGGTCAGGGTCATCATGCGGACGCCCAGCTCGTACATCCGGCGCAGCACGCCGATGCTGCCCTTGCAGCAGCCGCCCTCTTCGATGGTGAGCATTCCGCTGATCTTGCCCTCGGCGGCGTTTTTTCGGATGTCAGAGGGTTGATATACCGGTGCAATATCCTCCGGGTATTTTTCCATGATGCGTTTGAAGACGTCGATTTCTTCCAGCGCCGTCACCAGCGGGTCCGCGCCCGGGGTGGGGTCGGCCAGATTCACAAAGGCGGCAAAGCACTGGAGCATGTAGTCGCCCTTCTCCAGCTTTTCCAGATCGATGTGGCCGTTGTTGTGGGCAAAGGTCTGCCCGTCGCCCCGCATCTCCGCGCGCCGCAGCTCGCTCAGGGTGTCACAATGTAGATCAAAGACTTTCATCGTTCATGTCCTTTCTTAACAGCTTTTATGTCAAGCCTCTCCGGGATGCTGCCCCTTCGCAGCAGCTGGCGGGGTTAACCCCCCAGTCACGCTTCGCGTGCCAGCCCCCCTAATAGTGGGGCCCTTGGCATGGCGGAAAGCCTTTCCTTTTTGCCAAGGCCGCCCCTACTAGGGGCGGTGGCATTGCGAAGCAATGACGGTGGGGTTGAGGTCAGCACCCTCTAAAGGCCATGCCCCTATTTCTAATCAGATACTGCTAGTATAGCACACTTCCCCCCGTAAAGTACAGCATTCCGGTGTGAAAATTGTGCACTTCTGTCTCAGGGGCGGCATTTTTGCGCATACTACCGCTGGAAAGACCCGCTGGAAAGGAGTGATTTTCTCCATGCGGAAAGTAGTTCTCTGCCTGTTTTACGCCCTGTGCGCCTTTGCCATCGCCTTCAGCCTGTTCTGGATGGCCCTGCCCCGGCTGGCGCTTCCCTCCCCTGCACCGGGAGCGGACAGCGCCGCCGAAACGCCGGTGCCCTCCGAGCCGAGCCTTGCGGCCCAGACTCTGCCCGACACCGGCCAGCCCACCCAATACCTGCTCCGGGACGAGGGCGGCATGGTAGCCGTCTACACCTGCGGGCCGGATGGCTCCCCCACCCGCCTTGCCCGGCAGACGGATATTTACGTCAACCTCCTGCCAGAAAACGACGCGCTGCGTGTCAAGCAGGGCATGACAGTGACGGGAGATGCTGCCCTGCAGGAGGTGCTGGAGGATCTGGGCGGGTGAACTGCTCCGTCCGGGCTGCAGCCCCCAGCGTGAACTTGACAAACCATCGCAAATCAACTATACTATGAACAGAAAGAGCGCTGACCGCAATATGGCCAGCTCCACGTTCCCTTTTAAGTCAAAAAGATTGACCGCCGAGTTTGTGAGACTGGGGGCGGTCAATCTTTTTTGCTTTTATCGTTCTTCTCGTGAGAAATTTTCCAGCCAGCATCAAATGCCGCTTTCGCAACTGAGACGAGCAGGCTCAAAAGAGCAATTGCTACCGTCAGTACCGCGCAAACTTCTGTCAGAGTCATCCGACATCCCTCCCTTCGCCGACAGGCGGCTCCGGGAAAAGATCCAATTCAAAAAAGTTCCGTTCCCATCCGCCTGGCTTCCTTCCGGAAAATAGGCATTCGGGAGCGCGAAGTTGACCACCTGCATTGCAGACAGCGCTTTTCTCCTGCTGTTTCCAGCATTAGCTACAGTATAGCATAGAAACCGACAATGTGCAATCAACAAACCCCCTGTACCAGACCATGGCACAGGGGGTTTGTTTTGCGGTTCTGTTTCAGCAGGAGTGCAATTTTACTCCACGCTGATCATATAATAGTATACGGGCTGGCCGCCGCGGATGTGGCTGACCTCAACGTGGTTGGGGCACTTTGCCTTGACGATCTCGGTCAGCTTCTCGGCCTCCTCGTCGGAGACATCGCAGCCGGAGATGATGGTGACAAAGCTGGAGTCCTTCTTGCACATGCTGCGGGCCAGGCGGTAGGTGGCCTTGGTCAGGTCGGTGGAGGTGGCAACGATCTTGCCGTTCTCCAGAGCCATGATCTCGCCCTTCCGGATCCGCTTGCCGTCAAACTCGCTGTCGCGGGCGGCGTAGGTGATGAGGCCGGTGCTGACCTTGTCAGCGGCGGCCATCATGTTGATGGTGTTGGTCTCAGCGTTGGCGGAGGGGTCGAAGTTGAGCAGCGCGGTGATGCCCATGGGCACGGTGCGGGTGGGCAGAACAATCACCTGACGGTCAGCCAGCTTCTGGGCCTGCTCCGCTGCCATGATGATGTTCTTGTTGTTGGGCAGCACGAACACGGTCTTAGCGGGCACGCTCTGGATGGCGGCAAGGATGTCCTCGGTGGCGGGGTTCATGGTCTGGCCGCCGGAAACGACAGCGTCCGCAGCCAGATCGGTGAACACAGCCTTCAGGCCCTCACCGGCGGCAACGGCCACAAAGCCGTAGTCACGGCTGGGGTCCACTGCGGCGTAAACGAACTCGCTGGCCTGTGCGGGAGCCTTTTCAGCGGAGGCCTGCTTTTCCAGGCTCTTGCCCTGCTTCTGGCGGGCCAGGAACTGCTCGTGCATGTTCTCGATCTTGAAGTTGGTCAGGTAGCCGTACTTGATGGCCTCGCTCAGGATCTTGCCGGGGTCAGCGGTGTGGACATGCAGGTTGATGACATCGTCATCCTCGATGCAGACCACGCTGTCGCCGTTGGATTCGGCAAAGGCGCGCATCTTTGCGGCGCTTGCGCCCTCGTACTTGTTGATGAGGAACTGGGTGCAGTAGCCGTTCTTGATGTCCTCCACCTTCATCAGGTCGTCGGTGAACACGCCCTTGCCTGCGTTCTCAGTGGAGAGCTTGGCCTTGTTGGGGGTGCCCTCGCCGCCGGCCACCATGGGCTCGCCGTGGAACACCTTGCCCATGCCCTCAAAGATGATCATAATGCCCTGGCCGCCTGCGTCCACAACGCCGGCTTTTTTCAGCACGGGCAGCAGGTTGGGGGTATCCTCCAGCGCCTTCTGGCCTGCGGTCATCACCACGTCCCACAGGGCGGGGATCTCCTTGGCACCGCAGGCGGCAGCTTCCTCGCTGGCCACCCGGGCAACGGTCAGGATGGTGCCCTCGGTGGGCTTCATCACGGCCTTGTAGGCACCCTCCACACCCTTTTTCAGGGCGGCGATGATGTCGGCGGTGTCAGCTTCCTTCTTGCCTTCCAGCGCCTTGGAGAAGCCGCGGAACAGCAGGCTGGTGATCACGCCGGAGTTGCCGCGCGCACCGCGCAGCATGGCGGAGGCAGCGGTCTTGGCGGCCTCACCCACGGTGCAGCCGTCGTCCAGCGCGTTCAGCTCTGCCACGGAGGCCCCCACCGTCATGCCCATGTTGGTGCCGGTGTCGCCATCGGGCACGGGGAAAACGTTCAGCTCGTCCACACGGGAGCGCTGGTTGTTGATGTTGTTCGCGCCGGAGATGATCGCGTCGCGCAGGATCTTACCAGAAATCATTGTCCTTACTCCTTAATAAACAGTTCCATCAGGCGATCACGTCGTCCACCGACACGATCACACGGGCAACCTTCAGGCCGGTGGCCTGCTCCACTTCGTCCTTGACGCGGTGCGAGATGCTGCGCGCGGCGGTGGAGATGTTGAGCCCGTAGCTGACGGCAATGTGCAGCTCGATCACGAGACGGCCCTCTTCCTGTGTGACACGAACGCCCTTTTCAGAGTAATCGTTGCCGCGCACCACGCTCTTGACCACGTCGGTCAGGTCGCGGGGGGTCATTGCGGCCACGCCGTAGCATTGTTTGGTTGCTTCGCCTACCAGCGTAGAGAAGTACTCGGCGGAAAAGCTGACATCTCCCAGCGGGAAACGGGAAGTGATCATAGTCGCTCTGCTCCTTTATTTGAAATCTTGTTGGGGTGGCCCGGCTTGCCGCGGCAAACCCGCCGCATACCGGGAAAGGAATCGGTATCCTTATTATACAACTTCCCACGCCCTGTGTACAGCACAATTTCCAAAGGGCGGGCAATGTGAGCCGATTCGTGTTCCTATTATACCACAAAACCCTGCCCTGTGCACGGTTTTCCTGCATGTTTTGCAAAAAGGCCGGGCGCGACTGTGAATAAATTCTAAAAAGTATGAGTTTTGACTTTATCCGCCTGTGGAAAAGTGCTAAAATCAAAGCAGAGAAACGGGAGCTGCGCCCTTACGGCAGAACCACTGTTTACGATAGGATAACGATTGGAGAGCTGTTTGATGAACATTTTGTTTTTCCTTTCCCCCAAGCAGGACCTGATGTATGTCTACGATGACTTCACCCTGCGGCAGACGCTGGAAAAATGGGAGAACAACCGCTACGCATCCATTCCGGTGCTCAACCGCAAGGGCGAGTATGTTGGCACCCTGACCGAGGGGGATATCCTCTGGGGGCTGAAACAGCAGCACGGGCTGGACATTGAAGCCGCCGAGGATGTGCCCATCTCGAGCTTTGCCCACAAGCGGGATTACAAGGCCGTGACCGTCACCACCAGCATGGACCAGCTGATCGAAGCGGCCATGAACCAGAACTTTGTGCCCGTGGTGGACGACCGGGGCATCTTTATCGGCATCGTGCGGCGGCAGGCCATCATCCGCTACTGCTACGACAAGGCCCGCACCGAGGCCCGGAAGGCCCAGAGCGCCTCGGATGCCTGCCCCAAGGGCAGCCTTGCGGCGGGAGGTTGAACTTTACGCCATGCCAAGGGCCCCCCTATTAGCGGGGGCTGTCGCCGCAGGCGACTGGGGGGTTAAGGCGTAAGCAGCTGCTGAAGTCAAACCCCAACGAACCCCCTTCGGTACACACCATACCGGAGGGGGTTCTCGTTATACTCTCTATTTTTGTTGGATTTGTTGATTCTGTTGCAAGCACCAACAAAAACAACAAAATCAACAATACTTATGTCTTAACGATAACTGTGCAGATGATGAATCTGCAACTGTGTTATCGATACGCTGTTGTCTGAAGCAATGGCGTTTTGCAGAACTGCCATTGTCCTGCATCCAGTGCTTCACCGCATCCCTCTCCCACAGCATCGGCTCAAGCTCGGTGATGCGCTTGGCCAATGCCTGCGAGGTAGGTGCCAGCTCGGTATGGGCGTACCGCTGGCCCATCTCCATCAGGTTCTTGGAGTAGCCGCTCCACGTTCCATCCCCCTGCTGCAGGAGCACCCGCAGGGTCTTGACGATGGGCTCTGCCTCATACTCGGCCACCCGGCGCTGCGCGGCCAGCTGGGCCGCCGTGCCCTGCATGACCCAGCGGCAGCGGGCCTTATCAAAGCGGATGACCCGCTCGCACTGCTCGATGTCGCGGCCGGTGAGCAGAAAGCCTGCTTCATCGTCCATCCGGCTCTGCTTGTCCAGCACGATGGTGAAATCCGCCGCGCCCAGGATGCCGGTGGAGCCGTTGATGTTGTCGAAGCTGTCCTCGGGGTTCTTGCTCTTGCGGGTGTGGTGCACCAGCAGCACGCAGATGCCCCGGCTGTCGGCAAAGGCCTTCAGCCTGCCCATGTAGTCGTAGTCGGCATCGTAGGCATTTTCAAAGGGCTTTGCCTTGGGCTTGATCTTGGATAAGGTATCAATGCAGACCAGATGGATGTCCGGGTTGGCATCCAGATACTCCCCCAGCGTTTCCAGCAGGCCCTCGCCCAGCCGCTGGGCCTGAAACATAACGTGCATGTTGGCCGGGGCGGGCCTGCCCTCCAGCAAGCGGCGCAGGCGGGTCTGCATCCGGCTCTTGCCGTCCTCCAGGGCGAGGTAGAGCGTGCCGTGCTGCCGGGTGGGGAACCCCAGGAACGGCTCCCCCTGTGCCACGGCAAGGCAGAGGTCCAGCACCATCCAGCTCTTGCCCAGCTTGGGCTTTGCCACCAGCACCCCCATACCCATGGGCAGCAGACCCTCCACCACATGGCGGATGGGCGGCAGCACCATCTCAGACAGCTCCCGGGCCGACCACGCCTGCACCCCGGCAGGCTTTGCGGTCTCCGGCTCCGGGGCAGCCTGCTGCGGGGCGGCCTCCGGGTCGGTCAGGCTGTTGATGTAATCGGCGTAGTCCTCGCCGATGCGGGCCGCGAACGCCTCCTTTCCGATCTGCTCGTACTCGTCGGCCACACGGTCCTGCCAGCGCCGGAGCTTGAGCTCCAGCCCGTTCCAGAGCCGCAGTTCCCGGGCCCGCTCCTGCACCAGATGATACCGCTGGTTCTGGTCCGCAGGCAGGCCCCGGAAGGTAAACCAGAAGGTCAGCCGGGAAAAGAGCTTCTCCTCGGTGTCGGCCTTGTCCAGCCACCGCAGGAAATCGTTCTCGTCCGCCGGGCTGAACTGCTTTGCCTCCCGCCAGTTCCCCACTGCTTCCTTCATTTCGTTCATGGAAACACCTCTTTCTTTTGCATTACACAGCGTTGTTTTGTTGTCCAAAGTGTAACACCTTTTGGTTGTGTCGTCAACGAGTATGTTCCGGCGATTTTTCGCGCGAAAAATGCGAAAAAAGAGGGAGAAAATTTGCCTTTTTCCTTCCTGCATGATAAAATAGAAGCAGAAAGGGGCTGTGCCGATCTTCCAGCCGCTGCCAGGCGGCCCCAAGCTCTTGATGCTGGCTGATGAAGGCGCGCAAGAGATCTTCAGCACCTATTTATCCTGAGAACAGGAGGGGTTATTATGGCAAATCACGAAATCGAACTGCAGGTCGCACCCATGTCGGATGAAACGATGGATTATCTTGATACCCTGTTTTCCGTCTGCAAGCGTTTCAACACCGATTATTATCATGCAACACAAAAAGAGCGTGATTTTATTGATGCTGTTGCCAGCCATGAGTACCAGCTGAAAAAGGCTCGCGAAAAGGGCCAGCAGCGTGCAAGCGTTCCGCCCTTCCTCGGCATCGTGCGAAGCGAGCGGAGCGATCACATGCCCGCCTGATGATTTGAAGACCTCTGCAAAGGGTTTCCACCGATGCAGAGGTTTTTTCATGCCCACTTCTGAAAGTCCCCCTTATCGTACCCCGCATCTGGTATACTCCTCTTGTCGAACAAAACAGGAGCGGCCCGGAGGCGGGCTGCAGGAACAGGAGGGAACACCATGAGTGAGTACGAGATCCGATCTGTAGGCGGCCATGTGGAGGTTTATACCCGGGGCGGGGTGTTCCTCTTCTCGGCGGACACGGTGCGGGAGGCCATGGAGGAGCTGGACGAGGCCGCATGACATATTCCCGGCAGTTCCCGGGAACATGTCAGGAGCGCGCGGGGAAAGTTCAAATGTAAAATACCTGTAAAATATAAGAAAAGAACAGTTGACAAAAGGACAAAACGGCGCGGAAATGCAGTAAAAATGCAAAAAACATGTAAAATAACGCTTGTTGTCCGGGGGAGTTCAATGCTATAATAAAAAGGACGGCGTTCAGGGCAGGAAGCCCCGGGCGGCCGTCCTTGGTTTGTTTTAAGAGCAAAAGGAAGTTTTTAGGAGTATCGAGATGGATATCACACACATCACCTCATTGTTGGGCGGTATTGCGCTGTTCCTCTATGGTATGTCGATCATGGGTGCCGGCCTGGAAAAGCTGGCGGGCGGCAAGATGCAGGGCGTGCTGCAAAAGCTGACCTCCTCCACCATCAAGGGTGTCATTTTCGGCACCCTCATCACCGGCGTGATCCAGTCCTCCGCAGGCACAGTCGTCATCTGTGTCGGCCTTGTCAACTCTGGCATTATGACCCTGACGCAGTCGGTGGGTGTCATCATGGGTGCAAACATTGGTACCACGGTCACCGGTCAGCTCATCCGCATGGCGGATATCTCGGGTGAAAGCCTTCTGCTGACCCTCATCCAGCCCAAGACGTTTGCGCCGGTGGTGGCATTTGTCGGCTGCATTTTTTATGTGTTCCTGCGCAACGCCAAAAAGAAGAACATCGGCCAGATCATGCTGGGCTTCGGCATCCTGTTCACGGGCATGAGCCTGATGGACACCGGCGTGTCCCCCCTGCGGGAGAGCGCAGCCTTTCAGGAGCTGTTCGTCAGCATGACCAACCCCATGCTGGGCGTGCTGGTGGGCATGGTCGTCACCGTCATCATCCAGTCCTCCTCGGCCTCGGTGGGTATCCTGCAGGCCTTGTCCAGCACCGGCCTTGTCACCTTTGGCAGCGCCATCCCCATCATTCTGGGTGCCCACATCGGCACCGCCTTTACCCCGCTGCTGACCATCGGCGGCTCCTCCAAGGACGGCAAGCGCGCCGCCCTGATCCACCTGTATTTCAACATCATCGGCAGCTTTGTGCTGCTGGGTGCCATCTACGCCGTGCGGTACACCATCGGCATCCCGGTGTGGGGCGATGTGATGAACAAGAGCACCATTGCAAACATCCACACCCTTTCCAGTGTGGCGGCCATGCTGTTGTTCCTGCCCTTCAGCAGTGTGCTCTCCAAGCTGGCCATGCTCACCGTGCCCAACAGCGCCGAGGAAGCACAGGAGCTGAGCATGCCGGTGCTGGACGAGCGTCTGTTCAAGAGCCCGGCCGTGGCCCTGCAGCAGGCCAAGAGCGCCGTGGTCAAGATGTCCCGCCGTGCCGCCCGCAATGTCAGCCTCTCCACTCCCCTGCTGCTCAAGATGGATGAGGACGTGGTGAGCGCCATCAATGTGCGGGAGAACCTCATCGACCGGATGGAGGTGGAGATCTCCAACTACCTCATCAAGATGACTGACCAGGAGCTGGGCGACGACGAGAGCCACGCCGTGACCGAGCTGCTGAACTTTGTCACCGAGTTCGAGCGCATCGGCGACTATGCAGTCAACATTAAAGAAAAAGCGCAGGAGCTGACCGACAAGGAAGTCACCTTCAGCGAGAAGGCACAGCAGGAGCTGAAGCTTCTCGACAATGCGCTGGAAAAGATACTGACCCTCACCACGGACGCCTTCGAGTTCGACGACGCCCGGACCGCCAGCCAGGTGGAGCCACTGGAACAGGTCATCGACATCCTCGTGGAGCGGCTTCGTGCGCAGCACATCAAGCGCCTGAAGGATGGTGCCTGTTCCATTGATACCGGTGTCGTCTATCTCGATGTGCTGAGCAATGTAGAGCGTATCTCGGACCACTGCTCCAACATCGCCGCCCGTCTGGTGGGCATGGAGGCAGGCGAGGACTATGACTCCCATACCCTCAAGAACATGATGCACCACAACCCCACCAAGGAATATATGCTCAACTACGAGCAGTGCCGCAAGGACTACCTTATCCCGCTGGAACAGCTCGAAGCCTGATTCTGATAAAGGATAAAAATAGTGCAGACCTCCCCGGGGAGCGTCTGCACTGTTTTTGTTTATTCACCCAGGTCTTCCAGCAGCGCCCGGAGGGCCGTTTCGCCGGTGACATAGAGGCCCTGCTTGAGCCGGAGGGCATCGGCCTCGGGCAGAAGATTGACATAGATGCCGGTGCGCAGGAGCCGCTTGTCGGGCAGTCCGTTGTCGGAGCAGGTGTAGACGACCACCCGCCCGCCCTCGTCGCAGAGGTAGAAGTCGGTGCCGCTCTGCCCGGCGGAGCCCTGCGCGGCCAGACCCGGCTCGGAGGCCGGCGTCTCTTCGCCGGAGTCGGCAGGGAAGGGGAGACTGGGTCCGGGCGGGAGTCTGCTGAATGCGGGGGCCTTCGCCCTGCTTCTGATCTTGCTTTGCTTCGGCGGCTGGGGCGAGGGGATCGCGGTCCAGGGGCTGATCCTGCTGGCTCTGATCCTGCTGGGCGGGCTGCTGGCGGCGCTGCTTTGCGGAAAGGTGGGGAAGCGGTCCAACAAGCGATTGGTGAAATCTCACAAAAAGCTGCGTTCCGTCTGAAAAAGCGCCGTCCGGTGGGGCGGCGCTCCTTTTTTTCGGTGTGGTCAGATATGGGAAGATTCTGCGGGGGATAGACACTACATCTTGCGTAAAATGAGAGAAAAGGTGCTGTTTTATGCTGTGATTTACGCGGTTGACATAATACAGTTTACATAATATTTTAGCATAAACGCCGAAAAACAGGTATTTTCTGGAAACACCTTGCGAAACGGCGCCATTTGAATTATATTTGAATGAGAAAAGTTTTACGTCAACCGCAACATAAATCTTGTCCCACTTTCATAGGCTGGGGTGAGGTGATGCGGTTTGAAATGGAATCGTGCGGAACGATGGACAGACCCCAGCCGGCTGCACAGCCTGCTGCTGGCGGTTTTCTTTTTTCTCGGGATCGGCGCGGGTGTTGTCTGCGCCGGACGGATCTCCGGGGATGTGGAACGGGAACTGACCACGTACCTGACGGATTATCTGGCCTTGGCGCAGAGTCAGGACCTTGGAATTTCCGTGGTTTGTTCTCTGACGCTGCTCTATCTGCAAGGACCGGTTTTGGCGTTCCTATGCGGCGTCTGCTCTGCGGGAATCCTGTTGCTGCCGCTGCTGGTG
>OGOV01002198.1_pt1 | contig 15188 bp, 10 predicted proteins | sample 1552711 | NCBI WGS metagenome assembly OGOV01 (sample SAMEA2580216, study PRJEB22360) | human gut metagenome | biome: human gut; feature: human-associated habitat; material: faeces | place: Denmark | collected 2008/2010 | reverse complement strand
ATTGTTAATGCACTTTCAGGTAAATTTAATGGAACAATTGTAACTGTTGATTAATTTGCCGATTTATTGTAATATTCAGTTATATAATAAAAGATATTAAGAAAGAGAGAAATATAATGAGTGACATTAAAGAATACGAAGATAAAATGAAGAAATCAGTAGACTCATTAAAAGAGGACTACACAACAATAAGAGCAGGAAGAGCTAACCCACATATATTAGATAAAATTAAGGTTGATTATTATGGAACACCTACTCCATTACAGCAGGTTGGTAATATTTCTGTTCCAGAACCAAGAATTATCACAATTCAGCCTTGGGAGACATCCCTTTTAAAGGCAATTGAGAAAGAAATTATGCAGTCCGATATCGGAATTAATCCTACTAATGATGGTAAGGTTATCCGTCTTGTATTCCCTGAGCTGACAGAGGAACGCAGAAAGGAACTCGTGAAAGATGTTAAGAAGAAAGGAGAGGCAGCGAAGGTTGCTATCCGTAACATCAGAAGAGATGCGAACGATTCCCTGAAGAAAGCGAATAAGAATAGCGAGATTACAGAGGATGAATTAAAGGATCAGCAGGATAAAGTACAGAAAGCTACAGATAAATATATTAAGACTATCGATGGAATGATTGATAAGAAATCTAAAGAGATTCTTACAGTATAATATCATGGAAAGCAACCAGGCAGCCGGCGTGACTGGCTGTCTGGTTTTTCTTATGTAGAAAATGTACTTATAAGATTCCTTTTGCATTTGCTTTTGTGGACGGTTTTTTATCCGTTACGTTTTAGAACGTGTTTGAAAAATCATTCCAGCAATCTGCACGCCAAGTCTCACGGACGTTCGACTTGAATTTGAATGAGAAAGATTATTTTAAGAAAAACAGCTATTTAAGATTTTGATAAACAGAATGAAAAAGGAGGCAGCTGATTATGCCAAAAACAAAGTTACAGAACGTTATTTTTACAATTATCATGGCTTTTGTCATGGTCTACGCAATGGTTTGCTACAATATCGCAATCGATAAAGGTGGTATGAGCAACCAGATTTTCTTACTCGCATTTCACGAGATGCCAATTATGTGGCCGATTGCAGCTATTTTAGAATTTTTCGTAGTTGAAAAATTATCAAAATTCCTTGCATTCCGTATTGTATCCCCAACAGATAAACCAATATTCATTACACTTGCAATCTGTTCTATGATTGTCTGCCTGATGTGTCCGGTCATGAGCTTTATCGCAACTGCATTATTCAAACATCCAGGAAGTGAGATTATCGCACAGTGGTTACAGACAACAGTAATTAATTTCCCAATGGCACTTTGCTGGCAGATTTTCTTTGCAGGTCCGCTGGTAAGAAATGTGTTCGGAAAATTTGTAAAATAAACTAAATTACCCTCCTATAGCAGTCCCCAGTGTTCAGTGACGGTTTTCTATCACAGCTCTGGTTTTCGCCCATCCCCCTTTACAACCTCCCAAGAATCTTCTATATTATATGGTGAGTTTTGCAGAAAGGAAGGCATACTATATATGAAGAGTTCTTTATTTCCTACATTGAAAAATTATAAAAAAGAATATCTGGGAAAAGATATCGCAGCAGGTATTATGATAGCGGCGGTTTCTATTCCTATCTCTATGGGATATGCGGAAGTATCAGGATTGCCAGCAGTTTTTGGACTGTATGGTTCTGTGCTTCCCATTTTATTTTTTGCACTTTTTTCCACATCACCGCAATTTATTTTTGGAGTAGATGCGGCACCGGCGGCCATTGCGGGAGCAGCACTGGCGAGTCTTGGAATTGAGAGCGGCAGTGCAGATGCTCTGCGGTATATCCCAGTTATCGCATTATTTGTTGGTTTGTGGCTGCTTTTATTTTATTTTTTGAAAGCAGGCAAGCTTGTTACATTTATTTCGACTCCGGTTATGGGCGGATTTATCAGTGGGATTGCGTTGACGATTATTTTGATGCAGATTCCTAAAATCATGGGTGGCAAGTCTGGTTCGGGTGAACTCCCAGAATTATTAAAGCACTTATATGAGACAGCACAGCATATTAACTGGGTGTCAGTAGCATTAGGTGTTGGCGCATTGGCAATTCTTATTATTTCTAAAAAGGTTATGCCTAAGTTTCCGATGGCGGTTGTGATTATGGCATTAGGAATGATTGCAACAATGGTATTCCATGTAGACAGGTACGGAGTTACTTTGTTAGCAAAAGTTGAGCCAGGACTTCCTAAGTTTATTTTACCAGACATTTTCCATGTGGATTTAAGCCACGCGGCAGGCAGAGGCCTGATGATTGCAGTTGTTGTTATGGCCGAAACTTTGCTTTCTGAGAATAATTTTGCAGCAAAAAATGGTTACAAAATTGATGATAATAAAGAAATTTTGGCCTGTGCAGCAGGAAATATTATCTCTGCGTTTACAGGAATCTGCCCGGTAAATGGAAGTATTTCCAGAACTTCGATGAATGAGCAATTTGACGGAAAGACGCAGGCAGTTTCGATTACAGCAGCGGTTACAATGGTGGCAGTTCTGCTTTTTGCCGCGGGCTTTATCGGATATTTGCCTGTTCCGGTACTGACAGCTATAGTCATTTCGGCGCTGATGAATGTTGTGGAATGGCATTTGGCAGTGCGATTATTTAAGGTAAGCCGCAAAGAATTTTATATATTTGTGGCTGCCTGTATGGCGGTATTATTCCTGGGAACTATTTACGGTGTAATTATTGGAATAATTCTTTCCTTTGTTGCAGTTGTTATCCGTGAGACAAATCCACCAAGGGCATTTCTTGGAGGGATACCTGGAAGAGATGGATTTTATGATTTGAATAAAAATCACTATGCACATCCGATTGAAAATACAGTGATTTACCGCTTTAATGCAAGCCTGTTCTTTGCAAATAGCAAGCTGTTTCAGGAAGATATTGAAAATCATTTAAAAGAGGATACGAAAACGGTAATTGTGGATGCGGGAACAATCACGAATATTGATATTACAGCGGCAGATACGCTTCTTATGCTGAAGAATAATCTGGAGAAAAAAGGAATTGCTTTCTATATCACAGAACATATGCAGGGACTTAACACACAGCTTCGCAATTTGGGAATGGGATCTTTGATTGAAGAAGGCTGTGTCAGACGAACAATTACGGCGGCTCTTTTAGATTCTGGATTACAAAAGCCATTTCCATTAGAAGGAGTTCCGGCAGATTTGCAGGAAAACTTAAAAGAGTTACAGGAAAATGCAGAAAAAGCATTGTCGTCACATAAACATAACACAAAAAATATAGAAAAAATTAAAAAGACATTGTGGCTGCATACTCTCCCAGCTGAGGAAGAAAATACACTCGAAGAATTTGCATGGGCATTTGGTGAGGATACTGTAAATGAGATTGAAAAACGGGTTCATCAGGTCATTTCCCATTTACATCACTGGCCAGAACTCGAAGCAATCTCAGAAAGTGGTCTCGCAAGACAGATGAGGGCATGGCATAATCTCGGAGTTATTGATGAGGATGAGGTACTTCGGAGGATGGAGCTTCATTTGGATGAACTCTCAGCAAATCTTGAAGAAGACAAGAACAAACAGCTTATCTTCCAAATGATTGAAAAACGCCGCCAGCATCTCGAAATGGAATTAAAACAGGAAAATCCAGAAATCTGGCAGAAGTTAGTAGAAAGCCGCAAACATTTAGAAAGAAGACTCGAAAAACAGAATCCAGAAGCAGCAAAAAGGTTACATGAATTGGAAGAAAAATTTCTGGGTTAGTTAGACAAACAGACGAAAATCGAAGCAACATCTCTGTGGCTGTAGTCGCAGCGAGAGGAAGTCTTCTATGAAAAGCCCCTCATTAAAAGTTATTGATTTTGACTCCGTTGTAAAAAACACAAAAGTCGCAAAATCAATATATTTAAGGAAGAACTTTTGACCATATCGTACTCTGGCAACTCCGAGACCACAGATAGAGGCTCTTTGTTTTCAGCACCTTCTGACTTTGGCAAAATATAGGAAAGATAAATTTGTTATCTACGAAAGAGATTTGGGGGGTTCGTCTGTTTATCTATTACATCTGTTTTACCTATTCCTCTTCTTTCTTTTCCAGCATATGGCTTTCGAGAAACATTTTCTCGAATTTTTGTTCTGAAAAACTTATGACCTGTTCTTCAAATCTCTGGCAGGTGATCAAGAACTGACGGCCGTCTTCAGTGAGGAAGGTTTTTCCTCCATTTCGTCCGCCTCGGCGTCTTTTTACGACAGTATAGCCGAGTTTGTCTTCTAGTTCATTAATCATATCCCAGGCTTTTCCTGGAGATAATGCCATTGTATCACAGGCTTTTCTTACATTATTCAAGTCTTCTATTAAAAAAAGTAATAATTTTAAACGGGCATTGAAGAACGGGGTTTCGTGTCCAATTCCAAAAGTAAGGATTGGATGAAGGATGGATTTATTATGTTCTTCAATCTGGCTTTGTAGTTCATCATCCTCCTGATTAAGTGATAATACTCCAATATCATCTACCTCAACAAATACTCTTCTTTCTGCATATTTTTCGATGGCTCCCCGCAGTCCGTTTTCACCATCATAGGCAAGGATATCAGGAATCATTTCATTGGAAATGAGCACTGGATGCCCAGCTTTTTTCTTATAAGAAGGTACGACGATATCATCGTGATGTTTTCGCATCTCCACGATGGTCTTCGGAATGAACATGGGAGCATTTACCGGGGTAAATACAACACTTAAGCATTTATCCTGTAAATAAGAAAGACCAGCTTTTACCGAATGAAATAGTTCTCTCTTTTCCTCCGACTCTTCTAAAATTAAAAATACTACATTAAGATTATTTAGCTGATATCTGCTCTCGTAATCATCAGCTCCTACAACTACTACTATTGGAAACAGACCTGCCTGCTGCATGGAAAGGACAATTCTTTTAATAGCTGGAATCTTTCCCGTCTTTCGCAAAGGATGTGCGCTCTCCTTACTTGCCGCTGCAATAATTCCGCCTACATTGCTAACAAACATAGTTTTCTCCCTTTTCTTTCACAAATTTACTTATTTGTAAGTATTATAAACTATAGTACCAAAAAAAGCTACATTTCTGTAGCTTTTTTAACAAATTTTTTATTTAAAATAGGGATTATAATTAATTTACTATATTATTTCTATATTATTTCATTTTGTAAAAGAAAAAGATAGAAATACAAATTTTATCACTTATCGTCCTATCTGTTTACTGATAAGATGATATTTTATAGAGTTTTTTACTTTATGTTTACAGATGAAATCAGCATTAGCTGATTTCACGATAGCATGTTTGAAAAATAGTTTCAGCAAGATGTACAGATTGATTTTTGATTTTTCAAACACGCTATCAGAATTACTCTTCTTCTTTTGGACGATAGAAAGTATCCTCTAATGGTAATTTTGTTCTAAATTTGCCATCAAGGGCATAATAAGCTCCCTGTACAGCAGGGGCAGTAGGAATTGTTGCAATCTCGCCAATTCCCTTTGCACCATAGGCAACATCTAATAACTTCTCTTTTTCTACATAGATAGCATGAATATTTGGAATCTGTGTAGAACGGAGTAAGCCAAGTGTTCCGTAAGTTACTTGAGGAACGCAGTCTTTAAGTGGCCAGTCTTCGGTTAAAGCATAGCCCATTCCCATGAGTACGCCTCCCTCAATCTGTCCCTGAATAGAGGTTGGATTCACTACCTTTCCAGAGTCGTGTGCCGCATACACTTCGGTTACTTTTCCTTTTTTATCAAGGATAACAACATGTGTCGCAAATCCATATGCGATATGGCTCTTTGGATATGGCACATTTGCACCAAGTTTATCGGTTGGCTCATAATATTCATAGAAATAATTCTTGCCGTTTAATTTCTCTAAGTCATTATCGACTTCTTTCATTGCATCGGCAAGCTTCACTGCCGCTCCTCTTACTGCTTCACCAGTAAGAAGAGTCTGTCTTGAACCAGAAGTTGTACCGGAATCTGGTGCATTCTCTGTATTGCAAACAGCGTTGCGGATTTTTGAAAGTGGAAGTCCGGTTGCCTGTGCCACATCCTGACAAAATACAGTAGCACATCCCTGTCCGATATCAGAGGCAGCCGCATAAATCACGCAGACACCATCTTCAATCACAAGGTTGCATCTTCCTTTATCCGGAAGCCCTACGCCTACACCGGCATTCTTCATAGAACAGGCGATTCCTGCATGGTCTTTATTAGCTTCGTACACATCTTTTACAGCCTCTAATGTCTCTTTTAAGGCAGTAGAACAGTCAGCAATCTGTCCGTTTGGAAGAACCTTTCCTGGCTCAATCGCGTTACGGTATCGGATCTCCCACGGAGAGATGCCTACCTGTTCTGCAAGAAGGTTAATAATGGACTCTAACGCGAACTCACTCTGACATACTCCAAATCCACGGAACGCTCCGGCTGGCGGATTGTTCGTATAATATCCAAATCCTCGGATATCTGTATTCTGGTAACAGTATGGCCCTACGGAGTGCGTGCAGGCTCTTTCAAGAACCGGTCCACACAGGGAAGCATAAGCTCCTGTATCAAAATAAATCTCACAGTCAAGGCCGGTAAAAATACCATTTTCATCACAGCCAAGAGTGAAGGTTCCTTCCATTGCATGGCGTTTCGGGTGGAAGAATAGAGACTCCTGTCTTGTGAACTTGGCCTTGACCGGACGCTGGTATTTATATGCTGCAAGTGCAGTTAAATGCTGTACGGTAACGTCTTCTTTTCCACCGAAGCCACCACCGATAAGCTGATTTTCTACTACAATCTTTTCCGGATCCCAGCCAAACATAATGGATACTTCTTTTCTTGTATCAAATGCTCCCTGATCCGTACTTAATATTTTAATTCCATCTTTATATGGGAAAGAAACCGCACATTCTGGTTCAAGAAATGCGTGTTCTGTAAATGGTGTTGTAAATGAACGGGTTACTTTATAGGCTGCCTTCTCTAAAGCAGTTTTGGCATCTCCTCTTGTAACGTGACGCTGCTGGCATAAGTTTCCACTTGAATGAATCTGTGGGGCATCCTCTGCCATCGCCTCATGGACATTGCGGATCGGCTCCAGCTTTTCGTAATCTACTTTTACAAGCTTCTTTGCCTTTTCAAGGATTTCTTCAGTCTCTGCTACAACAACACAGATGGTATCCCCAATCATTCTTGTAATATCGCCTTCAGCGATCATAACATCCCAGTCCTGCTGAATATGTCCCACTTTATTATTTGGCACATCTTTTGCTGTGAGTACACCAAGCACACCTGGAAGTGCCTCTGCTTTTGACGCATCAATCTTTAACACTCTTGCACGAGGGTATTTGCTGCGTACTGCAGATAAATGTACCATACCATCCATAACAATATCGTCTGGATATTTGCCGTATCCAAGCACTTTCTTTCGCACATCGACACGGAATGCTCTCTGTCCGACACCGTACTGTTCTCCTCTTTCAAGGTCATAGTCAATCTCTGCATCTCCTCGAAGAATTGCTGCGGTAAGCTGAATTCCCTCGATAATCTTTTTATAACCGGTACAGCGGCAGATATTACCTCTTAATGCGTATTTAATTTCTTCTTCTGTTGGGTCTGGATTCTGATCAATAAGTGCTTTTCCTGCCATAACCATTCCCGGAATGCAGAAACCACACTGTACAGAACCTTTCGAACCAAATGCATAGACAAATGCATCCTGCTCTCTTTCTGTCAGTCCCTCTACCGTTACAATGTTTCTTCCCACAGATTTATCTGTCGTTAAAACGCAGGCTTTTACTGCAACCCCGTCAACAATAATCGTACAGGTTCCGCAGGCACCTTCACTACATCCATCTTTTACGGAAAATAAATGAAGGTCATCTCTAAGATAGCGAAGAAGAGACTTTTTTTCTGTTGTTGTCCGGCGCATTCCATTGACAGTAAAACAATATTCTGTTGCCATAGTTCTCCTCCTCTCTTATCTTATGGATAAAATACCATTTTTATCGTGAATAACACCCCGTGGACATTTGACGGCACACATACCACAGGCGATGCATTTTTCCTGACAAATGACAGCGTGGTTATCCACAACTTTGATTGCCTTACATGGACAGTATTTCTCACAGATTCTGCATCCAATACAGCTTACTGCACATCCCTGAATCGCTTTTGGGCCTTTGTCAAGGTTAGCACACTGTGGCTGAATGGTATTTTCTGTTGGAACTACCTGAATCAGATGCTGTGGGCAGGCTTTTGCACAAAGCCCACATCCCACACATTTTTCCTCATCAATCTTCGCAATTCCTCTTTCACCGATTGACACTGCGTGTAACCGACACGCTTCCACACAGCTTCCTCCACCGAGGCATCCATAAGAGCATATGTTAATACCTTCTGAATACTGTGTTAATATTTCCTGACAGTTACCTGTGACAGTAACCTGTTCAAATCCTTCTTTTCTGGTTGGTCTGCCGTTACAATGGATTACGGCAACTTTCTTTCTTCTACCAGCCATAATACTCGCCTGACTATTTCATCAGATAGGAATAATCCTTCTGAATTGTCTCGATGACCGCTGCTGCATCTGCGGAAATAGTACGGATGCCATTGATGTCCGTTTTTTCTACTTTATCATCAAGACGAAGATGGATTTCTCCGTTTTCTTCACAGTAGAATCCTTCATTTTCGCTGTTTGTGAAATCTTCTTCACTCCAGAATAATGTAAATTTATCTTTGTAAGGTCTTCCAGCGTATGGACAGAATACAGCACAGTTACCACATTCATTACACATACCATCTACATGGATAACCTGTTCCTGACATTTACCAGCAACTTTAATTGCAACGTTTGCTCTGTTTGGACATACATCTGCACATGTCTCACATACAGTAGAACATCCAAGACATCTCTTATCTGGCATCTCTGTAAGGTCAGGACTCTGGTATCCCTTCTTGGCGATGTATTTTGCTGAATCTTCTGCCACATTCGCTTCTGCATATTTTTCGTAGGAAATACCTGCAATGGCTGCGGCAGCTTTCGATGCATCTGCGATTGCTTCTACAACAGTAGCTGGTCCTCTTCTGGAATCACCTGCTGCGTAAACGCCTTCTACACTTGTCATCATGTTTGCATCTACAACCGGGCGGCCCTTGCGGTCAAGTTCCACACCCATATCTTCATATAATGTACCGTCGATATTTTCTCCAACAGCTGCAATTACAGTATCTGCTGGAACATATTCTACTTTTCCTGTGTCAACTGGTGCTCTTCTTCCAGACTCATCTGCCTCACCAAGTTCCATTACAGAACATTTAAGCTGTCCATTCTCCACACCAATCGGTGCAAGAAGTTCCATGAACTGTACGCCATCCTCGATAGCTTCTCTTAATTCTTCTTCGTCTGCAGGCATATATCTCTTTGTTCTTCTGTAAACAAGACGTACATTTTCTACACCTTTTACGCGAATCGCTGCTCTTGCAACGTCCATTGCTGTGTTTCCACCACCAAGAACAACAACATTTTTACCAAGAACAACTTCAATTTTTTCATTCTTTGCATCTGCTAAGAACTCTACTGCATCAAATGCGCCGCCGTACTGAAGATGTGCGTTACCAGGTTTCCATGCACCGATGGCAACGATAACATCTGTATATCCTTCTTCTTTAAGTGCTTTAATAGAAGCAACTTCTTTACCCGTTACAAACTCTGCACCGTATGCTTTACAAAGTGCAACATCTTTCTCAATGTCTTCTCTCTTAATTCGGAAGTCTGGAATAACATTTCTTACAACACCGCCGAGATTTTCAGACTTTTCAAATACAGTAACAGGGACACCTGCTCTTGAAAGGAACATTGCTGCAGAAAGACCCGCAGGACCACCACCAATAACAGCAACCTTCTTATCTGTTCTTGCTTCCGGTTTTGCAATATTCTTAAGAACTGTTTCATAGGCGGCATCCGCTGCTGCATATTTTGTCTCACGGATATGTAATGTTTCTTCGTAATAGTTACGCATACATTTATCTCCACAGTGATGTGGACAGATAGTTCCTGTGATAAATGGTAATGCATTTCTTTCTAAAATGATATCTAATGCCTTTGTTGCATCGCCCTCTGTCATTGCCTCAAGGTAAGCTGGGATATCCTGTGCAATCGGACAGCCATTACGGCAAGGAGCTGTGAAACAGTCAAACAGTGGAAGTTCTTTTTCCATATGTCTTTCTGGTAAAGGTTTTACTGGTTTCTTATATAATTCATCGCTTGCAACAGCGTCATCTAACGCTGCGATTGCTTTTGTATCTGTTCCGTGGAATCTCTCTGTACCGCATTCCATGAACTTCTCGCTAATCTGGCTTAATCTTTCATATCCACCTGGTTTTAAGATATTTGTTGCCATTGTGATTGGCCAGATACCTGCGTCAAACATTTCACGGATATTGTAGATTGTTGCTCCACCAGAATAAGAAATACGAAGCTTGCCGTCAAACTGTTCGGATAACAGTTTTGCAAGATGAATACTTAATGGGAACAGGGATCGTCCGGACATATACATCTCTTCGCTAGGTAATTCTTTTGCAGCAACGTCAACAGGGAATGTGTTTGTCAGTTTTACACCAAACTCTAATCCCTTTTCTTTTGTTAATGCCATTAATCTTTCTAACATTGGAATCGCATCATCCCACTGTAAGTCTTCTACAAAATGATGGTCATCAAATGCAACATAATCAAATCCAAGCTCGTCTAATCTCTTTCTTGCATATTCATATCCAAGAAGAGTTGGGTTACATTTGATAAATGTATGAAGATGTTTCTCTGTAATAAGATAAGTAGCAATTCTTTCGATTTCATCCGGAGGGCAGCCATGAAGAGTAGATTCTGTGATGGAACTGGAAATGTTAGAGCTGATAGACTTAATATAGTCTGCATCTACATTTTCAAAAGAATCTACATTCTCTAATGCCCAGTTGATACACTCTTTAAATACTTCTGTATCTTTTGCCTCGATCATATCATCAATGAATGTATTTACCTTTTCGGACTTAATTCCTTCTAAGTCATATCCAACAGACATGTTAAATACGAATCCGTCTGGATTGCCAAGTCCTAATTCTTTGGCAAGAATCTTACATACAACCCATGCTTTTACATACTCAGCGTATGCCTGTGAAACATATAACTCCGTAGACCATTCACAGTTATAGCACTCATCTCCTGCTGTAATACATGGTTTTGCAACGCAGGCAGAAAGTTCTGCACCATCCATTACCTGTACAGTCTTTAATTCAAAGAATCTGGAACCAGCTACATAAGAAGCAATGATGTTTTGTGCTAACTGTGTATTTGGACCTGCTGCTGGTCCGAATGGAGATTCAATCTTTTCCTCATAAATAGGAAGTACCTGTCCGCTTGTGTAATGTACAAGCTTATCAATACCAAAAATACTTCCTTTCTTTTTGTATTCGCTTAATGCCCAGTTCATAAGATGTCCAATAGACATCGGTCTCATAATATCGCTCATAGTACTCTCCTCTTTATTATCATTTTATTTTAGTAAGTTCTGTGATTTAATTCCCCCCAGAGCTTCTTACTCTGTTCCATTGTCCACGCATTGATTGCATCTTCATCAATGTTTACAAATTCACGGTCTTTATAAAGTACTTTTCCGTTAATTACAGTTGTTGTACAGTTTTTACCCATCATTCCGAAAATCATATGCCCATCAATGTTTTCGTCTGAAAATGGAGTAAATGGTTTGTAATCCATAACAATAACGTCTGCTGCTGCACCCTCTTTTAAAATACCCAGAGGCTGATTGAAGTATTTCTCTGCGATGATACGGTTGTTCTCGAACTGCATCTTCACATCTTCACACCATGCAACATTAGGCATTGCCTGCTGATGTCTCTGGATAATTAAAAATACCTTCATGCTCTCTAACATATCATGCGTATACGCATCCGTTCCCATACCAACAGTGATACCCTTTTCCATCATCTTAAGAACTGGTGCACATCCTACAGCATTACCCATATTAGATTCTGGATTGTTCACAACCATAGTTCCTGTCTCTTTGATGATATCCATCTCGGCAGGACTTACATGGATACAATGTCCTAACATGGTCTTTTCTCCAAGTAATCCGTTATATAACAGTCTGTTTACTGGACGGCATCCGTAGTTGCGAATACTATCGTATACATCATTCATTCCCTCTGCAACGTGAATATGGAAACCTGTCATTCCATCATTTGCTTCTACCATTTTTTCGAAGGTTTTATCAGAAATTGTAAATAAGGCATGTCCACCAAACATAGCTTTTACCATATCATCATCTGCTTCTTTTGCCCATTTTGCAAAATCAACGTTCTCTTTGATACTCTGTAAAGTTTTCTCCTCGCCATCTCTTTCAGAAACCTCATAGCAAAGACAGGAACGGATACCTAATTCTTTTACAACATCTTTAATGGCAAATAAGGAACCTGAAATTTCACCAAAACTTGCATGATGATCAAAAATAGTAGTCACACCATTTCTGATACAGTCTAGAACAGTTGCATATGCACAGGCTTTTGTTCCATCTAAAGTAAGATGTCTGTCAATTGCCCACCATGTTCCATCTAATACTTCAAGGAAGTTTGTTGGATTGTTGCCAGCAATAGATAAGCCTCTTGCGAGACCAGAGTAGATATGTGTGTGCGCATTGATAAGACCTGGCATGATCACGCCGCCCTTTGCATCTACAAATTCCGCTTCCGGATACTTTGCTTTCATTTCTGTCAAAGATCCTACTTCTTTTATCTTTTCTCCAGAAATAACAACCGCTCCATCTTCTAAATACGGATTTTCCTGATCGCGTGTAATTACTCTTCCATTTCCTATTAATAACATTTAGCTGTCCTCCTAAATTTTTTTTAGATTAGAAATTGAATTTATTTTTTTTAACTGATATAATGAAATATACTATTTAAATTCTTTTGATTTTGTCTGCTTTATCCTGTGATAACGGACTTAAATAGTTATAAAATATTCCATTTAGAAAGGTTTTATTGATTATGAAAAAATCTCTTATTGAATTTTACACAAGGCTTGCTCATGGTCTGGCTGTACAGTTCGGCTCTAACTGTGAAGTTGTTGTACATGACCTGCAGGGAAAAGACATAGAACACTCCATCATCGCCATTGAGAATGGCCACGTAACTGGACGAAGAATCGGTGATGGACCTTCTCAGATTGTTCTGGAATCTCTTCATAATAGTGAGCAAAACTTAAAACAGGAAGATAAGCTCGCTTATCTCACAAAGACAAAAAACGGGAAAATTCTAAAATCAAGTACGATTTTTATTCGTGATGACTCCGATAAAATTATTGGAATTTTCGGAATCAATTACGACATTTCCTTAATGCTTGCTATGGAAAAAGAGCTTTCTTCCTTCACTGGTACTATTGAAGAAGATACTACCAAAGAACCTATTGCTGTAAATATCGGCGATTTATTAGATGAATTAATCACACAGAGTGTACAGCATATCGGTAAGCCGGTTACCTTAATGTCTAAGGAAGATAAGGTACAGGTTGTCCGTCTTTTAAATGAAGCCGGTGCTTTCCTAATCACCAAATCTGGACCAAAGGTCTGCCAATTCTTAGGAATCTCCAAATACACTCTGTATAGTTACTTAGATGAAATAAAATCGAAAAATACAATCTAATATATTTATAATCTTCCAGAATCATCATTATTGAAATTATATGATTCTGGAAAGATTACTTTATTCTTTCGTTTCTTCTGTAGTTTCTGCTGCTGTCTCTTCTTTCGGAAGAATCAAATTTAATAAAATAGCCATGATTGTAGCAACTACTACAGAGGAAGAACCAAAGATACTGTTAATCCATCCCGGAAGTCCAGGGCCTGATAAACAATCCGCAACCTGTGTAATTCCGACACCTAAAGCTACAGACATACCAACTACCGTTGTCTTTCTTGCTGTCAATCCATCTTTTGTAAACATACGAACACCAGTCATGGCAATCTGTGCAAATACAGATAATGTTGCACCACCGATAACACTCTGTGGAATTGTTGTTAATGCTGCTGAGAATACAGGAATAAATCCTGCAATCATAAGAATGACTGCTGCCACTAAAAATACGATTCTATTTATAACCTTATTTACTGTGACAATTCCTACATTCTGACTGTATGTCGCAGTTGGAAGCCCTCCAAAAAATGCTCCAAAAATACTCATAACTCCCTGCGTAAGAATACCACCCTGTAACTCACGATTGGTTGGAACTCTATCCATACCACCCATTGTTGTGGAAGTCAAATCACCGATTGTCTGTACAGAGTTTACAATATAAACAATGGCAAGTGATATACATGCAGATGGTACAAACTTAATCTGGAAGTGCATGAACTGTGGCACAGCCACAATTGCTGTCGTATTAGTAACACTGGAGAAATCTACCATTCCAAATGCCAAAGCAAGTAAATATCCTGCAATCATTCCGAAAAATAATGACCCTAATTTAAAAATTCCCTTTGTAAAATTACTTAAAATAAGAACAATTCCAAACGTACAAAGAGCAACAACCCAATTCTTCATACTTCCAAATTCTTTTGATCCGGCTCCCCCAGCCATGTATTTTATCGCAGTTGGATAAAGAGAAAGACCAATTGTAAAAATTACAGTTCCAGTAACAACATCCGGAAATAATTTTCTAATCTCTTTTACAAAAATTCCAAAGATAATTGCAACGATACCACCGATAATTTCAGCACCAAGTATCGTTCCCATATCAAATTCACCACCAATAGCTTGAAGTGTCGGAACGTAAGCAAAACTAGTTCCCATAATCACAGGCAACCCTGCCCCCAATCGATTAAAAATCGGGAATAACTGTAGTAATGTTGCAATGGCAGTAAGGAGCAACGCTGCCTGAATCATCATCGTTTTCTCACTCTCTGTCAACCCACATACTCCTGCAATGATAATGGATGGTGTAATTACACCAACAACCGCTGCTAGTACATGCTGCAGAGATAATGGTACAAGTAAGGATGGCTTTGGAACCGATCCTTTAAACTCGTACAATGTACTCGTGTCAGCTTCTCTTGTTAGTTTTTTTTCACTCATAATATCCTCCTAACATAAATTATTTTTATTACTAAATAA
>OGOV01002193.1_pt1 | contig 15224 bp, 10 predicted proteins | sample 1552711 | NCBI WGS metagenome assembly OGOV01 (sample SAMEA2580216, study PRJEB22360) | human gut metagenome | biome: human gut; feature: human-associated habitat; material: faeces | place: Denmark | collected 2008/2010 | reverse complement strand
CAGCTGCTTTTCCGGGCGGCTGCGCCCTTTTTGGTTTAAAATTGGGCAAAGTTTACAGAATGATACTTGCTTTTGTTTGGAATTTTGCTATACTATATCTTACAATGTCGTACTATTGAAAAAACGAGGAGCGTGATACGATGCGCGTTTATGATCTGATCGCAAAAAAGCGTGACGGCGGTACGCACAGCCGTGAAGAGCTGGAGCAGATCGTCAATGGCTATGTCAGCGGAGAAGTGACTGATTACCAGATGGCTGCATGGATGATGGCTGTCTATCTGCGCGGCATGACCGATGAGGAGACCGCAGAGCTGACCGATGTGATGGCTCACAGCGGTGTGATGGTGGATCTTTCGCCCATTCCGGGCATCAAGGTGGACAAGCACTCCACCGGCGGCGTGGGCGACAAGACCACGCTGGTCATCGCACCCATCGTGGCAGCCTGCGGGGTGAAGATCGCCAAAATGAGCGGCCGGGGCTTAGGCCACACCGGCGGCACCATCGACAAGATGGAGAGCGTGCCCGGCACAAAGACCGCCCTCTCGCAGGAGGAATTTTTTGCACAGGTGAACCAGATCGGTCTGTCGGTCATCGGCCAGAGCGAGGGCATCGCCGTGGCAGATAAGAAGATGTACGCCCTCCGCGACGTCACCGCAACCGTCAGCTGCATCCCTCTCATCGCGTCCAGCATCATGTCCAAGAAGCTGGCCTCCGGCTCGGACGCTATCCTGCTGGACGTCACCACCGGTACCGGTGCGTTCATGAAGACCGTGGAGCAGAGCATCGAGCTGGCCAAGCTGATGGTCTCCATCGGCACCCATCATGGCCGCCGCGTCGCTGCTATGATAACTGATATGGACACCCCGCTGGGCCACAACATTGGCAACAGCCTCGAGGTCATGGAGAGTATGGACGTGCTCAAGGGCCACGGCCCCGCCGACCTGACCGAGGTGTGCCTGCAGCTGGCCGCCAATATGCTGGTGCTGGCAGGCAAGGGTACCCCAGCGGAGTGCCGTGCCATGGCACAGGCTGTGATCGCGGACGGCTCTGCCTTTGCCAAGTGCAAGGAGATGTTTGCGGCCCAGGGCGGCGACACCCGTGTGCTGGACGATTACAGCCTGTTTGAGCAGCCCGCAGCCAGCTTTGAGCTGCTGGCCGAGCAGGATGGCTACATCGTGGCCAACGATGCCGAGAAGATCGGCTCTGCCAGTGTGCTGCTGGGCGCTGGCCGCCAGAAGAAGGGAGACCCGCTGGACTTTGCGGCCGGCATCACCCTGCACAAAAAGCGCGGCGACTATGTGCACAAGGGCGAAAGCCTGGCCACCTTCTACGGTGCGGCAGATAAGTTTGAAGCCGCTGCTGCGGAGTACCGCAGCGGTCTGGTCTATGGTGCGGAAAAGCCCGAGGAGGCCCCGCTGGTCTACGCCCTTGTCACCAAGGACGGCGTGGAGCGCTACTGAGAAAGCATCCTTCCCGCAAGGAGGGAGGGACGGAAAGGACATTTTCTATGAAGATCATTCTGGTGGGCTGCGGCAAGGTCGGCACAGCGCTGGCACGTCAGCTCAGCGAGGAAGGCCACAATGTCACGGTCATCGATACCAACAAGGCCCGTGTGGAGCATATCAGCGAATCCTATGACGTGATGGGCATTACCGGCAACGGCTCCTCCATCACAACGCTGTCCGAGGCGGGGATCGAGGAGGCGGACGTGTTCATTGCAGTCACCGGCTCCGACGAGCTGAACCTGCTCTGCTGCATGTTTGCCAAAAAGGCGGGCCACTGCCACGCCATTGCCCGTGTGCGTAACCCCTCCTACAGCCATGAGCTGGACTTCATCAAAAAGCAGATCGGCATTTCGGCCATCATCAACCCGGAGATGGCGGCGGCGCGGGAGATCTCCCACCTGCTGCGCTTCCCCGGTGCCAGCAAGATCGATACCTTTGCGGAAGGCCGGGTGCGGCTGATCAAGTTCACCCTGACCGAGGCACAGGCACTGGACGGCGTGGCCATCCGGGAGATCCCCACCCGGCTCAAGAGCGATATCCTGGTCTGCGCTGTGGAGCGCGACGGCGGGGTCATCATCCCCAACGGTAACTTTGTGCTCCAGACCGGCGATCAGGTCACCTTTCTTGCAACGCAGGAAAAGGCCCACGAGTTCTTCCAGCGCATCCATCTGGCCGTGCGCCCGGTGCGCAATGCCCTCATCGTGGGCGGCGGTGCCATTGCCTTCTACCTGAGCCAGGAGCTGCTGGAAAACCATGTCCGGGTGCGGATCGTGGAGCGGGACCCCGCCCGCTGCGATGTGCTGGCCCAGGCTCTGCCCGAGGCACAGATCCTGTGTGAGGACGGCTCCAACCGCGAGTTCCTGCTCTCCGAGGGCCTGACCTCCACCGAGGCCTTTGTGGCCCTGACCAACATCGACGAGGAAAATGTTCTGCTGACCCTCTTTGCCAAGAAGCATTCCAACGGCAAGCTGGTCACCAAGATCAACCGCCTGGAATTTGACGATATCCTGGCCGGGCTTGATTTGGGCAGCATCGTCTACCCCAAGTACATGACCTGCGATTACATCGTGCAGTATGTGCGCGCTTTGCAGAACGAGGCAGGCAGCAACATCAAGACCCTGTACCGCATTCTGGACGACCGTGTGGAGGCGCTGGAATTCACGGTCCATGAGAAGAGCCGCGCCACCGGTGTGCCCCTGAGCCAGCTCCACCTGAAAAAGAACCTGCTGCTCTGCTGCATCACCCGCGGCAACGAGATCAAGATCCCGCGCGGCGGCGATGAGATCCAGGTGGGCGACAGCGTCATCGTGGTCACGCTGGAGCACGGCCTGCATGACCTGCGGGACATCGTGGAAGATTAACGGAGGCGCGGCATGAATTATGCGATCGTTCTGCGGCTGCTGAGCTACATCCTCTATTGCGAAGCCGCGCTGCTCCTGCTGCCCGCCATGGCCAGCCTGATCTACGGTGAATGGATGGTGCTGGGCGTGTTCCTGCTCACGGCAGCGCTTTCTGCGGTGGCGGGCGCTCTGCTCCACCGCATCAAGCCCAAGAGCCAGATCTTCTATATGCGGGAGGGCTTTGCCACCACGGCGCTCTGCTGGCTGCTCATCAGTGTGGTGGGCGCGGTGCCCTTTGTGCTCACGGGCAGCATCCCCAACCCGGTGGATGCCATGTTTGAGACCGTTTCCGGCTTCACCACCACCGGTGCCAGCATCCTGCCCGGTGTGGAGGGCCTGCCCAACGGCATCCTGTTCTGGCGCAGCTTCACCCACTGGATCGGCGGCATGGGCGTTCTGGTGTTCCTGCTCTCCCTGCTGCCCCTGACCGGCGGCTCCCATGTTAACCTGATGAAAGCCGAAAGCCCCGGCCCGCAGGTGGATAAGCTGGTGCCCAAGGTGCAGTCCACGGCAAAGATCCTCTATGGCATTTATTTTGGCCTGACTGTCATCGAGTTTGTGTTCCTGTTGTTCGGCGGGATGCCGGTGTTTGAGTCTCTGCTGACCTCCTTTGGCACAGCGGGCACCGGCGGCTTCGGCTTCCGCAATGACAGCTTTGCCAGCATGTCGCCCTATGTCCAGTGGGTCGTGACCATCTTTATGATCCTGTTTGGCGTGAACTTCAACGCCTATTTCCTGCTGCTGATGCGCCGCTTCCGCCGCGCTGCCGCCAGCGAGGAGGTGCGCGCCTACTTTGTGATCATCGGTGTGGCTGTGGTCATCATCACGGCCAACATTTACAGCATGTACAACGGCTTGGGCGAGGCCCTGCGCCACGCCGCCTTCCAGGTGGGCTCCATCATTACCACCACAGGTTTTTCCAGCTGCGATTTTGACCTGTGGCCCACCCTCTCCAAGGAAATCCTTGTCATGCTGATGTTTGTGGGTGCCTGCGCAGGCAGCACCGGCGGAGGCATGAAGGTCAGCCGCCTCCTGCTGATGGGCAAGACTGTGGGCAAGGAGCTCAAGCAGGCCCTTCACCCGCAGGTGGTGGCCCCCGTCCGGATGGACGGCAAGGTGGTCAACCATGAGACCATCCGCGCCACCAATGTCTATGTGGCCGCCTACATCTTCATCTTTGCGGCATCCTTCTTCCTCATCAGTCTGGATGGCTTTGACATGGTGACCAACTTCACCGCCATTGCCGCCACGTTGAACAACATCGGCCCGGGCCTTGCCCAGGTGGGCCCCATGATGAACTTTGGCAGCTACTCCAATCCCGCCAAGCTGGTTATGATCTTTGACATGCTGGCGGGCCGTCTGGAGATCTTCCCCATGCTGGTGTTCTTTATGCCGGACACCTGGCGGCGGTTCTGAGCAAAATAACAAAGCGGATGCGCTCCCACCGGAACGCATCCGCTTTTTGCTGTATCAGGATTCCTGCGGCTTTTTCCCCAAGAGCGCCACGCCGCTCAGCACGATGACCCCGCCCAGCAGGGCAAGGCCCGCACCGGCCTGCCCGAAGGCATCGCCGACGGCACCCACCAGAGGACTTGCGGGGATCATCAGCAGGCTGTAGGCCATGCCGTCCACGCTGATGAGGGTGGCCCGTTGGTCACTGGGGATGGCATCGTTCAGCTTCTGGCTCTCGTGGAGCAGATAGACCTCCAACACACCCTGCACCAGCATCATGCCCAGGATGCCGCCCCAGGCAGGCGCAGCACCCACCAGTAGAGTGCCCACACCGCAGAGCAGGGCACAGGCTGTGTAGAGCCGCCGCATGGAGCGGCATCTCACCCTGCGGCCGATCTCGGTACCCGCCACGCAGGCCAGACCGCCCAGCAGCAGGGGAAGGAAGAGCAGCTCCGTGGGCCAGCCCAGCTCAACGAGCCGCTGCTGCAAAAACATTTTGGTCAGGTAGCTGGGCACGCTGATGAGGGCGCTGGATGCGATAAGCTTCACCGCCATTGGGCAGGTGTGCAGGACATGCAGGCTGTCCCGCACCAGCTGGCGGAACTGTTCGGGCAGAGCGCGCAGCGGGTGCTTTTCCCGGCTGGCCTGTGATTCAGTGACGATGGGCTCCGCAAGCAGCATATTGGCAAGGGCGGAAGCACCCTCAAAGGCGGCGTTCAGCAGATAAAAGCCCGCGTAGCCGAGAAACTGGTTCAGGATGCTGGCCATGGAGCCTATGGCGTTGGCCAGCATGGAGATCTGGGAGCCGTTGGCGGAGACCTGAATGTATTCCTCTTCGCAGCCCTCCTGCTTCAGACTGTCGTAGAGCAGCGCCGTGGAGGTGCCGGAGAACATGGTCATGGCCAGCGCGTTCAGCCCCATGGCAAAGCAGATGGTGAACAGGTCTGATGCAAAGGCCATCAGCAGGCTTTGCAGGACCATGCACACGCCGCCGGACACGAGGGTCTTTTTCCGGCCCAGCAGGTCTGCCGCCATGCCGCTGGGCACCTCACACAGCAGGCTGACAACATGGAACACGCTTTCGGCCAGACCAATCTCCCACAGGGAGAAGCCCCGGGCCGCCAGCAGCGCCACCCATACCGCATCCGTGATGCGCAGGCCGGAGAAGAGATCGGCAGTGTAAATGCAGGCAAGCTGCTTTTTCAAATTGAGTTTACGTTTATGGTTCATGGGGAACACCCTTTCTATTTGTCGTTGTGAAATTTCAAAATAGAAAGTGTACCCTTGCAAACGGAAGTTTGCTGTGACCAAACCCCTCCGTCAATGCTGACGCATTGCCACCTCCCCTAATAGTGGAGGCCTTGGCAATCCGTGCAGAATTTCCGGTTTCGCCAGAGGCTCCCCTACTAGGGGAGCTGACGAGCGAAGCGAGTCTGAGGGGTTCAGGCAAAACAAAAGCGCCCCACAGCAAAGCTGCGCGGCGCTGAAAATCATGCTCCACGTCTTGCTGAAAGAGACAAAAGGGTACACTTCAAGCCGGAACGTATTAAATCTGACCTTTTTTGAAAAAGATACAGCCATTCCAATCCATCTGGGTGTACCCTCCTTTCAGTAAAACGTTACGCTTACAATACCATACTTTCGGCCAAAATACAAGCAAAACCGTAAAATTCGGGGAAAAAGTGCCGCCCCGGCTTGCAAACAGGCCCAAAGTGTGGTAAGATGATATCCGGTTATGAAACCTGAATATCTTGAAACGCAGCGACGGAGAGAGTACGCATGCAGTTCCACAGCAAAGAGAGAAGCTTCACCGGCTGAAAGGGCTTCCGCGTGGGTGTGTGCCGAAGTTCGCTCCTGAGCGGCCTGCCCGAACGGCTTCTATTAGGGCAGGACGGCGCGCCCCGTTACGGCGTTTGAGAGCCGCCCTTCTTTGTGCAGGGCGGAAACCGGGTGGTACCGCGGAGCATTGGATTTGCAAAGGCTTCGTCCCTTTTGTCCGGCCAGAAATGGCCCGGCAGGGGACGGGGCCTTTTTTGCTGCCCCGCTTTGAAAACACGAACTAAGAAGGAGAGAATTTCCATGCAAGCAATGATCGACGAGCTGGCCAAACAGGCCGCAGAGAGCCTCGGTCAGGTCTCTTCCAAGGAGACGCTGGCCTCGTTCTGGCAGGAATATCTGAGCAAAAACGGCAAGATCCCCGCGCTGATGAAGAATCTGCGCTCTGTCGCGCCCGAAGAGCGCCCCGCCATGGGCAAGATCATCAACGAGCTCAAGCAGAAGGTGCAGGCAGACTACGATGCCGCCGCTGCCAAGGTGAAGGAGGCCGAGCTGGCCGCACGCAACGCCGCTGAGACCGTGGACATCACCCTGCCCGCCAAGACCCGCACGGTGGGTGGTCTGCACCCCCTGACGCTGGTCACCAACCAGATCATCGACGTGTTCTCCGGCATGGGCTTTGCCGTGGCCGACGCACCTGAGATCGAGGACGACGACCACAACTTCACCCGCCTGAACGTGCCCAAGGATCACCCCGCCCGCGACATGCAGGATACCTTCTACCTGTCCGACGAGTTCCTGCTCCGCACCCAGACTTCCGGCGGCCAGATCCGCACCATGGACAGCCAGAAGCCGCCCATCAAGGTGCTGATCCCCGGCCGTGTGTTCCGTTCCGATTCCGATGCCACCCACAGCCCCATGTTCCACCAGATGGAAGGTCTGGTCGTGGATAAGGGCATCACCCTGGGCGACCTGCAGGGCGCGCTGAACACCTTTGTGCAGAAGCTGTTCGGCAAGGACACCCGCACCCGCCTGCGTCCCTCTTACTTCCCCTTCACCGAGCCCAGCGCAGAGGTGGACGCCACCTGCTCCATCTGCGGCGGCAAGGGCTGCTCCACCTGCCACGGTTCCGGCTGGATTGAGCTTTGCCCGTGCGGTATGATTCACCCGAACGTGTTGCGCGCCGGCGGCATCGACCCCGATGAATACACCGGCTTCGCGTTTGGTCTCGGCCTTACCCGCCTTGTCATGATGCGCTACGGCATCAAAGATATCCGCGACCTCAACAGCGGCAATCTGAAGGTGCTCTCGCAGTTCAACCACGAATAAGAAAAGGAGTCGTTATAATGCTGATTTCAATGAACTGGATCAACGACTTCGTTGATCTTTCCGGTCTGGACCTTGAAAAGCTGATTCACCAATTCACGCTTTCCACTGCAGAGGTCGAAGACATCTATTATATGGGCCGCGACATCAAAGATGTTGTTGTTGCGCGTATCGTTTTCATCGAAAACCACCCGGATTCCAAAAAACTGCACCTCTTGAAGGTTGATGCAGGCGACAAGGTTTATGACTGCGTATGCGGCGCACCAAACGTGCGCGAGGGCATGCTTGTTGCCTTTGCCCGCGAAGGCGGCTCCGTTTCCGGCATGGAGATCACCTGCGCAAAAATTGCAGGCTATGAATCGCACGGCATGTGCTGCTCCGAAAAAGAACTTGGCATCAGCGCCGACCACAGCGGACTGTGGGAGATCACGGATGACCTGCCGCTCGGCACACAGATTACGGACGCGTACGGCGTAAAGGACGTTGTGTTCGAGGTCGATAATAAGTCTCTGACGAACCGCCCGGACCTTTGGGGTCACTACGGCATCGCGCGCGAATTTGCAGCGCTGACCAATCGCGAATTAAAGCCGGTCAGCCGCATGGATCTCACCCCCTACGCTTCTCTGCCGGGCATCGATATCGATATCCGCGATAAAGAGCTCTGCTACCGCTACACGGGCCTCAAGGTGCGCAACATCACGAAGAAGGTCAGCCCGGTTGATATGCGCATTCGTCTCTTTTACTGCGGCATGCGTGCCATCAACCTGCTTGCCGACCTCACAAACTACCTCATGCTCGAGCTCGGCCAGCCGATGCACGCGTTCGACTGCGCAAAGGTCGATTCCATTCAGGTGCAGCGCTTCTCCGCTCCGTTCGAGTTTGAAACGCTGGACGGCACAAAGCGCCGCATCGACGAAAACACGCTGATGATCTGCTCCAAGGAAGAACCGGTCGCCATCGCGGGCATCATGGGCGGTCTCAACTCCGAGATTGAAGATAACACGGACAGTCTGCTGCTCGAATCCGCAAACTTTGACGCTGTAAGCGTGCGCAAGTCCTCCACGCGCATCGGTTTGCGCACGGATGCTTCCATGCGTTATGAGAAAACCCTTGACCCGGAAATGACCGACGTCGCCATCGAGCACTTCATGCAGCTGCTCACCGAGATCGACCCGGGTGTGGAGATCATCTCCTCCATGACGGACGTCTATGTCCGCCACTACGACAAAATCGACATCACGTTCGATAAGAAATTTGTAGACCGTTATACGGGCATCGATATTTCCGACGAACAGATTTTGAATACGCTTTCCGCGCTCGGCTTCGCACCGACGCTTGAAAACGAAGTCTTCACCGCGCACGTGCCGTCCTGGCGTGCAACGAAGGATGTCACCATCAAGGCCGACATCATCGAGGAGATCACCCGTGTTTACGGCTACGATAACTTCAAGATTACGACCACAAAGGCAGCTTTGGCGCCGGTCATGCGCACCGCGGGCAACAATGATGACCGCTGGACGAAAGACCTGCTCGTACAGCGCTACGGCATGCACGAAGTGCACTCCTACATCTGGTGCGACGCGAAGAAGTACAAGGACCTCAACATCGAGATTGAGGACAACGTGCGCGTCATCAACGCCATGACGCCGGACCACACCGTGCTGCGCCGCTCCATGGTGCCGACGATGATCACCTACGTCAACGAAAACAAAGCATACGCAAACGATTTCGGTGTGTTCGAGATTGCCCGCGTCATCAACGGCCTCGGCGAAGACGGTCTGTGCGATGAGCAGAAGCACCTCGGCATTGCGCTGTACAGCCGCACTAAGAGCGAAAAGGACCTCTACCTCGGCCTGCGCGACATCATGGCTTCCATCAGCAAAGAGCTGAAGCACCGTTACTTTGAGTTCCGCATCGCGGAAGCAAAACACAACTGGCAGCACCCGCGCAACACCGCAGAGATCTATCTCGACGGCATATACGTCGGCTTTATCACGGTCGTACATCCGTCCGTACAGTCGAAGATCGATAAGAAAGCCGTCATCGTTGCCGGTGAACTGAACATGGATACGCTCTCCTCCATGACAGCATCCGTTATTCACTATGAGGAGCCGTCCAAGTTCCCGGGCATCGATATCGACCTCTCTCTCGTCATCGGCGCAGACCAGACGTACAGCACGCTTTCCGCCGCATGGCAGAACGTCACCCCTCTGCTCAAGAACGTTGCGCTTATCGATTCCTACAACGGCGTCGTCAAGAGCATCACGCTGCGCTTTACGTTCTCCTCGAACGAGAAAACGCTCGCGAAGAACGAGGTGCAAAGCTATGTTGACACCATCATCGAGAACCTCGCGAAGATTGGCGTTGTGCTGAGATAATTTGTTAAAAATTTTCGTACCGCTTGCTTTTTTTGTTGTTTTGCGGTATGCTGTATACAGTGTTTATTCCACTGTGCTTTTATACGCGAATAAAACACCGGGCCCGGCATACAATGAAATGTAGACTGTATTTTTGCAGCCTTTACACGATCGGAAAACGAGGAGGTGTTCCACATGGCAGAAGATTTCAGCGACCGCACCCAGACATTCAGCATTGAGACGCCGCAGAAGCTCGATATGCAGCAGGTGCTCGTACAGGTTTACGATGCACTCAAAGAAAAAGGCTATAACCCCATCAGCCAGATCGTGGGATATATTCTCTCGGAAGATCCCACATACATCACCACGCACAACAACGCACGCAGCCTCATCCGCAAGATTGACCGCGATGAGCTGCTGAAAGCAATGGTGCGTACCTATTTGGGCGAATAAGCCTGTTTTCTGATGCGCCGTCGCTTTATGCACGGCATTGCCTGAAACCGAAATTGCCGCTTGGCGGATTTTTCCGTCGGCGGCAATTTTTATTTTCAAATGTGCAAATACAAGTTGTCTTTTTTCTTAATCTATGCTATACTGATTAAAAGTGTATTGAATGCTTTGCACCGGTGCTTAGAAAGTTCCGGCATTTTCCCCAACGAGACTTTATGAAAGGATTTGCATACTATGAGCGAAAAGCAGAAGAGCCCGTTTCCTATGTACCGCGGCAAGCCCCTTGTACGTAGCGGCGATACCATTTACTACGGAAACATGACCGATAAATACGTCATCAAGATCGACATCAAAACGAAGAAGACCGTGGAGGACATGGAGGTTGCCGATAAGTGCACTGTGCAGCTCATGCTCACCGACCCGGAGATTCGCTCCAGAAAACAGATCGTAAAGACCAGCGAGAAAAACGGCCTTTATCTTGCTTTGGACATCGCCGATGCCTGGCTTACCCGCGCATTGACAGAATAAGCCGTTCATTCCGCAAAAAAATCACCGAGAAAACCGTTTGTCCGGTTTATCTCGGTGATTTTTTGCTTTATTCTTTCCTTCTCGGCTGCTTGCCGTGCTTTTCTTTGCGCTGACGTTTGTTTTGGTACATGGCAATATCCGCTTTTTCGAGCATTTCGTCATACGGCGCGGCAACTTCATCTATGAAGCAGCAGCCCATGGAGAACCGCAGCGGTACATGCTGTCCATCGTGCAGCACGGCTTCGGAGCTGTCCTGCGCCTGCTCAAGCTGCGTGAGCTTCTCCCGCAGCGCTTCTTCGCTTTTTTCTTCGAGGAACAGGACAAATTCATCGCCGCCGTGACGTGCAGTAAGGCCGCTTTCGCCCACGATCTTTTTTAAGATTTCTGCTGCGGAAATGATATATTGGTCGCCGCTCTCGTGCCCGTAGGTGTCGTTGACCTCTTTCAAGTCGTCAAGGTCGATCATCACCACGGCGTAAGTATCGCCTGTACCCGCTTCCAAAATGCGCTCCACGCGGCGGCTCAGGCCGCGGCGGTTATAAAGCCGGGTCAACGGATCGGTGTCACGCTCAGATTCGATCTGCATGCGGCGCTGCATCTCCTCCGTCACGTCGTTCACCACGCCGAAAACACTGCTCTCCTCGTGCGTTTCCTCCAGCTTTATGTAGCGGTCCGGCTCGCCCGGAATGCGGTATACGTTGCGCTCGCCGACCATGCGGCTGCGGCGCAGCTCCTCGATGAATGTATACAGGTGTACGCGGTCACCGGTGTAGTACGCCGTCTCCTCATCCGTCCACCCAAAAATCTGCGGGATACGCTCCGTGCAATACACCTGCTGCACGCCGTCGCGGTACTCGTACACGCCGATGTTCATTTCCGTGCGGCTCAAAACGTATGACATTTTGCGGTCGTTGTTGACAAGGCTGCCGACCATCTCGTTGATGTATCGGCTGAGCGCAGAAAACTCTCGGCTGCTCTGCACGTTGACTTTTTCCTCCAAATCGCCTTGCGTGATGCGATTGAGCTTGCCGTTTATGCGGTGAATGTCATGAATAACGTACCGATTCACGCAGTTCGCGACGAAAACCGTCAACGTACCGCAGATTAAAACCAGACATAGCGCCAGATTCAAAAGATCAAGCGGAATACGTTCGTACAATACGTCCATTGGAATGATGAAACCCATGTAACGGGTTTCTATCTTCTTAAAAACGCAGTAGTAGTATTTCCCCTCAATATTTGCGTGAAAGCCGTGCTCCTCATTTTGCATGCTCTCAGCAGAAATACCGAGCTTTGCCACGGTCTTCCCCACCATATCCGCATTCGTTGCGCCGATGACCGACAGCGTTTCACTGTCTACGGCACAGTAATCGATCGCCGGGCTGATATTGAGCTGATGAAAAATATACGAAATCTCGTTTTTCTCCATAGCCTCCGTTACAAGCTGCGGGTCTTTGCCCACCTGTACGATGAATGTACCGTCTGCGCTCCACACGGCGGAATACTGCATGTTTTTGCCCTCAGCGGTGTTCGGGCCGGCATCCTGCACAAGCTGCAAGGATTTATCCGTGAGCATCGGCGCAAAAAACGCCATCTGCTCACCGGAAGAAAACGAATAGCCGTAATACTCCGGATTTGTGCCGGAAACAATCGTGCCGGTCTCATCAAAAATATGAATTTCATCAAGCTCCAGCAGATTCGCATATTTTTTCAGCTTTAAGGTATCGTTTGTTGCCTCCGGGTCTTTTTGCAGCAGAAAGGCAATGGCTTCGGCATCATGCAAACAGGTCTTATCGTATTTTTCCTTGACCTGTTTCAGTTCATTCTCATTTTCTTCGATAATCTGCTCCAGACGCACAAATGTACCGGCAGCGGTGTCTTCCACGCGGCCCTGTTCAATCAGAATTTCCGCAAAGGCGATTACCACAAGGATCACTAAAGCCATCACGATTGCCGCAGAACAAATATATCGATTGATAATTTGCTTCAGAGATTTCATAGATTCACCGCCGTTTCATTTAAGTTTGAATAAAGCCAAATTGGTTTTGAGTACTGTATTTGAAATCAAGTATATCACATATATCGTATTTTGTCCAGAAATACAAAGTGAAACAACAAATTTCACTTGTTTTTTGCATGAATTGACGTGTTTCGCAAGGATATTGCAAAAGCGTCAGCCATCGTTTTAAGGATCTCCCGCCCATTTTACAAATAACGCTTGAATTTTTGTAAAAAACGCACCGCCCACCCGTAAAGCACGGACAAGCGGTGCGCCAAAAATTGATATTTAGCTTTCTGTACGCTTCAAATTGCTTTCGCCGAAATGCAGCAGTTTTTCTTTATGAATGAAGTAGTACACCACGCCTGTAACATCCGCGAGGAACCAACCGATCGGCACCGACCACCAGATGCCTGTAACACCGATGACAGCGGATAAAAGATATGCCAGCACCACGCGCGTACCGAGCGAGATGACCGTCAGCACCACGCTCATACCGGGCTTTGCGACCGCGCGGTACAGCCCGTAGAGCAGGAATAAGCAGCCAATGCCGCAGTAGAACGCGCCCTCAATATGCAGGTAGCGCACGCCCTCGGCGATAATCTCCGTTTCGCCCGCTTCCACAAACAGCAGCATAAGCGGCTTTGCGAACACGAACACCAAAGCGGACACAATCACGCAAAACACAACGGATACAAGAACCGCACCTTTCAATCCCTTGCGGATGCGTTCCTGCTTGCCCGCACCGTAATTCTGCGCGATGAATGTGGAGAACGCGTTGCCGAAGTCCTGCACAGGCATGTACGCGAATGCGTCAATCTTCACCGCCGCCGCAAACGCCGCGCCGAAGCTGTTCACAAGCCCCTGCACCATCAAAATGCCGAGGTTCATCACGGACTGCTGCACGCAAGTCAAAATGGAATACCCGGCAATCTCCCTGATACGGCTCGCGTGGATGGGCGAACGGCTGCACAGCGCGCGCAGCTGCGGACATTTGATGAGCGCGCAGATCATGATGCCGATGCCGGAAGCATACTGCGCGATGACCGTGGCCCCCGCCGCACCCGCAACGCCAAAGTTGAGGCCGATGACGAACCACAAGTCGAGCGCGATATTCAAAACCGCCGAGACCGCCAAAAACACGAGCGGCACGACAGAATTACCCATCGCGCGCAGATAAGACGCGAAGTAATTATATAAAAACGTTGCGAAAATGCCCGCGAATACGATTGCGATGTAAGCACGCATATCGCCCCAAACATCGTCCGGCACCTGCAAAAAGCTCTTAATGAGGTCAAGACACGCAAATGCGAGGCCGTTTAAAAGCAGCGTCACGCCTAAAATGAGCACGAACGAAGCCCGTACACTTTCTTTTAAGGCAGTTTCATCGCGCTGCCCGAAACGGATGGAAAACAGCGCACCGCTGCCCATGCACAGCCCAAGTAAGATCGATGTTAAAAATGTCATCAGCGAAAACGAAGAGCCGACCGCCGCCAGCGCCGTTTTGCCGAGGAAGCGTCCTACAATGAGCGTGTCCGCAATGTTGTAGCACTGCTGCAATAAATTGCCGAGGATCATCGGCAGCGCAAACCACAGCATAGACCGCATCACCGGCCCCCGGGTCAGATCTTTGTTCATATTAAAACCTCCACAGCGAGTTTTATACATCAAAAAAGCCCGACACAAAAAGTGTCAGGCTTTTGGTGCCGGCGACCGGATTTGAACCGGTACGATGTTTCCATCGAGGGATTTTAAGTCCCTTGCGTCTGCCGATTTCGCCACGCCGGCTTAAATTATCTTAATTATAATAGCACATCCCGGCTATAAAATCAAGCCATTTTATTCCGGCATTTCATATTTTTCTGTTCAGCCGCGTAAAAAGGCATCCCCCCGGCTAAGCCGGATACTCGGAAACCCTAAAAAGGCATATTACGGACAACGCGGTCTGCTTGGCCATTTCCTTTGCTCCATTCATAACGTCGTTATGAAATATATATCCGTAAAATCAAATGTCAACAGGCGAATCGAAAAACTTACACGCAAGCCCGAATTCTGTGCTTTCACGCTCCTTCTATTGCCCACAAAAGGCTGATTTCGCAAAAATCGCAAATTTTTCAACTTTTTGCATTTACAAACATGCGCTTTATATTGTATACTATGATAAAAGACCGGGCGCAAGGCGTGCCGGAATATTCCATCTATAAGGAGTTCGTATTATGTACTATCTTGGTGTTGACGTAGGCGGCACAAACATTGCCGTCGGTATCGTAGACGAAAACAACGCGATCATCGCAAAGGCTTCCCATCCGACGCCCGTTCCGTGCTCGGAAGACGCATTCTGCGATGCGATTCTCGCTGTATGCAACGATGCACTGGCAAAGGCCGGCCTGACCCTCGACGATGTACCGTGGATCGGCATCGGCTGCCCGGG
>OGOV01002174.1_pt1 | contig 15353 bp, 6 predicted proteins | sample 1552711 | NCBI WGS metagenome assembly OGOV01 (sample SAMEA2580216, study PRJEB22360) | human gut metagenome | biome: human gut; feature: human-associated habitat; material: faeces | place: Denmark | collected 2008/2010 | reverse complement strand
CCGATACAGGAGCTTTCTGCATCTATTTCGGTACGGATATCGAAGATATGGATACCTGTCTGAAACTGACTTATAAAGAACTGAAGCGAATGCGGGATGTGAAGATGACATCTTCTCAGCTGGCGGCAGCGAAGAAGCAACTGATAGGCCAGATCGGCGTGGCGTCTGATAATTTCGAGAATAATGCGCTGGGTATGGCGAAAACATATCTGCACTATCATAAGTACGAATCGTCAGAATCAGTGTTCCATCGTATTGAGGCGTTGACGGCAGAACAACTGCTGGAGGTTGCCAATGAGATGTTTGCGGAGGAATATTTGTCGACGTTGATTTATAAGTGATACCTTGAGTGAAGAATGTCATATTTCCTACAAAACTTTAATACTCTAATGAAAAATAAATGTTTGCTGTTGTTGCTGTTTGCTTCTTTTCCGATTTTTTCATGGGCTGATGAAACTCTTGATTCACTATTGCATGTCCTTGATCAGACAATCCTGGCACATGACACTTATGTGGTACAGCGCGAATCGCGGATACAGCATCTGAAAGAGCTTGCCGGAGACGTGGCTCCTAATTCCATAGAACGCTATAATCTGAATAATCAGATCTATAAGGAATATAAAGCCTTTATTTGCGATTCCGCTATTTACTATTTAAATGAGAATGTTCGTATTGCGGGTAATCTGGGAGATACTGACCGGGAAATAGAAAGTAAACTGCAACTTTCTCTTTTGCTTTCTTCTACGGGTATGTATACCGAATCAATTGATGTCTTGAAGTCAGTAGACCGACAGAAGGTAACTTCACATCTGATACTTGATTATTATACATGTTTCGATCATGTGTATGGTGAGATGGGATTTTATACACAAGATCAGACGTTATCTGCTTATTATCGGGAAATATCGTCAGCATATAAAGATTCATTATATGCGATATTATCTCCTCAATCGGAAGAATTTATGGTCATGCGCGAAACGTTGTTTCGTGACCGGCACAAGTATGATGAGGCCTTGGAGATAAACGACCGTCGCCTGATGGCAGCAGAGCCCGATACGCCTCAATATGCACTTGTAACTTACCATCGCTCACTTATTTATAAATATCTTGGAGATAAAATAAGAGAGAAACAGAATCTTTGCCTTTCTGCTATCTCTGATATTCGTTCTGCTATTAAAGATCATGCTTCTTTGTGGATGTTGGCTCAGTTGCTCTATGAGAATGGCGATATGGAGAGAGCTTACCAATATATGCGTTTCTCGTGGAATGCTACCAAATTCTATAATGCTCGTCTTCGAAGTTGGCAGAGTGCCGATGTGCTTTCTTTGATTGATAAAACTTATCAGGCGATGATTGAGAAACAGAACGACCGCCTTCAGCAGTATTTAGTGCTGATTACGGCATTGCTGGTGCTGCTGATTGGTGCGTTGGGCTATATATACCGGCAGATGAAGAAATTGGCTGTTGCAAGGAATCATCTGCAGACAGCCAATCATCAATTGAATCAATTGAATGAAGAATTACAGCAAATGAATGCCTGTTTGACATCTACCAATGCAGAACTGTCTGAATCTAACCAGATTAAGGAAGAATATATTGCCCGTTTTATTAAACTCTGCTCTACTTATATCAATCGGCTCGATGCATATCGTCGTATGGTAAATAAGAAAGTATCTGCTGGTCAGATAGCAGAATTACTTAAAATCACCCGCTCACAGGATGCCCTTGATGAGGAATTGGAAGAACTATATGCCAACTTTGATACTGCTTTCCTGCATTTATTTCCCGATTTTGTGAAGAAGTTCAATGCATTGTTGCAAGACAATGAACAAATCATTCTGAAGAAAGATGAATTATTGAATACCGAACTGAGAATTTTTGCATTAATACGTCTTGGTATTGAAGATAGTTCACAAATAGCAGAGTTTCTCCGTTATTCGGTGAATACAATTTATAATTATCGGGCGAAAGTAAAAAACAAAGCTCGTGGTTCCAGAGAAGATTTCGAAGATTTAGTTCGGAAAATACGTTGATCGATGTTGTAACCTATCCACTTTTTAGGCCTCTTTGGTTGATATTAACTTGCTGTTTATTAGTGGTTTGTCTGTTTGTATAATCCACTTATTATACCCTCATTGTCAAATCACTTCAGTTTCTTTATACTTTTGACCTGTGCTTCTGAAATAGTGGCGAAAGTCCTGTCAAGCACATACCTTAATTATAAACTTTAAAATTAATACGCATGAAAAAGAACAGGCGAAAAATCCTTTCGGGGAGTCGCAAGATTCTCTTTGCTATCTTAGCAGTATTTTTTTCTCTGAGTGCATCCGCACAACAATTTACTGCATCCGGTCAGGTGCTGGATGCACAGAAAGAACCGCTTATCGGTGTAAGTGTACAGGAAAAGGGGACAACTAACGGAGCGATAACTGATTTAGACGGTAACTTTACATTGACGGTCCAGTCCAATGCTACTTTAATATTCTCTTATGTAGGATATAAATCGCAGGAACAGAAAGCATCCCGACAGATGAAAGTTACACTTCAGGAAGACAATGAAGTACTTGAAGAAGTAGTTGTGATCGGCTATGGTTCGGTAAAACGTAAAGATGTTACGACAGCCATTTCCACTGTGTCTACTAAAGATCTTGATGTACGTCCCATCGTTTCTGCCGGACAGGCTATTCAGGGTAAGGCAGCCGGTATCTCCGTAATTCAGCCTAGCGGTACGCCGGGAGGAGAGATGTCTATCCGTGTGCGTGGTACTACTTCTATGAACGGAAGTAACGATCCGCTATATGTAGTGGATGGTGTTCCTGTGGATAACATTAAGTTTTTATCTCCGAATGATATTGAAAGCATGCAGATTCTGAAAGATGCCTCTTCGGCTTCTATTTATGGTTCGCGTGCTGCCAATGGTGTGATCCTAGTTACAACGAAACAAGGGGCAGAAGGGGATGGCAAAGCGCATATTGCTTATCATGGTAATGTGGCGATTTATAATCCGACCCGTATGTATGATTTGGTGACTAATTCTGCCGAATATATGGAACTGTATAATCTTGCCAAAGCGAATTCCGGTGCTGGAGAGCGTTATACGCAGGAACAGATCAATGCTTACCGGAATGGTGGTGGTAGCGTACAGTATCCTAATTTTGACTGGTTGGATTATATGTTTAATCCGGCTGTTGTCCAAAACCATAATTTGTCGATCGCCGGTAATGCAGGAAGGACTACGTATAATGTGGCTTTGAATTTTGTAGACCAGCCGGGTACGTTGAAAGGTTTCGATTACCAAAAGTACAATGCAACTGTCGATTTGACTTCACAAATTACGGATTTTATCAAGATCGGTACCTACACCAATTTGATGTATGGTGATCGGGATGAACCTCGTCAGGGACAAAGTGACGTTTTACTTTCGACGATGTCGCAAGCTCCGACTTATATGCCTTGGTTGCCGGACGATGGGTCAGGAGTTACCCGTTGGACAAATTCTGCTTATTCATTCGAATCTCACAATAAGAATATGCCGGCTATCATAGGTACGGGTACGAATAAGAATTATCAGGATTTCGATATAAATGCGCAATTGTGGTTGGATATTAAATTGGCCAAAGGACTGAGCTGGTACACGAAAGGTGCCGTTCGTTTGCAATCTAACAAATGGAAGGAATGGGGAGGTTCTGATGTCCCTATTTATGACTATCATACAGGTGAACAAACAGGTTATCTGGATAGAGGAGCAAACGGCTTGACGGTAGAAGACCAGCGGCGTTTTTATACAAATTTGTATACCTATCTGAAATATGATTTCACAACTCCGAACCTGTATCATAATTTCAATATCATGGCTGGTTATAGCCAGGAGTCTGAAAAGTATGAAACGGTAAGAGCTTTCAGAAAAGAGTATGCGTTCGATCTGCCGGTGATTGATGCGGGATCTAATGCGAACTGGTCTAATGAAGGTAAATTGGAAGAATGGGCTATTCAGTCTGTTTTTGCCCGTTTGAACTATAATTTTAAAGAACGTTATTTGTTTGAAGCAAATATGCGTTATGACGGTACGTCCCGTATTTCTTCAGAAAATCGTTGGGGTATCTTCCCATCATTTTCTGCCGGTTGGCGTATTACCGAAGAAGATTTTATAAAAGATTTGAATCTGAATTGGTTGAATAATGCCAAGATCCGTGCTTCTTGGGGACAGTTGGGTAACCAGAACATTGGTCTGTATCCTTATCAGGCAATGATTGCCGGTGTTTCTAACTATCCGTTTGATAAGAAAACAGAAACGGTAGGTTATCAGCAGAAAGCATATGCAAACCGTGATATCAAATGGGAAACTACGACTATAACTGATGTTGGTTTCGATTTGCAGGTGTTTAATGGACTGAATGTAACATTTGACTGGTATAAGAAGGTGACTTCAGACATTTTACGTAAATCTCAGGTTTCAAACATTTTAGGTTTGGAAGCTCCGACTGTTAATAGCGGAGAAGTTGAAAACAAAGGTTTTGAAATTGCTTTCAATTATAATAACATGATTACAGACGGTGTCTTCAAAGGTTTGCAATACAATGCCGGTGTTTATTTTGACCGTTCAAGGAACAAATTGACTAAGTTTGGTGCGGAAGAAATAGATGGATATAAACTGAGAAGAGAAGGACTTCCTTATAATGAATACTATATGCTGGAGTGCATCGGTATTTTTGCAACGGAAGATGAAGTAAAAAATTCACCGAAACAGTTTAATGACAACACATTGCCTGGCGACTTGAAATATAAGGATCAGGATAATAACGGCGTGATTGACAACAATGACCGTGTACCTATTTCAGGACGTTTCCCCGGATTTGAATATTCCGTCAATCTAGGAGCAAACTGGAAAGGCTTCGACCTGTCTTTGCAGGGACAAGGTGTTTCGGGTAAGAAATGGTATACAAACGAGTGGGGAATTTATCCGTTCCGTCAGGGATCTGCTCCGACACGTGAATATATAGAAGGCATGTGGACGGAAGAAAATCCGTATAATGCTGAATATCCGCGTCTGTATTTTGATAATTTGGGCGGTAATAAGAATACCAGACCAAACACTTATATGTTGCAGAATGCTTCTTATTTCCGTTTGAAGAATTTGACGTTCGGTTATACTTTGCCTAAATCTGTTACGGATAAAGTAAAGATGTCGAGAGTAAGAGTTTATTTCTCAGGGGATAACTTATTGACGTTTACGAAATTCTATGGGTTGGATCCGGAGCGTGAAGGTGATGGACGTGCTGCTGTTTATCCACAGAATAGAATTTGTTCATTTGGTTTGAATGTTGAATTTTAAAAGTAGAATGCAATGAAAAAAATAGTAAATATTATATTGGCTTCGGCTTTGTTAGTGAGTTCTACTACTTCTTGTAGTGATTTTTTACAGAAAGATCCCCCTTCTTCACCTTCACAGTCTATTTTTTGGCAGAAAAAGAGTGATTTTCAATCTGCATTGGCAGGAAGTTTTTCTATGGTATATGAATGGCCGGGAGTCATGTCGCAAATTGTGGCTTGTTTTGATAATCTTACTGACAACTCCATTTGCCAGCATGACGAGGATACATACGGAAAGACTAAGACGATTGCTTTAGGTGATTTAGATCCGAATACTTCCGGGTATGTGACTTACATGTATAAGCATTGTTACCAAGGTATAGCTCGTGTTCATTTATTGATGGAAAATTTGGAAGCTTATCAAGGAACTGATATGTCTGCTGATGAGAAATCTTTTATGCTTGCGCAAGCGAAAGCATTGAGAGGATATTTTTATTCCTGGTTGTACCAGTGTTATCGGGAAGTTCCTTTGGTTACAGAGTCTTTGACAATGGATAACATGTATCAGGCAAAAGCTTCACGTGCTGATATTTATGCTCAGATAATGAATGATTTTGACGGAGCCATAGCTGCTTTGCCGGATAAACCTTATTCTGATGCCCAAATGTCCGGATATTTCTCTCCGGGTGCTTTGAAAGCACTTAAGGCTCGTCTCATGTTGGCTGAAGCCTACGATGATAAAGGAAATGCAGATCCTTCTAAAATGGGGGATATTGTTTCTTTGTTGGAATCAATCAATGGGTATAGTTTGGCGGATCGGATGCGTGATAACTTTATATCTTCCAAGCAGCTGGCTTCTCCTGAGATTATGTTCTCCGTTCGTTATTTGGCACCGAATATAACCCATAGTATGGACTTGTATTATGCAGCATGGACTACTTGCGGTGTGACTCGTGATTTAGTAGATGCATTTGAGTGTACAGATGGTCTGAAATGGGGTGAATCTCCGTTGACTGTCCCAGTCGATGAATCTTTACTGGCTACCGGAGAATTAGGAGATGCTAATAAAGCTGAAAGGACTAAATTGTTCCAAAATCGCGATCGTCGTTTGTATGAAACGGTTTGCCATAGTGGTGTAGCTGATTTCTCGATAGATGGACAAGATGGAGAGCCGGTAACAATTACCAATCAGATGCAAACAGGATTTGGAATGATGAAGTTGATTCAGCCGACAAAAGAAATGCCGAGTTATTCGACTATATCTGATGCGGATGTAATTATTTTACGTTATGCCGAGGTGTTGATGATGATTGCTGAAGCAGAAAATGAAGTAAACGGACCGACTCAGAAAGTATATGATGCGGTTAATCAGATCCGTGTTCGTTCCGGTCAACCTGAGTTACCTACCGGTTTGACTAAAGAGCAGATGCGTGAACGCATTCGTAATGAATGGCGTGTAGAATTTGTATTTGAAGGCCATCGTTACTTTCAACTAAAACGTTGGAAATTAATGGAAAAATTAGTGAATGGTGCAGCTGATCCTGCACTACCCACTTATATAAAGGTCTTTAAGCCTGCATTCTATTATTTCCCATTGCCACAGAGTGAAATTGATAAAGCTGGTGGTGTTCTGGTTCAAGATCCGAATTATATTTAATAATGTAGTTTAAAAAAAGGAATACCAGGGAGGTTTTTTTAGTTGATTTTCCTGGTATTTTCTTTGATAATTAAAGTTTTAGCCATTAAAAAGAAATGACTAAAAAAAACGTTCCTTTTTTTTAGTCATTTTTATTTTCTCGGAGTTGTTATTTTTTTTGGCTTAGAAAAGGATTTATCTTTCACATTTTTAGTACTTTTAGTGGCAATATCTATTTGAATGAACAAGACTGAAAAAATGACTAAAAAAAAGGAACGTTTTTTCTAGTCATTTTTATTTGGCAAATGGTATTGAGGCTTAATTAACAAACTGAAATACATATATATATGCATTAATAAGGGAATGCATTTAATCAGGGAGAATGGCTGTCGTTGGTGAGATTTTAGACTTGAAGAAGGGAAATCATAAAACTTTTGAGCTTTTATTCAAAAAGTACTATGTTTTTCTTTGTTATGAGGCACGTTCTTACATCACGGAAAAATATATAATAGAGGAGGTTGTCGGTGATGTATTTCGCAGGTTATGGGAAAACAGAGAGACATTGGTTATTACTTCCGTCAGGGCTTATTTAGTCAGGGCTGTTCATAATGCGTGCTTGTCATACCTTAGGCAAAATCAACCTGAATATGTGGAGTTGGATGATACTGTTGTAGAAAGGAGTACTTTGTTTTCTCTGGATGAATCTCCCCTCGATTACGTTCTTTCTAGGGAGTTGATAGAGCGGGTTGATAAAGCAGTGAAAGAACTACCTTCCCAGTATAAAAGGGTTTTTGAACTGAGCCGATATAAAAATTTGACCTATGCCGAGATTTCGGAAGAAATGGGTATTTCTATTAATACTGTAAAACTGTATCAGAAGAAGGCGTTAGCGCAACTTCGTTTGGTTCTAAAAGAATACTTATCGACTTCTTTGGATTAATCTGATTTGAACAGTTTTATAGATCTATATTTGAAAATATATATATTTATTTCGTTTATAAACTTTTTTATGGACGAAAAGATGCTGATTTGCAAAAAGTAAACAAAACTTTGTTGTGATAAAAGATAATCGGTTTATCAGTTGTCTTTATGTTAATGTAACAACAATAATAAATATTTATGAAAAAGATTTTTATACTTATTGTTTCGTTGGGATTGTTGTATCCTGACCGACCGTTTGCACAGAACAGTATTAAGCTGTATCCCTATCAAATGCCCCCGTCCCATCATCCCGATTATCAACGTCATCATGTGAAATCGCCGGATGCCTCTTTCTTTAATAACAAAATTCAGTTTATAGCCCTTCGTGATCTCTCCGGAGATTACAAGCAAAAGCTCGATCAATGGGTGGTGAAAGATAAACTAGGGGATATCCTGTGGGTTTCCTATCCGCTGGTTTTTCAGGATAATCTGAAAGAGGTCGTTGCCGAGATAAAGAGAAGAAACCTGTATCTGTTCGACCTTTGGGGATATATTCCCGGTTCTGGTCCTGGTGGGTACTGGACCCAGTTCGTTATCCCGGACGGCGTACTCGATCTTTTCGAGAAAGAACTGGGCGACCATTGGCTGGGCATGGATAACGGTGAACAGGATGGGCGTTATGTCGGTAGTTTTGCTCCCCGTATGTATCCTTTAGGGGCAGATCGCAAACAACAATATTTTAATTTCCAGCGGCATTTTCAGGAAATGGGCGATCAGTTGGGAAACAAAATGGCGACGCTTGTTTCTCTGAACTTCGGACATTATTTTCTGAAAGAAGGCGTTTATACCCTGATCGGAGCTGAAACGGCGCAGGGTTTGCCTAACTCACAGATCTATTATTCATTTATCCGTGGAGCCGGGAAACAGTATGGTGTAAACTGGTTCGGAAATGCTTCCGTATGGAATCGTTGGGGATGGAAATCGTACGATTCGAATGCGGAAGGTATCGATAATGATTACAATAGCGGAGGTCCGCTGAAGGGAACCTCTCTCGGATTGCTGAAACGGTTGATCTATACTCATTTGATGTACGATTGTGTGGCTGTCGGTTTTGAAGGGTCCATGCGGATAGATGATAAGAAGCTGAGTCCCATCGGAAAGATACAGCAGAGTGCGGTTAAATGGGTAGATAAATACGGTGATCCGGGTGTGATGTACACACCGGTAGCATTGATGACCGATTTCTTTTCCGGCTGGTCTTTCCCGCGTCATCTATATTCCAGACAGGCTTATAAAGTATGGGGGAATCTGCCGTATGAGTTGCCGGATTATCTGACGGACGGAATGCTTGATGTTTTGTATCCGGGTTATCAGGATGCTTCCTATTATAAAGATGAAAGAGGGTTTATCACTCCGAACCCTTACGGAGATATTGCTGACTGTCTGATGAGTGATGCCCCGCTGTGGGTATTGAAACAATATCCGGTATTGGTCATTGCCGATGAACTGCATCCGGGGCAGGAGATTAATGATAAACTGAATGCCTATATACACGCTGGTGGTCATCTGGTCATTACGGCTGGTTCATTGAAGAACATGCCGGATGGAATAGCCGGTATCCGTACCGGAGAAAAGACAAAGGTATGTACTGCACCGATTACATATAAAGGTGAGTCATTCAAGGAGCGTGCTCCTTACACATTAGCCGAATTAATCTATCCGGCTTCCGCTACTGTATTGCAAAAAAGTAATGAATTTCCGGCTGCCATCGAATTGAATGCAGGCAAAGGGAAAGTGACAGTTCTCGCTTCTCCGTATGGCGTTACAGAGCAACCGCAATGTGAATTGCCTGTAAAGGTGATGGAAGAAAAGCCGTTGGATAAACCTTATCCAATACTGAACCATACGAAAGCACTGATGGAAGATATTTTTACTTCTGTGCAACTGTTTGAAACCAATCCGGAGTTAAGTCTTGTGACCTGTACGAGAGGAAACGGCGAATATACGGTTCTGATCTCCAATGAGTCTTGGGAACCGAAAGAGTTTTCGATCGGAACAAAGGCGGGAAAAATAGTTTATATCAAAGAATTACCGACCGATTGCTCGGAGATGCAGGCAGTAGGCTATGCACCTAAGGTGATGCTGAACACATCGTTTGGTAAAAACACAGCCCATACGATAGCTGGTGGAAATGTCCGTATTTTCCGCGTCTGCCTGGATAATAAGGCAGACGTGACAGTTATGCCGGAAAGTACTCCAGTAGCGAATACGATCGGACGGGCGCTTGTACTGCGTAATATCCAGGATGTAAAGGAAGAAATCCTTTCACGCCCGACATTCTTCGAACATTATGACCGTGTCGTGATCGACTGGCGTTATCTGCATAACCGGGAAAAAGAGACTTTGAAACAGGAGGCCGGCTGGCTGGGACGGCAGAAACTGAAAATGACGGTCGACCTGACTTCGGGGCTGAACCTGTATCCGGATTTGAGAATTGTAAATAATGATCCTCCTTTCTATCAGAAGAGTATGGAGGCGATGAAAGGAGTTATCGATAAGATGGAAATACTAGGTGCTGACGAATTGTTGATTTCTACCCAGCGGACCATCGAAAATAATTATACGATGGAACAGTTTTATGCTTCGCTGAAAGAATCCTTCCAGGTATTATCTGATTATGCGGCAAAGAAAAATATCCGTTTGTTGCTGAGACAGTCTGTCGGCCGTACGCCTGATACGATAGAGGGGCTTCAGAAACTGGTCGGGGAGGTGAACCGCCCGAACTTTACATTAGCTCCGGCCCTGTCGTTGCTGTTGAATAACGAGGTCAGTCTGGATGCCGATTTGAATCGTCTGAAGCAGATGGAGATCAAAGAAATCCTCATTTCTGCACCGGAAAAGGATATTCATGATCAATTGTGGAATACCAATGCTCCGATATATAAATCCGATAAAGCAACACTTATCCGTAAAATACTGGCTGCATTCCCGCAGGTGGATTATATCATGGATGGTCTGTATGCTTCGCAGGATGAAGAGTATCTGGATGGGAAAGCGATGGACGAATTTGTTATTAAATAAACATCTATGTGGAAGAAGTTATTGATTACAGGATGTGTGACCTTCAGTTTGTTGAGTGGAGGTACATTATCCGCACAACCCAGTTGTGAGATAAAGGAGGAAGTTACCTCTGAACAGCTTGACAGGACCCAAAAGGAACTGGTTGCTATGATGAAAGAGTTAAAGAACGACTCTTATTTTCAGACCGAACTGGACAAGGCTGCTGTTCAGTCGAGTCTATCCAAACGGATGGCAGCATATAAAGATCTGACAGTCCGCTTACTGTCTGTTTTGGAGATACAGGCTGAACTGGAATGGATGAAGCCGGAAGCTATTCAGGAGGCTTTAGGTATCATGAAAAAAAGTTCTGGATTTGATGCAGTATTGGCGGATAAACGTTTCGGTGAATTGAAGTCGTTGCTGGCTGGTGGTTTTGATGGTATTTATACCGGAGATGCTCAGGCTATCGACAAGGCAAATAAAACATTGACTTTAAAACGAAAGTTGATGCTGATGAGTCCGGATGTGAATGTCGACAAAATGTTGACGGTTAAGTTCGATCTGGGCGAAAGAGCTAATTTCGTTGGAGCGGGCAGTCTGGGGATTCAGCCGAACAACTGGTCGAACCTAAGTTCTGCCAGCCGTAAGAACTTTAAGGCTCAACTGGTTGAATTGTCGGGCTTGCAAAGTGGCGAATTGAGCGAGAAAGTACTTTATAAACCGGCTGTGGACGGTTCTTCCGTTACCGACTTGGTATTGAACTGGGACGGAAAACGTTTGATGTTTACCGCTTTGGATACGACAAGGAGATGGCAGGTACATGAATTGGATATCAACAACGGAGAGGCTAAGCAGGTTACCAATATCCCGGAACCGGATCTGGAGTTCTTCGATGGAACCTATCTGCCTGACGGACGTATGCTGGCGATCTCCAATATCGGTTATCAAGGCGTACCTTGTGTAAACGGTAGTGATGCGGTTGGTAATATGGTTCTGTATGACCCCAGTAACGGTTACCTGCGCCGTCTGACTTTCGATCAGGATGCGAATTGGCATCCGGTAGTGATGGCAAACGGAAAAGTAATGTATGTCCGTTGGGAGTATACCGACCTGACACATTATTTCTCTCGTATCGTGATGCACATGAATCCGGACGGAACCGAACAGAAGTCGCTGTATGGTAGCGGTTCCATGTTTCCGAACAGTATTTTCGATGTGCAGCCGTTACCGAAGCATACCAACCGTTTCGTCGGAGTTATCTCCGGTCATCATGGAGTGGCCCGTTCCGGTCGTCTGATGATTTTTGATCCGGCAAAGAGCCGTAAGGAAGAAAAAGGAATGATTCAGGAATTGCCTTTCCGTGGTCGTCCGATCATTCCGGAAGTAAAAGATGAACTGGTGAACGGCGTATGGCCGCAGTTTATTAAACCGTATCCGCTGACGGACGAAACTTTCTTGGTAACAGCCAAACTGTCTCCGTACAGTCGTTGGGGAATTTACCTGGTGGATATTTATGATAACCTAACATTGGTTGCTAATGCCGACGATGCCGGTATGATCTATTCTGTTCCGGTGAAAAGTACTCCTATACCTCCGGCAATCCCAGATCGTATCAAACCGAATGAAAAGGAAGCGACTGTCTTTATCCAGGATGTCTATGAAGGCGAAGGCTTAAGAGGCGTTCCGCGTGGAGAGATCAAGTCGTTCCGTGTGTATGCATACGAGTATGCGTATCGCCGGACATTATCCGATCATTATAACCACGGTATCCAGGCAGGATGGGATATCAAGCGTTTGCTGGGTACAGTTCCTGTGGAGAAAGACGGCTCTGCTATCTTTAAGATTCCAGCCAATACACCTGTTTCTTTGCAACCGTTGGATAAAAACGGACGTGCCGTACAATGGATGCGTAGCTGGCTGACCGGTATGCCGGGCGAAGTCGTTTCGTGTGTCGGTTGCCATGAAGACCAGAATACCATTCCTGTTCCGAAACGCGTGCAGGCTTCTACCCGTCAACCTCATGAATTGAAAATAGCGGAAGGCGGCGTTCGCCCTTATACTTTCGCTTATGAGATTCAACCCATTCTTGATCGTGCTTGTGTGGCTTGCCACGATGGAAGCAAACCGGAACGTCCGAACTTCAAGGATACGACATCCGTAGGTATTACCGACTGGAGCGGTACACGTTATTTCCAGAAGAGTTATCTGGCTTTCCATCCGTATGTGAACCGCCAAGGGCCGGAAGCGGATATGTATGTCATGAGCCCGTATGAGTACCATGCTTCTACCAGTGAGATTGTTCGTATGTTGGAACGTGGACATCATAATGTGAAGCTGACCGACAACGAATGGGAGCATCTGGTTATGTGGATTGATATGAATGCACCGGGCCGTGGTACATTCGATGCAGATCTGTTGAATGGTTACGACCAATATACACGTCGTAAGGAGCTGGCTGATAAATATGGCAATGCCGGTGTGGATTGGCGTAAAGAGTTGGCCGATTATGCTTCTTATCTGAAAGGTAAAGGAGAAATCTGTCCGGCAATGCCGGAAAAGGTGACTTCGGCAAAACATAAAGCGGTAAAGATGAAAAGATGGCCGTTGACGGCTGAAGATATTCAGAATCTGTTATCAAAGGAAACAGGACTTCGGAAAGATGTGGAAGTGGCTGATGGTGTAAAGATCACTTTCGTACGTGTACCGGCAGGCAAGTTTGTAATGGGAACGAATGATGCTTATCCGGATCAAGCCCCTGCATTCAAGGCCGAAGTAAAAAAGGGTTTCTGGATGTCGGAAAAAGAGTTGACCAACGAACAGTATAATGCGTTGGTTCCGGAGCATGACAGTCGTATCTATGCACAGTTCTGGAAGGATCATACAACTCCCGGTTATCCGGCCAATAAACCGAACCAGCCGGTTATCCGTGTCAGCTATGAAGAAGCTATGAAGTATTGCGATATACTTTCGGAAAAGACCGGATTGAAGGTGACGCTTCCGACAGAAGTGCAGTGGGAGTGGGCCTGTCGTGGTGGTAGCGACCAGCCGTTTTGGTATGGTGCGATGGATGCCAACTTTGGCTCGTATGAAAACCTAGCGGATGTCCAGTTGGAAAAAATGGCGGTAACAGGTATCGATCCGCAGCCGATGGCAAAGGATAATCCCTGGTTCCCGTATTACAATTATCTGCCGAAAGTTGAGACGGTCAATGACGGTATGATGATACCGTCCGATGGATATAACTACAGGCCGAACCCGTTCGGGCTGATCAACATGCATGGTAACCTGCAGGAATGGACTCGTTCACTGTATGCTCCTTATCCTTACAGTGAAAAAGCCCAGGCGACAGCTGATACCCGTCAGGTCGTGGCCCGTGGCGGTTCATGGATAGACCGTCCGAAAGATGCTACAGCAACTGCCCGCCGTGTTTATCTGCCCTGGCAGCGTGTCAATAATGTGGGGCTTCGCCTGATCATTGAGGATTGACTTGGGTGAAATATGTATCATAAAATATGTAATTGGAAACTCTAAAAGAATGAAGTGTTTGATTAAACATATTGTCTTATTGTCAATTATTGGATTTCTATTAGCTTGTACTCAACAATTTCGCTCTGATTCTTGAAATCGGATACTTTTAAGCGGGAATTGTGGGGTACAGTTGGATACAGCAGCAACAGGGATTATTTCTGGTTGGTTGTCCCGATTCTTTATTCCTGCCATGTACTACCGGTTATGAAAGAAAGGGTATTTATAATACAGATACGGTCAGACTACAGCTCTTTCTAAAGAGTATGTGTTTGAAGAAATAGCACTGTACACAAGACTGTATGTATACCGGAGGAGTGGAGAGGTACATGTATCCGTTTGATAATGGAACGGACTAAGCCAACGACCGTTTGGATTGATGGGAAAGAGGTTGGAACTAATAGTAATATTTCTACAGCCCAACAATATGAGTTGTCTTCTTATTTATCTCCCGGATCTCATGATATTGCTATTATAGTGGATAATGGGAAACAGGCTGTTCCGGAAAAAGTGTATGGATCTTCTCATGCCTATTCCAGTTCCACACAGACAAACTGGAATGGGATTATTGGTGACTTTTTTCATAAAATACATTCTTTTTCAAGCCGATATCTCATAACAAGTCAATCTTGCAGGATATCGGCTTTTTATATTCGGTCACGGAACAAATCTACGATCAAACGGATTTCCTATGTTCTTTTCGGCATTCAGTCGGAAACTGTACTTTTGTCTACCGGATCTTTTTGGGGCTTTCTACCCGTCCTTATCCCTGTTGTTTTCTCCATACACATGAGATTTTTGGTTTGTACTTTTTCTTCTAGAATCCGCGACTTTGGAGCGGATTCTCCCGCCCTTGGGGCGGGCAAGGTGGGGCTTGTTCGCCAAAAAAAAGTTGCAAAAG
>OGOV01002153.1_pt1 | contig 15481 bp, 4 predicted proteins | sample 1552711 | NCBI WGS metagenome assembly OGOV01 (sample SAMEA2580216, study PRJEB22360) | human gut metagenome | biome: human gut; feature: human-associated habitat; material: faeces | place: Denmark | collected 2008/2010 | reverse complement strand
TTTTACCTATTATATTGGCATTCATGCTTATGCTTACCGGATGCGGGATGGGAGAAGAAGGCATTGTGCAGATACTGGAGGACAAACAACCCCTGCAAAGTGCTGCGCAGCCCGAGGAACAGCTTATCGAGCGCCGCATAGAGATGACCGGAGATATTTCGCAGCCGGGCACCATGGCCATAATGTGCAGCGAAGGATACTGGCGCACATGGCGCGTGGAAACGGCCGACCAAAACGGCGAAGTGAAAGAATACCGATACGAAATCGAAAGCATGCTTCCGCAGGATGCGGAGCCATCCGCCGTGCCGGTAACGATAACGTTCAACGGCAATATGCTTAAGGTGGAGAGCGAGGCGATAGCAATGGAGTCGCCCATGCAGCTTATGCTTAACATTGATGACGGCAAGGAACTGACGTTCAGTGTGGTGCATGGCAGTGAAGAGGAGAACTTCACCGTGCGTCCGACTGACGAAAAAAAGTAGATCAACGTTGAGGTATACGTTTTTATCACAATAACAGGAGGAGAAAATGAAACGCACAAGAACTAATGCAAAGCTGTTGGCGCTTATATTGGCGCTGGTGTTTGCGTTTGAGCTGCTGCCCGCGCATATGGCGAGCGCGGCGGAAAACATCAGCAAATGGCCCGCGCTTACGAACGAAAGCGGCTGGATGACGACGAGCAGCTATATTCAAACCAGTTCAATAACCAGCGATGAATATCCCGGCGTCGGCAACATGATGCTGAAAAGCGCCGGTGATGACAACAACAGCCTTATAAAAAAGGTGCAGATACCAGGGCTTGACCCAAGCGCACCGATAGAAAAATATAATCTTACGCTTAGCGTGACGCATCTTGCTGCTGATCGCAAAGAGGCAGGCGCGGCGGAGGGCGTGTATGAAACGATAAAACTGCCGCGCGCGAATTATTATTACCCGCAGCGCGTGATGCTGCGTGCGCAAAACGGCAGGGAATGCCCCGTATACATAGTCGCAATTCCCGAACAGCACAGCTATAAGGATGAAAAGTTCGATTACTCCGAAGTAATAGACCTTATGCTTGAGCTGGACGTGCGCACACAGGCCCTCCTGAGCGAGCTGAAGAGCACCAATACGGCGGAAGCAGGCGGCTACTATCCTGATATGCAGGAAGCCATCTATAAAATGAATAACGATATAGCCACTTCCGGCCTGTATATGTACTGGCGGCATACCGGGATTGACTTCAAAACAAAAATGGAAGAGATGTTTGAAGCCAAGAACAGGCATACCGATCTTAGCCCCGAGCAGTGCAAATACGTACTTACCACCATGGCCCAAGAATGGCTGGACTATTGCAGTGAACGTATTAAGCAGCCCGAAATAGCATCGCTGCGCGTGCTTGGCGCGGAAGCCGTAAAGACCGGCACTAACGAATTTACGCTGAGCTTGCCCGCAGGGACGGACTTTAACAGCGCAGAAAGCACGCTGGAAATAGAGTTCATAGGCAGAGCGAAAGCAATAGTGGATGGCAAATGGGCCAACGGCCAAACGCTGTTCATTGAATGCACTGCGTGGGATCAGGCCACGGGCGTTGAATTCGGCAGCATAAAGAATATGTACCGCCTGAAGCTGACCACGGGCGAACCCACGATAAGCGTCAGGTACTTTGCCGTAAACGACAGGGTCGCCACGATAGACGAAGCGGCAGGCTCTATATCGCTCAACCTTGATACAGCATGGGATTGGGAACAGACTCCCGTTGTGGAATGCTCCGGCAGCGGATATGAATTCCTTGATGAAAACGGTGCAGTAGTGGCGGCGGATGCGGAAGGCAAAACAGACCTTAGCGCGGTAAAGACGCTGCGCATCGTGCTTAACATAGCCGGCGGCGAATACACGAAGGATTATGCGCTTAACATAACCCGCGGCAATTCCGCAGAATGCGAGCTTAAAGCCTATTCCGTAGGCATAGAAAACGAAAAGGTTGAAATAAGCGGCACAAATGTGACCGTAACAATACCGTTTGACACGGATTGGAGCACGTTGAAGGCCGAATATACCATATCCTACGACGCCACCATAAAGGCGACCGCAGAGGAAGATTTTGAAAAATCCGAAGCGAAGCCCATAGTTTACCGCGTAACGGCGCAGGACGGCAAAACATATAAAGATTACAGCGTTGTGGTCAAAAAGGAGAAGGCTTCCGGCGAATGCAAGCTGATATCCTTTAAGTATGGCGCGGTTGCCGGCAGGATAGATCACGACAAAGGCACCGTAACTATGACCCTGCCCGCGGGCTCGAACACAACGTTCGCCCCGAGCATTACAATATCCGAATTTGCGACCATAACGCCCGAAATTGGCGCGGCGCAGGATTTCTCCCGCCCCGTTACATACACCGTAAAGGCGCAGGACGGTACGGAAAAGAAATACAGCGTTACCGTTACCGTTTCCGCCCCGCAGGATAATCCGGACAGGGAAAAGCTCCAGAACCTGCTCAACGGCATAATATCCTCCTATAAATCCAAGGCGAGCCTTGGCAGTTGGGAGCAGATGGACCTTGGCATTTATGCCAACCCTGCCCAGGGCAGTACCACGCAGTATATAGACCTTGCGGAATGGGCGAAGAACTGGAAAGTGACCGCTTCCACCATGGATACGGTAGTCGAGCGCAACATAATTGCCCTGACTGCGAACGGCTACGATTGTTCCAATCTGGCTAAGTACAATAACGGCGAACCGTTTGTGAACAGTAGCGGCGAACAGATAGACAACCTGTTTGACGACCTTGAACGCGTGCAGACATACGGCATGATGGGCGATGCGTTTGCGCTTATAGCGCTGGACATGGGCAATTACACCGTGCCTGAAGGTTCAAGGTATTCAAGGAACAGTATACTCAGCAGGATAACAGGCAGCGGCAAGCTTATAACCGGTACAGAGGTGGACATGGGCGCAATGAACACGTATGCCATAGCGCCTTATGTTGACGACCCCGTGTATGGCGATAAGGTAAAGAGCCTTATACAGGAAGGCATAGAGAGCATTGCCAAGGCCATGAATCCAGACTTTACTTTCACATACAGCGGCTTTGCCAACAGCGAATCCACGTCCCAGGTAATATGCGCGCTGTGCGCATGCGGCGTTGACCCGTATACCGACCCGCGCTTTGGCGACGGAAAGACCAACATAGTTACCCAGTGGGTGGATAAGTTCGCCTGGGCCGGCGGCTTCAAACACGTTGTATCCGAAACGCAGCCCAACAGTATGGCTACCGAACAGGGTTGCTACGCGCTCGAATGGTATCTCGGGTTCCTTGAACGCGGCGGCGCGGGCAAGGCATACCATATGTATTACAACCGTTATAACTTCGCAAAGACCCTTTCTGCCGAGGCAAACATCCTCTCCTTTGCAATAGATGGGCAGAATGGCGAAATAACTGAAGGTGAGCGCAGCACGATCGCCGTTACCGTGCCGGATGGCATGCCGCTTGACAGCATCACGCCCGAAATGGTTTTGTCCGCGGGTGCAAAGCTCATCGTTCCCGAACTGCCGGTAAAGCTGGTGGCGGGTACCGAGCAGCCGTTTGTGGTGCAAGCTTCCGACGGAAAGACCACCAAGACATATTATGTCACCGTTACCTACGGCAACGTGGACGCAACGGGCGCGGATATACCTGCGGACGGCATAACGCTTGAGGACGCGAACAGGCGCGCGCTCAATATTGTTGAACGAAAGGTAACGAACACCGCGGACGGCACGGATATAGTGCTGATAATAAACAACACGGTGGATCTGACCAAGCTGCGCATAAAGGGCGAAGCGTCCTACGGCGCGGAGGTAACGCCGGCGCTGGACGGCAAAAAGACGATGGACCTTTCCGACTTTACGGAGTTCACCGTTGTATCTGGCGACAAAAAGACCACCAATAAGGTGCGCATAAAGGTAATGATAGCCGCGCAGGCGGAAATGCTTACGTTCCGCGTACAGGCGGACGGAACATGGTACAGCGGCGTTATAGATAACGACAACAACACCATAACAGTTTCTGGCGTGGACGACAGCGCGCTCACTACCACCCTGCTTACTGCGGAAGCCACGTTCACGGCGGGCAGCAAATGCTCCCCCTCGTCCGGCGCGGCGGTGGACTTCTCCAACGTTGTTGAATATACCCTCACCGGTACGGACGCGCTTGCAGGCCGCACATATAAGGTGAAGGTGCTCAATAAAAACGGCAGCCTGATAACCGCCGGCGGCAGCACGCCCGTAAGTTCGGATGCCATGATAACCGGCTTCAACGTGCTGAGCGCGGAAGGCGTTATAAACCACGGCGCGGGCACAATCGTCATAACCCTGCCTTACGGCACAAACGTTACGGCAGTCGCGCCTATAGTCACCGTCAGCGCTGGGGCGAGCGTAACGCCCGGCTCTTACCAGATGGTGAACCTGTCCGTTCCAGTTGTATACACGGTGGTGAACGGTAAAACGACCAAGCAATACACGGTAAGCGTTGTATATCAGCGCAGCGTTGCGGATCAGCTTTGGGACAAGATGGCTGAAGAAGGCAACAACTCCGTTAAGGATCACCAGGTGAGCCACGACCCGCACGGCCTGCCGGGCGGATACGGTTCATATTGGGATTCCTCTAAGGGATATAACCAGCGGGGCGGCAGTTCCGGTTGGGGCAATCTTGGCACGGGCTGGGGCAGCACCGGCACAGGCTGGAACAACTCCGGCACGGGCAGGGCATGGAACAGCTCCCGCGCCGAATGGACCGATGTACTTGATTGATAATGTATTCAATGCGGAAGAGTTGAAATACACGGAGGAAAACATATGAAAGCTAAAAAACTGTTGTCCCTTCTGCTGGCGCTTATAATGTGCGCGGGCCTTGTGCCTGCGCAGGTGCTGGCGGCGGGAAACAAGACCATCGTAATAAATACCGATGGCGTGGAAAACGGCACCGTGGAGATAGTATCCATACCGGACGACGCCACGCAGGACGGCAATAAGATTACCGGCCTTACGGCGAAAACGGGGTTCGTAACGGTTAAGGCCACGCCCAAGGAAGGCTACGAGTTCATTAACTGGACAGCCAGGTTTACTATGAACAATGGCAGTACATGGGTGCCTAAAACCACACCTAATGTACATTACGTTCTTAAAAGCGGAAACACGTTTGGTTCCAATCCGATGGAGATCGCACCGGGCTCAATTGGTAGCGCTAAGGCCTATCTTGAGTTAACACCTAACTTTGGCATACCGCTCAAGCTGGCCGTTGAATCGAGCGACCCTGAAATGGGAGAGGTTGTGCTGGGCCCGAACACGGGCAAGCAGCTCACCGAAAAAACCGAAAAGGGCTACGTTGGCAGCTATACCGCGGGCAACGTGGAAATAGGCTACCGGCTGAAGGACAGCGAAAAGTACCAGTTCGTGGGTTGGACAATACGCTATACCAACGGCGAAAGCGGCATAGTTGACGATCTTGACGTATACCATTATCATGACCTTGGCATGTCTAAAACCACGACATGGCCATATGACAAGGAGCCTTGGAGCACTGACGAGACCGTTGTCGGAAACACCGTACGCGACCTTATTGATTACAATAGGAAGGGCATAAAGCACGACGCTACAATAACCGCCGTGTTTAACGACAAAACTTCGCCAAACTATGCGTTGCAGGATAGTTACTGGAATATTAGAATGCATGTAATATTCCAGACTCAGACTATCTATTACCCCACTATAACCGGATGGGACAACACCACAAACGAAGTGGTTGTGGAGTTTAATGATATTCCGGCGGCTGATGTACTTAAAAGCGCCAATGAATGTTCTATATTCATGCCTATAGGCAAAAGCGGTAACACTGGCAAAACTGCGCCCGGGCTGGTAATAAGCTTTACGGACGACGCACCGAAGTATACCTATAAGGACGAGAATAAGCTGGAATATGGGTTCGGCCAATATACGATTGATGATTTTGCCGATGCATATGAAATACATTTCAACGTGCTTGATAACAACGGCAATACCAAGCCCGGCGTTATAAGGCTGAACTTTAAAAACAGGGGCAAGCTCACTGCCGAACACGGCGCTGTGCAGTACCTTGGCAAGCAGTATGAAAACGGCAGCGTAATAGACTTCGTTCCCGATGGCGACGGCGATGCCACCATGACCGCCGTGCCGGAAGAAGGCTACAAGCTGCTCAAATGGATAATAAACGGCACCGAATATCCCGCCAACGGCAACGACATAACTTTTGCCGTGCCGGAAAGCACGTTTGATATTCAGGCCGTGTTTGCCGCGCCCGAATTTGTGGTCGCTGGCAAAACTCCCCGCTTTGACATAAGAGATAACCTGCTTGAGCTCACCCCGTTTGTCACGCTGGCGACGGAAGGCACCGTGACCGGCTGGTCTAACGATACGGACGAGCAGGTGGTCGTAACGTTCAATAACGTAGGCACGCTGCCCCTGTACGTTGCCGCGTATTATAGGCTGAACAAAGATTCCTATGCGCCTGACGGAACATCGCTTTCCTTCGACGGCAGGGAGACCGGAGAGAAAGGCTCATGGCTCGGCTGGAGCAGGTATTACTATACCCAGCTTAATGCGGACGATTATGAAATACCCTTTACCATTACCGATAAGAACGGCTTTGTAAAGCGCGGCGTGATACGCTTCGAGCGCGACGGCAAGGCCGGCATAGAAGCCGAACACGGCAGCGTTATATATAACGATACCGAATATACCAACGGCCAAACCATAGACGTTGCCGCGGGCGAAATAACCCTTCAGGCCAAGGCGGACGAAGGCTATGCTTTTGCGGGCTGGGAAATAGCCGGCAAGGAATATTCCGATAATCCGCTGACCATTGAAGCGGACGGCAAGTTCTTCATTATCAAGGCCAAGTTCGCCAAGCTTGTTACCGTAAGCACGGGCGAAGGCATAGTTTCCGAAGGTGCGGCCAGGTTTGCGGACGACGAAACGGCTGAAAGCAAAACCGTTGCCGCTGGCGAAAGCGTAAGCATAACCAACGTGCCCGGCGAAAAGAGCAAGTTCGCCAGGTGGCATGTTGATTACGAAAAGGCGGAAGGCAAGTTCATGCCCGCCGAAGAAGGCCGCCATTATACCCTTGGCAATGATACAAGCCTCAGCGATGACACCATCACCATTGTTGCCAAGGAATATAACCTTAGGGTATATCCTGAATTTGAACCGACTTACAGCATAACCTTACAGCAGGCGGAAGGCGGTAAGGCGAGCTTCGCCTGGCCCGTAAGCGCCATAGGCAAGGATGCCGTATCCGGTCTTACCAAGGACTCCAACGCTGTAACGTGGGAGCTTGAAAGCACCGAAACCGGCTACAGGTTCACTAAATGGGGCATAGAATACTTTGACACGGCCAAAAACGAATGGGTAGCCGACCCGACATTGGCCGGCTCGTTCGTGACATACCGTTTCTGGACTCCCGTAAACGGCGACGGGCGCACGCAGCGCTCGATGTCCGCAAAGGTAACGGAATATGACCTGCGCATAACTCCGCAGTTCTCCAAGGGACTCACCGTTGAAGCTGTAGCAGACCCTGCCGCGGGCGGCAAGGTGGAAGCGAGCGGCGACACTGACGGTTACTTCTATACGAACGACATGGCCTTTGTGACCGCGACCGCAAATGACGGATACGAGTTCAACGGCTGGACTGTGGAATACAAGCAGGAGGACGGCACCTACGCGCCTGCCGAATTAGCTAAGCATTACAGCCCCTTTGGCAGCCTTGACGATGCGGATTTGGGCGTGAGGATGAAAGATTACAGTCTCCGCTTCACGGCCAAGTTTACCAAGCAGCTCTACGTGGAGCTTGCTCAGGGCGAGCACGGTACGGCGGAGTTCGTGGGCGTAACGCCGGACGCGGACAACCGCGTGTATGGGCCGGACGACAGCACCGGCAACATAGTTGCAACCGTTAAGGCCACGCCGGAAGAGGGGTATGCCTTTGGTGGATGGACTATATTGAATGCAGACACCGGTAAGAAAGCTGTCGGTCTGATGGGTGGTCAGTATGGGAACTACTTCCTTGAAGATGGCGAAAGCGAGGCAAGCAACCCGCTGCGCATAGGTTTCTCGAAGCACAGCAGTGCAAACTTCCACGTTAATCTGAAGTTAGTGCCGGTATTCGGCAAAGAGATGAAGGTCACCGTAGCAAGCGACAACAGCGAATATGGTACCGTAACGCCCGAAGGCGAGAATATTGTTTCGAGCGTCGGCGGGAAACTTGATTTCGGCGCGAAGCCCGCTGAGGACTGCCTGTTCATGGGTTGGGAAATAACCTATGCCGACGGTACCGAGATACCTGAAAAAGAAAAGGACAACCTGTTCAGCTTTAATACGAACAGCACCGATAATGACGCTACTGGCGACAATAATCAGCTCACCATATTCTCCTGCGAGAAGGATCTGAAGCTGACGGCGCACTTTGTTAAGAAGGGCGAGCCTAACTTTGTAAGGTACAATAGTCATAAATCCGATAGGGGCTCAATGCAGGCTCCCAGAGTTACGGTGTTTGCCCCCAACATGACCCTGCCCTCAAGCTACACCGGCTGGTCAAACGATGTATCCGAACCTATAGTGATAATATTTGATGCTCCCGCAATGCAAAGCAAAAGCGGTTTGAGATTGTTCTATCGGTATAAGTCTACCGACCTTACCGCTGCGGGCGTAACGTTTAATTTGGGTGAAGGCACTGAACACGATGCTTCAAGAGATACCACAAAATACTACGTTTATAATATCACTGCAGAAGAAGCCGCTACTCTGTACGAACTGCCGTTTACCGCGACCGATGCCAACGGCAACGTGAAGAAGGGCGTTATACGCTTCGCCCCCGCACGCCGTGCACTGATAGAGGCCGAAAACGGCGCCGTGTCCTATAACGATGCGACCTACGCCGCGGGCAGCATAATAGACTCCCCGGCGGGCGAAGCCACCATCACCGCCGCCGCCAACGAAGGCTATGCCTTCGCAGGTTGGGAGATAGAAGGTGTTGAGTTGAGCGAAGAACAGGCCAAGAGCGAGACCATCACCTTCAACGTGCCGGAGAAGTTCTTCACCATAAAGGCGAAGTTTGAGGTGGATACCACCCCCGGCATAAAGGTGACCGTGAAGAGCGAGAACACCGCCAAGGGTTCCGCCGCCGCAACGACCGACGGGCTGGATAACTTTAAGCCCAACGGCACAAGCATAATAGAGCTGAGCGCCACCCCCGCCGCCAACTGCACGCTGGTCGGCTGGACAGTGACGGATACCGCAAGCGGTGAATACCTTGACAAGAGCCTTTATACCCTGTATGAAGAAGGCGAAAACAAGCTGCTGCTGGCAAAGGGCGTTGATAAGGACGTTACCGTTACCGCATACTTTGCCAACTCCACCGAAGGCGTGTTCGTGATGCCCGGCGAGCGCCTGCCCGCGTTTACCATAACCGGCAAGGACGGCACGGTGTACACCGGCGCGATAGAAAACTGGGACAATAATACATATAACGAGATAGTCGTAACGTTCTCCGGCTTCGGCACCAGCGACATACTTGGCCAAGATATGCTGATAACCCTCAGCAACGGCAGCAGCGATGTGCTTGCCCCGACGGACCTTGTTATGAAGCGTACCGATGCTGGCGACGGCAAGGAAGAGGTCGTTCGCCATGAGGACGGCGGCAAGGTGTATTACAGCCTTAGCGATTATCAGCGCGAATCAAGAATCCCCTTCACCTTTACCGACAGGAACGGCAACGTGAAGAAGGGTACAATAAAGCTGAACCTTGATTACCGCGCGGAAGTGTATATCAATGGCTTCTGCCAGCCGGCAGGCGACAGACTCGGCGGATATGTGCTCTATAACGGCAACAAGTATTACAGCGGCGACGTTATCCCCTTCGAACCCGATGCGGAAGGCTACGTTACCATAACCGCCGTGCCGGAAGAGAAATTCGCCAATATAGAATACGTGTTCAAAAATTGGAAGATGGACACGGTGGAGCTGACTGCGGACGAGGTTTATGCCAACCCGCTCAAGTTCAAGCCTTCCAGGGAATACTGCGTGATACAGCCGCAGTTTGCGGGCGACGGCCGCCTTGTGGTGGTGACCGATGCCGAAAACGGCCGCGCCGAATTTAAGAAGAACGGCGAATTGGTAGAAGGCGGCGAAGCCGACGGCATTGCTTACGGCACGGATAAGCTGAGCGTGGAAGCTATACCCGACGACGGCTATGTGTTCGTAAGGTGGCAGGTGGAGATGAATAATTCCATCACCGATCCGGATCTATGGGTAGGCGAGAAGTTCACCGAAGATGAACAGGCAAGGCTCCTTGCGCGCAATACTTCCCTCAGCGAAAGCGATATAAGGGAGGCCAAGCTGGACTTCACGCTTGAAGGCGGCATATATGCGCTGCGCCTTACGCCGCTGTTCGGACTGGACGCCAAGGGCGCGACCATAACGCTGGATAACAGCGAAAGCGAGAAGGGTACCCTTTCCAGCGAGGACGACCTGACAGACGTGCGCTGGTACCTGCCCGCCGTTACCATAAAGGCCGAAAAGAAGGACGGTTACGAGTTCCAGGGCTGGACAGTCACGTCCACCGCAACGGGCAAGCGCCTGTATAACGGTAAGGATTACGAGATGGTTGAAGTGGACGAATATACAATGACCATCAGGCCGCTCAGGACCAGCACGCAGGACATGACCGTTAAGGGCATATTCCCTGAGTATCAGCCCGTGCACGGCACCGTTAAGGGCCATGGCTACGCCGTGGTTTACGAAGGCAAGGAATACCGCGAGGGCGACGTGATAACCTTCCCCAACGGCAAGGGCATAGCCACGCTTGAATGGAAGCCGGACAATGCGAACGCTCACTTCGTATACTGGTCCTTCAGCGATTATGTGATGAACAATGAATCGGAAGCCCGCAGGCAGCCGAGGATAGACGTTCAGCTTCTTGAACGTGACTTCGAAATAAATGTTGTCATGGGCTATCACGTGGATTACCGCATAATGTGCGACGGCGTGGATATAACCCGCAGCGATGATTGGGGAAATGCGACCGGAACAAATATCTATTCGTTACAGGGACGCGAGAGTTACGATATAAGCAAGTATCCGACCATAGATGACGCGATAGACAATTACTCCGAAATTGCCAGAAACAGCAACAGCATTAACTATGCTGCACCCGGAGACGGCGTGATATTCTGGTTCGATGAAAACTTCAGGCTTGGGGGAAATGTTATCAACGGCAGAGTGAAGTATGTCTACGACAGCATCACCATTGAGCCAGCTGCCGAAGAGATAGGCATCGCTAAGCGGCTGATAGATAAGCAGTATGGCGGGTATGAAGACAAGAGCGATGAATACCGCGTGTGGGCGGCGTATGTAATGCCCGAAAGCGACATTACCATAGTTATAAACATCCGCCGCGTAAGCTACAGCCAGATCACCGCGCAGCCCAACAACACCGCCTACGGTTCCGTGACCATCTCTCCCGAAGCTGCAAGCGGGGACGGATATTACAAGGAAGGCACTTACCTGTGCATCAATGCCGCCGCAAAGAGCGGATACCGCTTCGTAAAATGGGAAGAAGCGCAGGGCAGCAGCTATCTCAGCGAAGAACAGAAGCTGAACAGCAGCCTTAACCTTAAGGTAGGCGCCGATTCCGCCGCGCTCACCGCCGTGTTTGAAGAGGACCCCGAACCCGTTGCGCAGGCGCTCAACCTGGTGGTTGACCCCGCGGGCAAGGCGAACGTGCTCGTGAACGGCGCGAAGGGAGTTACCGGCGCGTTTGAAGGCGAAAGCGTTACCGTGTCCCTTGGCGACTTGGATGATTATTACGAGTTTGACCATTGGGAAATAACCCGTGACAGCAGCGGCGAATCGCTTATAACCAGCGCGGCAAGCTACAGCGAATCCATCACGTTCGTTATGCCGAACGGCTCTGTGACTGTTAAGGCTGTGCTTAACGAGAGGGCTATCGGCGTAAACTGGAGGTATTGGATAAAGAAGGGCGATAATGCATATACCGGAAGCAGCGTCACTACGCCCTACATGGCCGATATAAGCATATGGAAGAACGGCGTGCTTCAGGACCTGAACAGCAAGATAACCGTTGTTAAGGGGGACACCATAAGCTTTGAAGTTAAGCTTAAGGATCCGAACAAGTATATACTTGAAAAGATATGGCTTGTTTCGTCCAACTATATGGTAAAGAATTACGACGACTATAAGGGCGAATACACCGTTACCAGCTGGAAGCACAGAGGAAAGAAGATATACGGCCTTACCATAGAAGTATACTTCGACACCAACAACGGCGACATACAGCGTTACAACCTGAACGTTGTGCAGCCCGCGTCCGGCGGCACGATAGAGTGCAGCAGCGTATATCCCCTTGCGGACAGCGTAGTAAAATTGACCGCCAAGCCGGAGGAGAATTACAGGCTGAAGCGCTGGATAGTGACGGACGAATACAACAATGCCGTGGATGTTACCGTGGACGACAGCGACGCCAACAGCGCCAAGTTCACCATGCCCGCTGCGGACGTTACCGTAACGGCGGAGTTTGAACAGACCGATGCAAGCGGCGCGGAGATACTGGCCGTGGACATCCTTTCCGGCAAGGGCGGCGCGGTGATAGCGTCAGGTACGCTTGCGGGCGACGCATGGACAGTGGACCTGAGCGGCGTTATAGACAAGGCCACCGCGGACGGAATACCGCAGGGCACATCCGGACTGTATATGCGCATAACCGCAAACGAAGGCACGACCGTGGAGCAGGTCAATGCATTCACGGGCGACTGGTCGAATGGCGACATTGCGTGCTACATGCCGCTGAACCAGGGCGTTATATTCATAGCGCATAACGGTGAGCAGAGCAGGAATTACACCATTACGCTTGCTTATAGCGAACCCGGCGCGCCTGAGCTTTCAAACGGCTCTGCCGAGCGCATAAGCGACAAGGAAGCGAATATCAAGTTCACCTCAAGCGAAGGCGGAAGCTGCTACTATGTGGTGGTTGAGTCTGGCGCTGCCGAGCCCGCAATAGATACCGAAGGCAGGGGCATGAGCATATCCGCAGGTGAAAACACGCTGATGCTGACCAACCTTGCCAAGGGCGCGCGCGATATCTACATCGTTGTGAAGAACGCAAGCGGCGTAGCGAGCAAGCCCATGAAGATAGAGATTCCCGCGTTCAGCTCCGGCGAGGACGATGGTGAATATACCATAAGCGTAGCCGAACACGTCGGCGGCACGCTTACGCCCAGCAGGACAAGGGCAAATGAGGGCGACGAGGTGACCATAAGCATAAGCGCGGCGGACGGAATGCAGATGAAGGTCGGATCGCTGACCTATACCGAAGCTATTGAGAATGGCAAGACCGTTACCATAGAAAACGGCAAGTTCACCATGCCTGCCTGCGATGTAACGATATCCTGCCAGTGGGAGAGCACTGCGTCCCAGCCCACGGGCGGCGGCATAACCGGATTTGTTATAGACGGCATTCCAGGCACGATAGATGTCGGCGGAAACATTGTCGTTACCATGCCGTACAAGACCGACGTTACTGCGCTCAGGCCGGTGATAACGGGCGTGAACATAGCGGAGATGACCCCTGCCTCAAGCGAGGCTGTGGACTTCACCAAGCCCGTTATATACACCGTGACCCTTACCGACGGCACCGTGAAGCTGTACACCGTTACCGTGCAGCTGCATAATGCCGGCGCTGCCAATGAACTGTGGGATAAGCTTACCGATCCCAGCCAGACGCTGCCCTGGTGGAAGTACGCCGAGCAGCAGCGCAACAGCGGCTATTACCCCCGCTACTGGTAAGTCGCACAACCTAATCTAAGCTCCCGATAACACCCCCGCCCGCCAAGGTTTTAACCCCGGTAAGCGGGGGTGAGTTTGTTAAAACACAATTGGCAAGCAATGCAAGTGTTTATACACTTGCGAAAAAGCCTGTCAGGGAGAACCCTGAGACCCCGAACGGTTTTTGCAAAACCGGCTGCGCTCCGACGGAGCTTTTTGTTGCTGTTTCAGCATTATTATGCAGTTATAGCATTGACATGTTATCAATATTGGATTATCCTATAAGAAGAGAAAAAGCGGAGGAATATAATATTGAGTCAGATTGCGGCACGCATCCGCGCATTGCGGGAACAGGCTTTTTTTCGCAGCAGAGGCTTTCAAAAGCATTGGGCATTGCCCAGTCCAGCCTTTGCCGCTACGAAACCGGCGAGACTGAACCTTCGGCTGCGGTTTTGCTGAAATACGCGGATTTCTTCGATGTCTCCATGGATTACATATTCGGCCGAACCGATGACCCGCACGGCGCTGCACCGGTTCGCAAAAGCGTGGACGAGCCGGAATTGGAACAGTTCATAGAGATGTGTTTCGACCCTAAGTCATCAGCAAACGCACGGCTGAAGGAAACGTTGAAGCAAATGATGAGGGAGGCTAAAGAGTGAGCAGGGAAGTAGCGCATAGTTTAGAACATTTTGACGAGGTCATCCATATCATCGATAATGCCCGCAGCCGCGCCATGAAAGCAGTCAATGCAGAGCTTATTCAGATGTACTGGGAAATCGGCGCTTATGTCAGCGGTAGAGTGAAGGATGGCGGCTGGGGAAAAAGCGTGGTTGCAGATTTTTCCGAATTTCTGCAAGCGCATTATCCGGGAACAAAGGGATTTTCTGCGCAGAACATCTGGCGTATGAAGCAGTTTTATGAGACTTATTGTGACAACGAAAAACTCTCACCACTGGTGAGAGAAATTCCATGGACAAGCAATCTGCTGATTATGACTGGCTGCAAGACCGACGAAGCGCGTGAGTTTTACCTTCGCCTGTGCATTGCAAATCGTTACACAAAACGCGAATTGGATCGTCAGATCGGCAGTATGCTGTATGAGCGGACAATGATCTCTCACGAAAAACATAAGGATTTGCTTGCTGGGAACGGCGGACTTGCGGCTTTGCGCGATTCCTATGTGTTTGAATTTCTCGACCTTGAGGAACCGTACAAAGAAAAGGACTTGCGGCGTCAGATTGTCTCTCATCTGAAAGATTTCATTTTAGAGTTTGGACATGATTTCACTTTTGTTGGCGAAGAATACCGCGTTCAGGTCGGCAACACGGATTTCTTCATTGATTTGCTGTTCTATAACCGTGCATTGTCCTGCCTTGTTGCAATCGAATTGAAAATTGATACCTTCCGACCTGAACATCTGGGACAGCTCAATTTTTATTTGGAAGCACTTGACCGTGATGTAAAGAAGCCATTGAAGGTCAGCTCCGCGAGTGCCGGGAATATGCCGAGCGCAATGATATGACCGTCGTTGGAACGTATATCGATCGGGCATTATCTGCAAAAACGGCAAATCGACCGGAGTTCCAGCGCATGATCAAGGACAGCGCAAAAGAGCTGTTTGAAATCGTACTTGTATGGAAGCTCGACCGCT
>OGOV01002145.1_pt1 | contig 15523 bp, 9 predicted proteins | sample 1552711 | NCBI WGS metagenome assembly OGOV01 (sample SAMEA2580216, study PRJEB22360) | human gut metagenome | biome: human gut; feature: human-associated habitat; material: faeces | place: Denmark | collected 2008/2010 | reverse complement strand
TACTTTGTGTATGAATTAGTTGGCTGATTTTGTAATATTTAATGAATGTCCCTTTGTACCACCTTTTTGCTTGACATAACCTTTGTTTTACAAGACCGATAGCTTTTCTGGTTTTCTTTTTGTATTACTAGGGTTGTCTAATATCAATTTTGTTGATGTTTTTTGGTAATTTAGAAGAAATGGATTTAATTTATCCTTGGTCTATCGTTATAATCCATTGTCTTGAATAAAGTAAAGAACCTGTAAACACGAAATAAGTGTAAACAGATTCTTTACTATTGTTTAAAATGATAAACTATTCAGGTGAAAAAGCTTATTCCTCTTCGTCCAGTAAAATGTCCATAATCTGAACTGCTGCTTTGGCAACAGAAGTTCCGGGGCCGAAGATTGCTACAACACCTGCCTTGTATAAGAAGTCATAGTCTTGAGCGGGGATAACACCACCGGCGATGACCAAAATATCTTCACGACCTAATTTCTTTAATTCTTCAATAATCTGCGGGATCAGTGTCTTGTGTCCGGCAGCCAATGAAGAAACACCTACTACATGAACGTCGTTTTCCACTGCGTCACGAGCAGCTTCGGCAGGAGTTTGGAACAACGGTCCCATATCTACGTCGAAACCACAGTCGGCATAACCTGTTGCAACTACTTTTGCACCACGGTCGTGTCCGTCCTGTCCCATCTTGGCAATCATGATACGCGGACGGCGGCCTTCCTTCTTTGCAAATTCTTCGGTCAGTTCGCAAGCTCTTGCGAAGTCTGTATCCTTTTTACTTTCTGATGAGTACACGCCTGATATAGTTCTGATTACTGCTTTATAACGTCCTACAATTGTTTCACAAGCATCCGAAATCTCGCCCAAGGTAGCACGGACATGAGCTGCCTCTACAGCCAGTTCCAGCAAATTGCCTTTACCTGTCTTTACACATTCGGTGATGGCTGCCAAAGCTTTGTCTACTTCTGCTTGATTGCGGCCTTCTTTCAAACGCTTCAGATTTTCAATTTGTTCCAAACGTACAGCTGTATTGTCTACTTCAAGGATATCGATAGGATCCTCTTTTTCCAAACGATATTTGTTAGTGCCGACAATTGTCTGGGCACCGGAGTCGATACGGGCCTGAGTACGTGCCGCAGCTTCTTCAATACGCATTTTGGGTACTCCGGTTTCGATAGCTTTCGCCATACCGCCCAAGCTTTCAATTTCCTGAATATGTTCCCAAGCCTTGTGAGCCAGTTCGTTAGTTAAAGATTCTACATAGTAAGAACCACCCCATGGGTCCACGTTCTTGCAAACATATGTTTCTTCCTGAATATAAATCTGAGTATTACGTGCGATACGTGCAGAGAAGTCGGTGGGCAATGCAATTGCCTCATCCAATGCGTTGGTGTGCAGTGACTGGGTGTGTCCCAATGCTGCTGCCATAGCTTCAATACAAGTACGACCTACATTGTTGAACGGATCTTGCTCCGTCAATGACCAGCCCGAAGTCTGGGAATGGGTACGCAATGCCAGTGATTTCGGATTCTTCGGGTTGAACTGCTTGACAATTTTAGCCCACAGCATACGTGCCGCACGCATTTTGGCAATTTCCATAAAATGATTCATGCCGATAGCCCAGAAGAATGACAGACGCGGAGCGAATGCATCGATGTCTATACCTGCGGCTACTCCGGCCCGAAGATATTCCAAACCGTCAGCCAGTGTATAAGCCAATTCAATATCTGCTGTGGCACCTGCTTCCTGCATGTGGTAGCCCGAGATGGAGATAGAATTGAACTTAGGCATTTTTTGTGAGGTATATTCAAATATGTCAGAGATGATCTTCATGGAAAAGGCAGGTGGATAAATATAAGTGTTACGCACCATAAACTCTTTTAAGATATCATTCTGGATGGTTCCGGCCATTTCTTCCAATTTGGCTCCCTGTTCCAAACCTGCATTGATATAGAATGCCATGATGGGAAGTACGGCACCATTCATGGTCATGGAAACAGACATCTTGTTCAAAGGAATACCATCGAACAAAACTTTCATATTTTCCAATGAGCAAATAGACACGCCTGCCTTACCTACGTCACCTACTACACGTTCATGGTCGGGGTCATAGCCGCGGTGTGTCGGAAGGTCGAATGCGACAGACAAGCCTTTCTGGCCTGATGCCAAATTACGGCGATAGAATGCATTACTTTCTTCGGCAGTGGAGAAACCTGCGTATTGGCGGATAGTCCAAGGACGGAAAGTGTACATCATGGAGTACGGGCCGCGAAGATAAGGAGGAATACCTGCTACATAGTTCAAGTGCTCCATGCCTTCCAAATCTTCTTTAGTGTAAACAGGCTTCACATTGATGTGTTCCGGCGTTTTCCAGTCGGCGGTGATGCCATTTTCTTTTTGCCATTCCATACCATTCTGAGGTTGAAATCCGGCATATATATCTATATTTTTAAAATTCGGTTTCATTGTTCTTCCTTACTTAATTCCTAACTTAGCGTTGTATTCTTTCAATGTGTCCAATACGTTGACACGTACATGGATAAAGTTTTCGATGCCTGCGGCTTTCAGCTCTTCCATACAAGCAGGAGCACCTGCAACAATGAAAATAGCTCGTCCGTCCAATGCCTTGAATGCAGGAATAGCATATTCTGCATATTCATCATCGCTGGAACAGATAACTACGATGTCTGCACCGGCTTTCATAGCTGCTTCGACACCGGCCTCTACTGTGGGGAAGCCCAAATTGTCGATTACTTCGTAACCGGCACAAGCCAGGAAGTTGCATGAGAATTGGGCACGTGCTTGACGCATGGCCAGATTACCGATAGTCAGCATAAATGCTTTCGGACGTTTGCCGGATTTCTCTGTCTGCAAACGAAGTGCTTCAAACTGGCTGGCAGCACGGTCGAAGTTTAATGTGGCAAACGGCTTTTCACAGCTGTCATGATTACCTCCACAACAACATTTGGCTTCTACAGGAGCCTTTTCGCCTGCTTTTTCATTGAAGTTAGGATATTGGTTGGTACCCAGTAGAATTTCTTTGCGTTTTGAAACGGAATCGTGGCGGGCCTTGTTGCTTGCGTTGATCGCTTCCTGTACTTTTCCTGCTTTTACTGCTTCCAGCATTCCTCCTTCGTCTTCTACTTTCAAGAATAATTCCCATGCCTGTGTGGCAATAGAAATTGTTAAATTTTCAATAAAGTAAGAACCCGCGGCGGGGTCAACTACTTTGTTGAAATGACATTCTTCTTTTAGCAATAACTGTTGGTTACGGGCGATACGTTCAGAGAAGTCGTCCGGAGTTTCGTAAGTCTTGTCAAACGGGGTTACGGTGATGGAGTTGACTCCTGCCAAGGCGGCACTCATCGCTTCGGTTTGAGTGCGGAGCAGGTTTACATGTGCATCAAACAAAGTCAGGTTGAAAGTGGATGTTTCAGCATGTGCCACCATTTTGCAGGCACAGAGACAAGTACCGTCTTCCGCTTTGTTCGGACATTCGGGCTGGCGGTTGCATTGAGGATGATATTCTTTTACGATGTCCGCCCATAACATACGTGCTGCGCGGAACTTGGCAATTTCTAGAAAATAGTTGGAACTGATGCCGAAATTGAATTTTATTTTCTTGGCAGCCAGTGCGGCAGGAACTCCTGCTTCTACCAGCTTGCTCAGATATTCGTTACCCCAGGCCAATGCATAGCCCAGTTCTTGTGAAATATAAGATCCGGCATTGTTCAGTTCTATCGCATTGACACAGATACAACGGAATTTAGGTAGCGGAGCCAGTACTTCTACCAATTCTTTGGCAGTAGTGATGAAATTGCTAAGGTCTTTGCCTTTTACCATCATTTTACCCATAGGGTCATAGTTGACGGAGCCTTGCAACTTGGTCAGGTCGTATCCTTTCTTTTGGAAGTAAGCAACCAATAATTTGGCTAATTCCACCGTATGTCCTTGGCAAGTGGAGAAGTTTAACTCAATGCATTCCGCACAGATATCATTCAATAATGTTTCGATATATTCAGGACTGAGGTCTTTCTTCTTTACGTAGAATCCCAATGAGTCAACACCTTTGTTCAAAATATCCAGTGCTTTAGCATTAGCCTCTTTAGGGCATTCTACTTTGATTTCCTGACGCACGAACCAAGTATTGTCGTTTTTCTTCGTGCCTCTTACATAGGGGAATTCTCCGGGTAGTCCTTCAGTTGTTTTCAAACCTTCCAGATCTTCCTGGCGATAAAATGGTTTTACTTTAAAACCTTCGTTGGTTCTCCAAACCAATTTCTTTTCAAAATCAGCGCCTTTCAAGTCTGCTGTAATCTTTTCCATCCACTGTTCCGTAGAAACGGCTGGGAAGTCCGAAAAGAGTTTCTCTTTACTATCTGCCATAGTTTATTCGGTATTAATATTTAAGAATTATATCACATACTTTTTCAATAGTACGGGCAAATATACTAAAACCTTTTAAATAGAATCCTTTTTTTAGCTATTTTCATAAAGGAGAAAGAGAGGTTTCTGTCATTTTGTTAAGTGACGAAAACAAAAGATGTTCTTATTGCAAAGTGGATATTGCAAAATAAATAGGAATCATGAAATAATAGTTTTCAAATTGTTGGGCTGAGTGAGGGGAATTCATTAATTTTGCGGCAATTTATAAAAACATAGTATTATATCATGGACTGGTTACAAAATCTATTATTTGATGAAAACTCAATAGCGCATATCGTGCTGCTTTATTCCTTTGTGATTGCAGTAGGAGTGTTGCTGGGAAAAATTAAATTTTTCGGGGTATCGTTAGGTGTTACTTTTGTTTTGTTTACCGGTATTGTCTGCGGACATTTCGGCTTAACGGGGAATACACAGATACTTACATTTTTACAGGATTTCGGACTGATATTGTTCGTGTTCTGTATCGGACTTCAGGTAGGTCCTTCTTTTTTCTCTTCCTTTAAGAAAGGAGGGATTGCCATGAATCTAGTGGCAATGGGGATTGTCGCATTGAACATTGTTGTGGCTGTGGCTTTGTATTATGGCTTGAACGGTCGGATAGAGCTGCCTATGATGGTGGGTATTCTTTGTGGTGCCGTAACGAACACGCCGGGACTGGGTGCTGCCAACGAAGCGTTGAGCCAGTTGAATTACAATGGTCCGCAGATAGCGATGGGATATGCGTGCGCTTATCCGTTGGGAGTGCTGGGTATCATTGGTTCCATTATTGCTATCCGCTACATTTGCCGGATTAATTTGAAAAAGGAGGAAGAGGATATCGCTAAAGAAGAAGCTGCAAATCCTCATCTGACTCCTCGTATGATGCACCTGGAAGTACATAATGAGGCGTTGGCAGGAAAAACGTTGCTTCAGGTCAGAGACTTCATGGGGCGTGACTTTGTTTGTTCACGTATATTGCAGAACGGTCATGTCAGTATTCCTAATCGTGATACTGTCTTCCATCTTGGTGATCAGTTGTTTGTGGTTTGTGCAGAGGACGATGCGGAAGCCATTATTGCTTTTATCGGTCCTAAAATTGAAGTGGATTGGGAAAAGCAGGATACTCCGATGGTATCCCGCCGTATTTTGATTACACAACCTAAAATGAATGGTAAGCAATTGGGTGAGTTTCATTTCAGTAGTATGTATGGTGTGAATGTGACCCGTGTCAACCGTTCAGGTATGGATATTTTCGCTTCACGTAACTTGACCTTGCAGGTAGGTGACCGTGTAATGGTGGTAGGTCCTCAGGATGCGGTAGAACGTGTTGCCAATTTGATGGGTAACTCATTGAAACGTTTGGATCATCCTAATATCGTGACTATTTTTGTGGGTATTTTCCTGGGTATTTTCTTTGGTAGTCTGCCTATTGCGTTTCCAGGTATTCCTACTCCGGTAAAATTGGGTTTGGCCGGTGGTCCGTTGATTGTATCTATTTTGATAGGTCGTTTCGGATATAAATTGAAATTAGTGACTTATACCACTATGAGTGCCAATTTGATGTTGCGTGAAATTGGTATTGCTTTGTTCCTTGCCAGTGTGGGGATAAAGGCTGGTGCGAATTTTGTGAATACGGTTGTCGATGGAGATGGTTTGTTGTATGTGGGTTGTGGTTTCCTTATTACAGTTATACCTTTATTAATAATGGGAGCGGTTGCACGCTGGCATTACAAGATGAATTATTTCATGTTGATGGGGCTTATTGCAGGTAGTAACACAGATCCCCCCGCATTGGCGTATTCTAATCAGACAGCAGGTAATAATGCTCCGGCGGTAGGTTATTCTACTGTGTATCCGGTGTCCATGTTCCTTCGTATTCTGACTGCCCAATTATTGATATTAATATTGGCAAGCTGATATTGGTAAAAAGTATAAAAACAATAAAGTATAAAACTTGTAGGAGGGGGTGTCAAAAAATGGTAGCTTGAATCATTTTTTTGACGCACCCTCTTGCTGATTAAAAGAATAAATATGATTTCAGTAGATGGATTGACCGTTGAGTTTGGCGGTACCACCTTGTTTAGTGACATATCTTTTCAGATAAATGAGAAAGACCGTATTGCCTTGATGGGGAAAAATGGTGCGGGCAAGTCTACCTTATTAAAGATCTTGGCTGGTGTGCGGCAACCTAGTCGTGGAAAGGTGTCGGCTCCTAAGGATTGTGTGATAGCTTATCTTCCCCAGCATCTGATGACAGAGGATGGGCGTACTGTATTCGAGGAAGCTTCTCAGGCATTCGCGCATCTTCATGCTATGGAGGCAGAAATAGAAGCCATAAATAAGGAACTTGAAACACGTACCGATTATGAAAGTGATTCATATATGGAGTTAATCGAGAAGGTTTCTACCATGAGTGAGAAGTTTTATTCCATTGATCTTACTCATTTTGAAGAAGATGTGGAAAAGGCTTTGCTGGGACTTGGTTTTATGCGTGAGGACTTCAATCGCCCTACCAGTGATTTCAGCGGTGGCTGGCGTATGCGTATTGAGTTAGCTAAATTATTGCTCCAGAATCCGGATGTATTATTGTTGGATGAGCCCACCAACCATCTTGATATTGAATCCATCCAGTGGTTGGAGGATTTCTTGGTCAATAGTGCCAAAGCGGTAATTGTCATCAGCCACGACCGTAAATTTGTAGATAATATCACGACCCGTACCATTGAAGTAACGATGGGACGTATCTATGATTATAAAGTGAATTACTCCCAATATCTGATATTGCGTAAAGAACGTCGCGAGCAACAGATGAAGCAATATGAGGAGCAGCAGAAGATGATACAGGAAACCAAGGATTTCATAGAACGGTTCAAAGGAACTTATAGCAAAACTTTGCAAGTGCAGAGCCGTGTGAAGATGCTTGAGAAATTAGAATTGGTTGAAGTGGACGAAGAAGATACCTCAGCATTGCGGTTGAAATTCCCGCCTTCTCCGCGAAGTGGAAATTACCCGGTCATTATGGACGGGGTAGGAAAGACCTATGGTGATCATGTGGTTTTCAAGAATGCCTCATTGACCATCGAGAGAGGGGATAAAGTGGCTTTTGTGGGCAAGAACGGTGAAGGTAAGTCTACTTTGGTAAAATGTATCATGCGTGAGATAGAGCATGAAGGGACTTTGACGCTGGGACACAATGTGCAGATTGGTTATTTTGCTCAGAATCAAGCCTCTTTGTTGGACGAGAACCTCACGGTCTTTCAAACGATAGATGATGTGGCGAAAGGGGAGATCCGTAATAAAATACGAGACTTGCTGGGTGCATTTATGTTTGGCGGCCCCGAAGCTTCCATGAAGAAGGTGAAAGTGCTCAGTGGTGGAGAACGTACTCGTCTTGCCATGATCAAACTATTGTTAGAACCGGTGAATCTGTTGATTTTAGATGAGCCTACCAATCACTTGGATATGAAAACCAAAGATATCCTGAAACAAGCTTTGATGGATTTTGACGGTACATTGATTGTTGTATCTCATGATCGTGACTTTTTGGACGGATTAGTGACGAAAGTGTATGAATTTGGGAATAAAAAGGTAAAAGAACATCTTTGTGGTATCTATGAGTTCCTGGAAACAAAGAAAATGGAAAGTTTGCAGGAATTGGAAAAATAAATTAGCTTTGTATCTGTTAACTTTGGATTGGATGTGGAGATGCAAACAATTTCTATAGATATAAATAAAGTACAAAAAGGAGACGAGACGGAGTTTCGTCTTCTTTTTAATCTTTTCTATCCTCGTCTGATGTCTGTAGCTTGCCGTTTTGTGCCTGAACATATTGCCGAAGATATTGTACAAAGTGTCTTTGTCATGTATTGGGAGCAGAAGTCCGCTTTGATACCCAATGCCATTCATTCTTTCCTTTATAAATGCACACAGAATAATTGCCTGAATTATCTGAAGCACCAAGCTGTTGTGCTGGGGCATGAGGAGGAGGTACGTTTGGCGGAAGAACGCATGGTCTTTCAGCTGGCAGGATCGGACGCCAACGAATTGTGGAATGAGGTGGTTGAGCGTGATATCCGGAAATTGTTGAAAGCTTCCATCTCTAAATTACCTCCTAAATGTCGTCAGGCTTTCGAATTGTCTTACTTTAAAGAGATGACTTATAAAGAGATAGCGGAGGCTATGCATATTTCATCCCGTACGGTGGAAGAACATGTACAGAAAGCCACAAAATTCTTGAGAGAGGATTTGAAGGAGGTATTGTTCTGTCTGTTGTTTTTGCTTCGTTAATACCTTCATGCAGGCTTTTTCTGGAGTCTGTAAAAAATAAAATGCAAAAAAAGCATTTTTTTTTCTTTTTAACCCCGTAGTTCCTTCTAGGTTAATTGTCTTAATAATGAAAGACAATAAAGAAAGTAAATGAAGGACGAAATTTTAATTCGATATATCAATAAGCATTGTACTGCAACCGAAGAAAAAGAGATTTTAGAGTGGTTGAAAGAGAAAGATAACCGTCAGCGTTTATTTGAGCTGGAGCAAATCTGGGGACTGAAAGCTGAAATGCGTTTTTCGGATAAAGGACGTATGGATGAAGCTTATCGGCAACTGAGCAGACAACTTGGCTTGAGTGGGCAGATAGAGAAAAGAGAGAAACCGATACAGAGATTTACCGTCAGGGAATGGTGGAAGTATGCGGCTGTGTTGGTTGCTGTTTGTCTTTTTGCGACAAACTTGTTCTATATCACGAAAGAGGAACCGGAAGCATACAATACGGTAGTGGTTCCGAAAGGCCAACGGGTTTCTTTATTGCTGAGTGACGGAACAACAGTCTGGCTGAACGCTGAGAGCCGTTTTTCTTATCCGGCTAAGTTCTCGGAAAAATATAGAACGGTCACATTGGAAGGAGAGGGCTATTTTGAGGTGGCACATAATCCCAAATGTCCGTTTACGGTGAAATTGCCGATGTTGAATATCAGGGTGTTGGGTACAAAATTTAATGCAAAAGCCTATTTGGATGAACCGAGTTGGATTACTTTGAAAGAAGGTTCGGTAGAAGTATCAACCTTAGATGACAGAAGTAAGGAAAGAATGTCGCCCAATGACCAGGTATATTACACCGTTAGTGATGGCTTGGTGTTAATAAGGAATTCGGCGCAGGCAAATGTGGATAGTTGGACTACTGGTGACCTGAGATTCGACAATAAGACTTTGAAAGAAATGGCAAAGGTTATAGAACGTCGGTATGATGTGAAAATCAGGATTATGGATAGTTCGCTGGTTGAAGAATATTTCACTTGCCATTTTAGGAAAGACTTGACCATAGCCCAGGCGATGGAATTGCTGAAAGAAACCAGACGGGTGGATTATAGAATTGAAAAGAAAACGGTATACCTATATAAAAAATAACAGTATGTGAAACTTTGAAAAACAACGGATGCCTATGAAGTAAAACCTTTGCAAAAAATGAAGGGTCGAAGACGCACCACCATCTTTCGACCCGGATTAATGAGTAACCTTATAATTTATTACAAACTAATCAATTACAAATGTATGGATAATATTATGAAATGCACGCCATTGGGTGAGCAAAAATCACTATGGCTACGAAAAACATTGTTAATTATGAAATTCTTTGTTCTTTTTCTATTATTGGGAACTGTCCCGTGTTGGGCAGGCATCGCTTATTCACAGAATGTGAAGATGTCTTTGGACATGGAAAATACTACGGTGCATGACGTGATTAATGCTATTGAGAAAAAAGGAAATTTCTATTTTACCTATAATCTGAATCAAGTCAATGTCAATAGAAAAGTATCCATTAAAGTAGAAAATAAAACGATTAACCAGATTTTAGATCGGTTATTTTCAAAATCAGGTATCGATTATAAAATAGAAAATCGTCATATTGTATTATATAAGCAAGCAACTCCCGAAGTAGAAGCAGTGAAACAACAGAAATCTATAAACGGTATTGTAGCCGATGAGCAGGGTGAACCTATCATTGGTGCCAGTGTATTGGAAAAAGGTACTACAAACGGTACGATTACTGATTTGGATGGTCGTTTTACTTTATCTATCGGTAAGGGAACTGAATTGATTGTTTCTTATGTAGGTTATACCACAAAGACCGTGAAAATAGGTAATCAGTCTACTATAAAAATTGTATTAATAGAAGATACCAAGACATTGGATGAGGTGGTTGTAATTGGTTATGGTACACAGAAAAAGTCTGATGTTTCAGGTTCGGTAACATCAGTATCGGGTGATAAACTGTCTAAGATTCCTACTGCAAATGCAGAGATGGCATTGCAAGGTATGGCTCCGGGTTTGTCGGTAAACTTTGGCAGTGGTGCTGCCGGTTCTTCTGCCACTTTGCAGGTACGCGGTGTGACTTCTTGGAAAGATGATGATGGCGAGAACAGTGAAAGTAACGGTCCACTAGTGATTATCGATGGTGTCCCGGGTAATATGTCTTATCTTAATCCTGAAGATATTAAATCGATTTCCGTATTGAAAGATGCTGCTACTGCCGCTATCTATGGTTCACGTTCGGCAGCTGGTGTTATTTTGATTGAAACACATCGTGGTACGATGAATTCAGCTCCGAAGATTACTTTTTCCGGTTATTGGGGGTTGAGTGCCATGCCGAAGCGTCTGGAAGTTTGTAATTCAGCTGAGTTTATTAAAGTACGTAAGATGGCATTAACAAATGCAGGTACGGATGAAAGCCGCTGGCCTAAATATATCAGCGAGTACGAGAGAGACCCGACTCAGTTTGCTGATACTGATTGGCAGAAAGAGTATTATCAACGTGGTTTTACACAAAAATATAACATTGGTTATACGGCAGGTAGTGCTAATTCCAATGTGTCTCTTTCTGCTTTCTATAGTAAGACGGACGGTGTGACTATTGCTACCGGAGATGAAAAGTTCGGTTTCCGTTTAAACTCTGATGTTACCCGTGGTAAGTTTAAAATGGGTGAATCTGTAAGCTATAGCCGTTGGTCGGCCGATTTGGAATCCAATTCGGGTTTCTCTTCCATTTATCAGGTGACGAATATGGAGCCGTTAGCGTTCCTTTATGATGAGAACAACGATGGTGGTTATGGTGGTGCCATCTCTGGTATGGGTATGTCTGATGCCGGTAATCAGGTTGCTTTTAATAAATTGATTGATAATACAAGCTCTACCGATTATATCGCAGCTTCCGGCTATTTGCAGTACGAGCCGATTAAAGGGCTTATCGTGAAATTCAATGCCAGCCGTAATATGTACTTTAGCAAATCTCGTCTTTTTACACCTACCTATGAGATTGGGGCGGCCAAACGAAACACGATGGCTAGTTTATCTGAATCACGTTCGCAGACAACCAACGATTTGTTGGAATTGACAGCTAATTATGACAAGACCATTGCTGAAATACACAATCTTTCTCTTTTATTGGGACTTTCTCAGGAAGAAAATAAGTATGAAGACCTTAGTGCTTCCGGTTCTGATTTTGAGAATAACAGTATGAGCTTGATGGGACATGCTAAAAGTAACTATTCTGTAGGTGGTACCAAGACCCGCAGTGCCCTCCGTTCTCTCTTTGGCCGTGTGAACTACAACTACATGATGCGTTATATGATTATGGCTTCTTTCCGTTATGATGGCTCTTCACGTTTTGCTAAAGGTAACAAGTGGGGGTTCTTCCCTTCTGTATCATTGGGTTGGAACATTGCTAATGAACCATTTTGGGAAAATTTGAAAGAAACTGTTTCCATGTTTAAACTCCGTTTGAGCTACGGTGCTTTGGGTAATCAGAACATAGGTCTTTATCGATATATTCCTACTTTGAGCTACAATACCCATGCATTGAACTATCCTTTTGATGGTCGTGAAACTTCCATGGGATATGCCATTACAGCTTTTCCATCCAGTAACATCAAGTGGGAAACGACGGTGTATAAGAATATCGGTGTAGACATTAGTTTATGGAACAATAAACTGGAGCTTTCTGCGGAAGCTTATATTAAGAACACCAGGGATATGCTTTCTAGCCGTAACATCAGTTTAGCTACCGGCTATAATTCTTCTATCTTGGTGAACGATGGTAAGTTGCGCACAACCGGTTTTGAAATGCAAGCCATTTATCATGGCAAAGCCGGAGGATTGAAGTATGATTTGGATTTGAATTTATCTCATTATAAAAGTGTGTTGAAATCTATGGCCAATCCTGACTATCTCTATGAATACGGTGCTTTGCGTACTTATGTAGGTGGTGAAATCGGTGAATTCTGGGTATATCAAACTGCCGGAATCTTCCAAAATCAAGCAGAAGTGGACGAATGGAACACAGCTCATGGCTATAAGGATCAAAACGGCAACTGGCAGCCTCTGCAGCCTGTGGCTAAGCCGGGTGATATCCGTTTCATAGATCAGAATGGAGATGGTATGCTTGATACAAACGACCGCGTGAAAGTGGGTAGTGGTACACCGAAGGTGTCATTGGGATTCAACATTAACTTGGCTTATAAAGACTTTGACTTGGTAGCCAATTTCTACGGTGACTTTGGTGCTAAGCGTTATAACTATACTAAATATCAGTTGGAGCGTATGGACCATGTGTTCAACTATGGTAAGAATGCCTTGAATGCTTGGACACCTGAAAATCCTGATACTGATATTCCACGTGCCGTGTCTGGTGACCCTAATAAGAACTCTCGTACTTCCACCCGTTTTGTGGAGAATGGTGACTATCTGCGTCTGAATAACTTGCAGATAGGTTATAATCTGCCGGTTAAATATTGTAAGAAAATGGGCTTGAGTAACCTGCGTATTTATGTAGGCGCTACCCGTTTGTTCACTATTACCAACTACAAAGGATATGATCCTTCAACCGGTTCTTCAGTCGGACAGATGGGATATGACTATGCAGCCATTCCTTTGAGTCGTGACTTTATGATGGGTCTTAAATTCGGTTTCTAATTAAATTTAATACGAAGATTATGAAATTCAAAAACATATTATTATATGCAGCTCTTCTGAGCGGAATGTCTTTTTCCTCTTGCACAGATTTCTTGGATGAAGACTCTAATCCCAATGCTTTATCACCTGGTATTTTCTGGAAAAGTGAAGGGGATATTATGAAAGGATTGACTAGTGTATACGGAGCGTTGCAGCCGAATGCATCTTGGGCGATACCGTTTGAACGCTACATAGTAATAGACGGATACAGAAGTGATGAGATTACCCACAGAGATGATGTGACGAGTTGGATGAATATTTCATCATTCAATGTGGAACCCACTAACTCCGTAGTCAAGACGGAGTGGACTAATTTGTATAAAGGTATTAATTATGCCAATCAATGTTTGACCAACATTCCCACTGTACCTGGTGACTCGGAATCACTCAATGCCTTGAAGAAGCAGTCTATAGCCGAAGCCCGTTTTTTGCGTGCTTACTTTTATTATCGTTTGTATGTGAATTTTGGCGAGAGAGTTCCTATTTATAAGGAGGCATTGGCAGGTACGGATGAAGAGTTCTATCCGCCACAAGCCAATCCGGGAGAACTGGTAAGTCTGATTGAGACTGAACTGAAAGAAGTACAGAGCGACCTTCCCGAAAGTTATGAGGAAAGTGAAAAAGGACGTGTCACGCGTTATACGGCAGCAGCCCTTTTGGGTAAGTTCTATATGTTCCGCAAAGAATTGAGTAAAGCCGAAGTTGAATTCAAGAAGATCATTGATAAAGAAGGAAGTCTTTTTGGCTTGATGGAGAATTGGGCTGATAATTTTGACGGTATGCACAAGAACAATAAAGAGTCTCTTTTTGAGATTCAGTTTACCGGAGACCGTTCAGGCGGACAGTATGAATATAACTTGTTTACCGTTCATTTGGGACCTATGGCTGGGCTGGATGCATATGAAGAAGCTTATCCTACGGACTGGATGTGTCAGACGTTATTGGCTGATAAGACTATAGACGGTAAGTCTAGCGACCGTGCACTTCATACGCTTATTTTTGACGATCCCGAGTGTCGTCCCTTTTATTATAAGAATGGAAAATCCTTTAAGGATTACCACAAAGAAGGAGAAATCTTCTGGCACAAATATGTTACTTATACCGAGGGTATGAGTGATTATTGGGACTATAGTTTCTTTAATGTTTCCGTTATCCGTTATGCCGATGTATTGTTGCTTTATGCAGAATGTCTAAATGACAAGGGTGAAACAACAGAGGCCATTAACATAATAAATAAGGTTCGTGCACGTGTCAATGTACCGGCATTGCCGCTTACCATGAGTAAAGCCGAAGTCTTGAAACATCTGCAAGACAAAGAACGTCCTTGCGAGCTGGCATTGGAAGGTTCGCGCTGGTATGACTTGGTTCGCTGGGGTATTGTAGAAGAAACGCTGAAAGCTCACAATAAACCGTTTGTTGAGAATTATGTAGATACCAAGCACCAGTTGTTTCCTATTCCTCATAGTGAATTTCTGTTGAATCCCGATTGGGAGCAGAATCCGAACTATAGCAAGTAATCTTGTTTGTATAATTTTGGAAGAACCGTTTATGAAACATTTATTTCCTATATATGGAATGTGTAGCATTCTTTGGCTGGGGGCATGTACCCCGGTCGCTACACAGCCGGAAAAGTCCCTGTTTACGACACAGGAAGATTTTCCCAATTTGTTGAATGTGAAAAATGTACCGGAACAACCTGTAGATGGGGATCTCAATTTGTTCTCTGATCTGGGTGCATGGAGTGGCTATGCATTGCCAGTAAACCAAAGCAGGGCATTTGCGGGTGCCTTCATCGGGCCTATGACGATGCATGGAAGAGGATGGATTGCCCAAACGTTGGCACAGCCTACGTTGGTGGTTAATGGTGAAAAGTACGACTTGGTCCGTAATATGCAGACAGCCAAGTATCTACCTGGAAAGTTGGTACAACATTTTAAAGATGCGCGGTTGGAATTCACTACTGAGTTGTGTTTTGCCACTTCACGCAGGGCTGTGGAAGAATCTGATTCCAGTGCGGTAACATGGTCAATGTACTTAAAGGAATCTTCCCATGCCTGGTCTCCTTCTTCTGTGGCATCCCATGGTTTCCAGCTATAG
>OGOV01002127.1_pt1 | contig 15658 bp, 10 predicted proteins | sample 1552711 | NCBI WGS metagenome assembly OGOV01 (sample SAMEA2580216, study PRJEB22360) | human gut metagenome | biome: human gut; feature: human-associated habitat; material: faeces | place: Denmark | collected 2008/2010 | reverse complement strand
TTGACAGGCATTACGAAGACATTTGTCCCTTTTTATTCGTCTTTTCCAGAGATTTTTTGTATCTTTGTCATCCCATGCTTGCGAAGATATACGAACAGAACCCCTCGGAGAAGGAGTTGCAGCGCGTCGTAGACGCCCTGGAGCGGGATGAAATCATCATTTATCCCACCGACAGCGTCTATGCCTTCGGCTGTTCGCTGCGCTCGCCGAAGGCCATCGAGCGGCTGCGCCGCATCCGGGGCAAGAGCGAGGAGAAGTTCACTGTGGTCTTCGAAAACATCGCCCAGGTCGCGGAGTACTGCCGGGTGGACAATGCCGTTTTCCGGATTCTGAAGCGCAATCTGCCCGGGCCGTTCACCTTCGTGCTGGCGGCTTCGGCGCGCATTCCGGACAAGGCGCTCGAACGGCGCCGCACGATCGGCGTCCGCATTCCGGCCAGCCCCGTCGCGCGGGCCGTGGTCGGGGCGCTGGGGTGTCCGATGATCACCACGTCGGTCAAGGACGACGACCAGGTGGTGGAGTATACGACCGATCCCGAGTTGATCCACGAGCGTTACGGCCGCGAGGTCGCGCTGGTCATCGACGGAGGCATCGGCGACAACGTCCCCACGACGGTCGTGGACCTGACGGGCGACGGGCCGGAGATACTGCGCGAAGGCAAGGGTGAACTGCAATGAAGAGGGGCTTGATGCCGCCGCGCGGCAAGGCTGGCGCCTCGGAGTGTTAAAAACAAAATAGAAAAATGGAGAAGAAGAATTTCTGGAACGAAGCCGCGAAATACGGCGTGATCATGGCTCTGGTCGCGATCCTTTTCGACGTGCTGGGCTTTTACGTGCAGAACACGCTGCTGTCCCTGCTGTCGCTCGTCATTTTCGTCCTGCTGCTGGGGTATTTCACCAAACGCCGCGCGGAACGCTTCGGAGCCAGGGGATACGGCTACGGGCAGTGTCTGGGTTTCATGGTCAGCGTGATGCTCTGCGCCGGGTTTATCGAGGGAGCCTTCATGGGCGTCGCCTCCAACTGGCTCTTTGCGGCCAGATACGAGGCGATGATCGGTCCGTCGATCGCCATGCTGGAGAACACCGGGTTCTACACGGGCGACCAGATCGAGATGATGATGAAACTGATGCGTTCGCCGCTGGTGCAGCTCTTCAGCGGAATGCTCGCCTCGGCTATCAAGGGCGGCTTTTTCGGTCTGTTTATTGCTGCCTTCACCAAGCGTGATCCCGACGTTTTCTCGGAAGGCACTAACCAATAAGGATGGATAAACTGAATATATCGGTCGTCGTGCCGCTCTACAACGAGGCGGAGTCCCTGCCCGAACTGGCGGCATGGATTGACCGCGTGATGCGCGAAAACGGGTTTTCGTACGAGCTTATTCTGATCGACGACGGTTCGTCGGACGGCTCGTGGGAGGAGGTCGAACGGCTCAAGACGCAGTATCCGGCCATCCGGGGCATCGGTTTCGCGCGCAACTACGGCAAGTCCGCGGCCCTCTACTGCGGATTCGCGGCGGCGGAAGGCGAGGTCGTCGTCACGATGGACGCCGACTTGCAGGATTCGCCCGACGAAATCCCCGAGCTGCGCCGCATGATCCTCGAAGAGGGCTACGACCTGGTCTCGGGGTGGAAAAAGAAACGCCACGACCCGATCGGCAAACGCTGGCCCAGCAAATTCTTCAACTGGACGGCCCGGGCCGCGTCGGGCATCCGGCTCCACGATTTCAACTGCGGGCTGAAAGCCTACCGCCGCAAGGTGGTGAAGGCCATCGAGGTCTACGGCGAGATGCACCGCTTCATTCCGTTCCTGGCCAAGCAGGCCGGGTTCGGCCGCATCGGCGAGAAGGTCGTCGACCATCGCGCCCGCAAGTACGGCAGTTCGAAATTCGGCCTCGAACGCACGGTGAAAGGGTATCTGGACCTGATCACGGTGCTGTTTATGACGCATTTCGGGCGTTCGCCGATGTACTTCTTCGGCAGCCTCGGAACGCTGATGTTCCTCATGGGCGGCGGCACGACGGTGTGGATCATCGCCGAGAAACTTTGGAAGCAGAGCCACGCCCTGCCCCTGCGGGCGGTTACGGACCAGCCGCTGTTTTATCTGGCGATTTTGGCCGTAATTCTCGGCGTTCAGCTGTTTTTGGCCGGATTTTTGGGCGAGCTGATCAACAGAGGGTCTTCCGAGCGGAACAAATACCTGATCGACAAAACTTTGTAAATGATGATACAACGAATCCAAACGCTTTATTTGCTGATCATTGCGGCGCTTATGGCCGTGACGCTCTTTTCGGGGCTGGCGTGGTTTGCGGGTGACGCCGGCGAGTTCGGGCTTTACGCCTTCGGGTTGAAAACCGCCGAAGGGGAGCTTGTCCAGTCCACCGTCTATATGGGCGTCCTGCTGGCGCTGGCCTGCGCGCTGCCGCTGGTGACGATTTTCCTGTTCCGTCGCCGTTTGCTGCAAATACGCCTCTGTGTGGTGGAAATGGTGTTGCTGTTAGGCTCGCTGGTGATGGAAGGCGTCTATTACTTTTTGAGCTGGCGGGTCTTCTCCGACCTGACGTTCCATACGCAGGGCTTCCAGCCCGCCATTGTGCTGCCTCTGGTCTGCCTGCTGTTTGCCTATTTGGCGGCCCGTGCGATTTTCCGCGACGAACTGCTGGTGCGCGCAGCCGACAGAATACGCTGATCGAGCGGATACTGCTGACCCGGAGTATGCCCGAGCGCATGTTCCGGGTCTTCTGTCCCCGTCGGCGAACTGCTGTTCGGACGGAAAAGGGTTGCAATTCGGACCGATCTGATTATTAAAAGAATGTTACAAACCTTTGCAGGTCCGGAAAATAATTTTAACTTTGAGGCATAATATTGCTATTATGTAATGATTTTAAAGAATTTTGGCTACAAACAATACATTTTTTAACTAACACTCAACTCTATGAAAGCAGTAAATTTCTGGAAAACATTGTTCTGTGCTGCGCTGGCCGTGACGGCTTTTAGCGCATGTTCGGACGATGACGAAGAGGGCGGTTATTCGGGCATGCCCGAAATTACCGTGAACGGCGGCGAGTCGGTGACTGTCGCCGGGAAACTCGAGGGCGGCAAGCTCGAACAGACGGTCGAGGTCGTTTCGAAAGGCGACTGGACCCTGACATTCAAGAACTCCGGGGATTCGCAGTGGGTTACTCCCAGCGCGATGTCGGGCAAGACCGGTACGACGCAGCTTACCTTCACGCTGGGTCAGGCTTCGGGAGAGCGCAGCGCAATCCTTGTTCTGACCGCCAGCTCCATGGTCGAGGGCTTCCCGCTTACGGACGAGGCTACGATCACGGTCGTACAGAGCGACAGCGATGTTCCGACGGGTAACGCTCTTTACAGCGAGAACTGCGGCACGAAGGTCGATAAAGTCGATGGCTACTGGCCTTATGTGGACAAGTTCGAAGGTTGGACCCGCGGCGGTTCGCTCGATCAGAAGGCCGTTACTTACACCGGCAACAGCGCTTCGGTAGCCAACAGCGGCAAGGTTTTCGATCCTGCCGAGGATGAAACGACGGTAGTTACGGGTCCTCCCTATGTTTCGATGAACAAATCGACTTCGGTTTTCAACATCAATGACATCAATATCGCATCGAACACCAATTTCACCTTCACGTTTACTGCCGCTCAACAGATTAACTATTCCAATGGCGTAGTGCTGGGCGACATGACGGATGAAACGATTCGGTTCTCGGTGTCTACCGATGGTTCGAGCTATGCTCCCGTTGCTCTGAAAGTCAAAAAAGTCGCTTCCGGCTACTGGTATCTCTGCACCGCCGAATTCAAACTGCCCGCCGGTGTTTCGACCGACAAGATCTGGGTTCGTTTCGACGGCTATGCAGGACTTGAAAACCACGGTCTGCGTATCGACGACTTCAAACTTTATGAAGGCGGCAACGGTTCGGAACTCGTCGTTCCTTCGGTGGATTATACGAAGGGTACGGTTGCCGAGGCTATCGCAGCCGGAGCCGGCAAGAACTACGAGGTCGCCGCTACGGTCGTAGCCATGCACACGCAGGGTATCCTGATCGGCGATGCGTCGGGTGTCATGCTGGCGTTCCTTGGCGAGGCTCCTGCGGTAGCTGTTAACGATGCCGTTACCGTTAAGGGAACGACCGAATTGCGGAATGGCGTCATTCAGTTCGGCAAGGAGGGTCTTTCGGTCGCCAAGACCGGCACGGGCAGCTATAACACGCCTGCTCCCGAGGTGATGGACGGCACGGCTGTCACGGCCTATATCGCAACGGCCTTGGAAAATAAGGCTGTGTACAAGTATGTGAAATACAACGGTGAGTTTACTGTCAGCGGCAACTATTACAATGTCGTTATCGCCGGTACGACCACGAAAGGCTCTGTTGCCTATGGCAAATCGGAGTGGGCGTCGTTTAATGGCAAACCGGTGACTGTCGAAGGCTGGCTGCTCGGCGGTACGGCCAACTATCTCCAGACGATGGCTACGTCGGTGACGGTCGATTCTTCGACGCCGATTGTTAAAATCTCCGCTCCCCAGCAGTTCGCTGCAACCTCTCCCGTGGCTCAAACGCTCAACTATACGGTTACCAACACGACGGCTTCGGCTGTAACGTTCGCAATCGAGGGTACGAATGCCGACAAGTTCTCGCTCGGCGCCAAGACTGATAACACCATCGTCGTAAGCGCGAAAGGCGACAACACGGATAAGACAGCCTATACGGCCAATCTGGTTGCCAAAGTTGCCGGTGCGACGGTTGCAACGGTTGCTCTGAAGCAGGCTGCGCCTGCGAGCGGTGATGAGGGACCTGCTTATCTTTGGACGTTGGCGTCGGGTGATATGACTACTGCTGGCGGAACTGTAACCAAAGGTGAGCCTGCAATGGAGTGGACTTCATCTGCTGTAGGTTATATTGGCTGGGATCAGAGTAATGGAAAGGGTGTTCAGTTTGGAACCAGTAAAAATCCTGTAAATGGGACTTATACGCTTTCAACAACAGCTTATTCCGGAAAAATAGCTAAAATTGTCATTAACGCCTCTGTTGCCAAAGGTGGTGATGGTAAATTGACGGTAAAAGTCGGTGGTACTCAAATTGGTGAAATAACTACGCTGGTATTGAACGCTACGGATTATACGTTTACTCCATCTTCGCCGGTTTCGGGTAATATTACGATTGAGCTAACAAATACAGTCAAGGCAATGTATTTGAAGTCTATTGCAATTAATCCTGCCGAATAATTCTAACAGTCGAGGAAACCGACTTGTAAAACCAACCACTCTTGGCGGGGATAACTCCCCGTCAAGAGTTTGGTTTCTAAATGGGTCTGCGGACCAAATGTTATACTTTATTCTGAATGATGTTGAAAATTAAACAGATAGGCATGCTGCTCGTGACGATGTCGGCGATGCTTGTCCTGTTTGCGGGATGCGGCGACAAGGACGACGGGGGCGACAAGGAGTCCCTCGCGACGCTCGTTGCAGAGACCGTGAGCAGTTCAACCACAACGAACAAGATTTCGACCCAAGGCCCGTCGGGCATCACCTTCGAGGCGACGATCGTCTCGCAGGGCGGGGATGCGGAGTGGTGTTCGTTCGATTTGAATAAGCAGGTATCCTCCGCCGGCGGAAACGTCGGGGACCCGGCCTACCTCTATTTGGACAAAAACAATTCCGACGACGACCGCACGGCGCGGATCGACGTAACCTATACCAACGGTTATTCCACCTCCCTGACGCTGACGCAGAGGGCCGCGGGCTTCATCGACTACGACCGTTCGTGGGGCGAGCAGCCCGAATATCGTTCCGACGACGCTTATATCTATAAGACCTATTATGCGACGTTTGTGAGCAATCAGTTCTTTCCGGGCGGAAAACTGCGCAACTATTCGGTATGCTACGATGTCGACCGGCATATTTCGCATTGGGTGGCTTATCCGATCTTCAAGAAGGTCTACGAAACGCCCGTTTTGAGACGGGTCAACGATTTCAATTACGATCCCAATGACCAGTTGCCCGTGATTCCCACCCGCGACCAGCAATACATCGGGACAGGCGGCAACGGCCGCGGTTACGGTGCATGGGGTTACGACCGCGGGCACATGCTTCCGCAGGCTTCGCGTTACAACAATTACGAGCCGAACCGGATGACTTACTACGGCACCAACATGATGCCCCAGAACAGCACGCTGAATCAGAATATCTGGGCCTCGCTGGAGGGCAAAGTCCGTGGCTGGGGAGGCTTGCAGACCTACGATACGCTCTATGTGGTGACGGGAGCCGCTTTCAAGAGCACGAAGACCATCGACAATGCCAACGGACCGATCGCCGTGCCGTCGCATTGCTGGAAAGTGCTGCTGCGCCAGCGGGGCAACCAGAACCGGCAGATCTCTCAATTCAAGGCGGATGAACTGAAAGCCATCGGCTTCGTGTTCACCAACGATGACGCCGGAGCCGCCACGTCGATCGAATCGGCTGTCCGTTCGGTGAAGGAGATCGAGGAGCTGACGGGCTTCAAGTTCTTCCGCAACCTCGACCCGGCCGTGGCCGATGCGGTGAAAAGCCAGAAGAACCTCGCCGACTGGTAGGGATTATGATACAATGAATTGAACCTTAACAACAAAAATCGTTTATGAAGAGAATCTTTTTGACAGGACTGTTTGCCTCGCTGATCGCGGTGGCATGCTTCGCGCAGAAGCCCTACAAAGTGGTCTTCTACAACTTCGAGAACCTGTTCGACACCATTCACGATCCCGGCGTCCTCGATGAGGAGTTCACGCCCGAAGGACCCAAGAAGTGGAACTCGGCCAAGTACACCAGGAAAATCGGGAACCTCGAACGGGTGTTGTTCGACATCGCCGCCGAGGATAAGGATTATCCCGTGGTGATCGGCGTTTCGGAGATCGAGAACCGCTCGGTGATGGAGGATGTGATCGCGCAGCCGAAACTCGCGCCCGGCAACTACCGCATCGTGCATTACGATTCGCCCGACGCACGCGGCGTCGACGTGGCGTTCTACTACCGTCCCGACGTTTTCAAGCTGGAGGGAAGTGCCGCCATTCCGTTCAAGATGCCGGAACTGCCCAACTTCAGGACGCGTGATTTCGTCACGATGTGGGGTACGATCGACAACGAGCCGTTCTTCTTCCTCGTGAGCCACTGGCCTTCGCGTCTGGGCGGCAAGGAGGCTTCGGCCCCCAAGCGTCTGGCTGCCGCCAAGCAGGTGAAGCACATCGTCGACTCGGTGACCGCCGCCAACCCGGCCACGAAGGTGGTCGTCATGGGCGACCTGAACGACGATGCCACGGATGACAGCATCGTCGAGGGCCTCAACGCCAAGGGCAAGATCAAGGAGGTCGGCAAGGGCGACATGTTCAACCCCTTCATCGGCCTGCTGAAAGCGGGTTACGGCACGCTGGCTTACCGCGACGAGTGGAACCTGTTCGACAACATCATCGTTTCGGAGAACCTCGCCACCGGTTCCACGGGCAGTCTGAAAATCCAGCCCGCCGGCAACTCGAAGTTCTACGGCGGCATCTTCCGCCGTCCCTACATGATCCAGAAGGAGGGCCAGTACAAGGGCTATCCGCTGCGTACGTTCGTGGGCAACGATTTCCAGGGCGGTTTCAGCGACCACTTCCCCGTATATATCTACATCGCCAAATAAACACTCTAAAATATTTGTATGAAACTCAAAGTTCTACTTATTCTGATGCTCGCCGCCGTGACCTTCACGTCCTATGCGCAGGACGGAGGCATCCGCGGTAAGGTGGTTTCGCGCAACGGTCGCGTGGCCTTGAGCAATGTACAGGTGAAGATCGAATCGCTGGGTCTGACGGCCATGACCGACAAGGACGGCAACTTCATCTTCGAGAATCTTCCTGCGGGCAGCTATACGGTGCTCTTCTCTACGCCCGACTTCGAGGATCTCAACCTGATGGTCCGCGTAGGCGATAAGCATGTGCAGGACCTCAAGTCGGTGATCATCGTGCCGTCGGGGCAGAGTGCGGTTCTGGACGACGCCGTTTTCGCCGAATTCGACAGCGACTCCTCGTCGTCGGACACGCAGGCGCTGCCTTCGTCGCTCTCTTCGTCGAAGGACCTCTTCAACAACATCGCATCGTACCGTTTCAGCGAGATGCGTTTCAACGTCCGCGGCTACGATTCGCAGTACTCGGACATCTACCTGAACGGCATCCGCTTCAACGACGCCATGACGGGCTACGGTCCCTGGTCGCTGTGGAGCGGACTGAACGACGCGACGCGTAACCAGGAGAACTACACGGGCCTCGAAGCGTCGGATTTCGGCATCGGCGGCATCGGCGGCATGACCAACGTCAACGCCCGCGCCTCGCAGATGCGCAAGGGATTCCGCGTGAGCGTGTCGAACGGCAACCAGATGTACCGTTTCCGTGCGATGGTTTCCTACGGCTCGGGACAGTTGGACAACGGCTGGTCGTACGCCTTCTCGGTGGGAACCCGCCAGGGCGGCAACGGCTATGTGGACGGCGTTTACTACAACTCCTATTCCTATTTCGCTTCGGCCGAGAAGCTTTTCGGACAGAACCACCGCCTTGCGCTGACGCTGCTGGCTTCGCCTTCGGAGCGCGGCGCGCAGCAGGCTTCGACCGACGAGGCTTACGCTCTGTTCGGCAACAACTACTACAACCCCAATGTGGGTTACCAGGCCGGCAAGCTCCGCAACTCGCGCGTGCGCAACACCCACGAGCCGATCGTGATGCTCAACTATACGTGGGACATGTCGGAGAACACGCGCCTGAACGCCGCCACGTCGCTGCGTTTCGGCAGGAACGGCTATTCGGCCCTGACGTGGAACGCCGGAGCGGACCCCCGCGGCGACTACTACCGCTATATGCCGAATTCGGATAAGACGCAGATCGTGCCGGGCATAACCACCGACGAGACGATCTATTTTTACGCGATGGATGGCGCCATAGCGAAAGGCGTGTGGGACGGTATGCTCGACTACGACAAATTCTTCCAGACGAATATGCGGAATATCGACACCGATCCGGTGCTGTCCAAACTGATGGGCAATAACAGTCGTTCGAACTACATGATCGAGGAGCGTCACACCGACCAGCTGGACTACAACCTGGCGGTCAACGTGCAGCATAACATGCGCCACAACATGCGCATCGTCGGCGGCGCCAACCTGCGCGTCAACCGCACGAATTACTACTCGGAGATCAAGGACCTGCTGGGCGGCGACTATTGGTATGACATCGACAAGTTCGCCGAGCGCGACATGGCCAGCGCCGAGGCTTACCAGAACGACCTGGATTACTACTGGGCTACGGGGCACGCCCGCATTGCCCGTGTCGGCGACAAGTACGGTTACTACTACCGGGCGCACCTGCTCGAAACCAACGCCTGGGCCAACTATACGTGGGGTATCGGCGGGTTCTCGCTGGGTGTCGCCGGATCGGTCGGCTACTCGAACATGTACCGCGAGGGCATGTGGCGCAAGGGTCTGTTCCCCAACGATTCGAAAGGCGATTCGAAGAAACTCGACTACCTGACCTACGATGCGAAACTTGCGCTGGGCTACAAGTTCTCTGGAGCGCATTCGATCGAGGCCAATGTGGCTTACATGCAGCAGGCGCCCAAGTTCGCGACGGCATTCGTGTCGCCCCGTACGCGCAACACGACCACGCCGGGGCTGAAGGCCGAGAAGATTTTCGCAGCCGATCTTACCTATAACCTCAACCTGCCCTACATCAAGGCGCGTCTTTCGGGATACTATACGACGATCGAGGACCAGTCGAAGGTCATCTCGTTCTACGACGATACCCGCAGTTCGTTCACCAACTTCGCCATGAGCGGCATCGACAAACGCTACTACGGCGTTGAGTTGGGCCTTTCGGTTCCCGTATGGAACGGCCTCTCGGTCGTGGGTGCCTTGAGCTGGGGCGACTATACCTATACGTCGAATCCCAACTTCGTGCAGACGGTTGACAACGTGGACAAGATCGTACTGAAAGATAAGGTCAACTGGGACGGTTATCATGTGGAAAGCTCGCCGCAGCTGGCTTTCAACATCGGTCTCGACTACCGCGGACCGCGCAACTGGTTCGCCGGTGTGAACTTCAACTACTACGACAACATCTATCTTTCGATGAACCCGATGTACCGTACGGCTACCGCCATTAAGTATTATACGAATGTGCTGACTTCCAATACGGCCACCAATGCGCAGAAGGCATCGGCCCTCTCGTCGATCAAGACCCTCCGCAAGCAGGAGAAGTTTGACAGCGCATATACGTTGAGCGCCAATATCGGCAAGAACTGGTATATCCACCGGGTCTACATGCTGGGCTTCAGCCTCGAGGTGAAGAACATCCTCAACGATCAGGACATCCGCACGGGCGGTTACGAGCAGATGCGTATGAGCAAGGTCCGCGGCGAGGGCGGCGAGCAGATTTACGGCCGCTTCCCCTCGAAGTATTTCTACCTGTTCGGTACGACCTATTACCTGAATGTCTATTTCCGTTTCTAATCGCGCAAAGCATAATTTATGAAAAGTCTTAAAATAGCATTGGCGGCTCTCGTCGGTCTGGTGGCCGTGAGCTGCTACAACGATTTCGACACTCCGGCTCCGCAGAAGCTCTATACGGCCGACGATATGGCCGCAATGGGGCTTACTCGGATCACCATTGCCGAAGTGAAGGAAAAATTTGGTCCGATCTCCAATACGGGAACCAACGACAATTTCTCCACGACCAAGACCCTCAAGTTCGGAACCCGCACGTCCGAGGAGGCCAAGTTCGACGGCCTCATGGAGTGGCCCGAGGCTTCGAAATACTACATCAAGGGCAAGGTGATCAGCAGCGACCGTCAGGGCAACATCTACAAGTCGCTCTATATCTACGACGGCACGGCCGGTATCGAGCTGAAGCTCTACAACGGCCTTTATCTCGACTTCCTGCTCGACCTGGCTTCGAAGCCGATCAAGAGCCAGTGGGTCTACGTGCGTCTCGACGGTCTCTATCTGGGTAACTACCGCATGATGCTTTCGATCGGAGGCGCTCCCTCGGACGGCATCAACACGGCCGGCAACCACAAGTTCTACGCCAACTCGAACCTCGACAACCCGAAGGTTGCCGCCCTGAACGTCTTCCGCGGCGAATACACGACGCTCGACGACTCGGACATCAAGGAGGTCGACGGTTCGAACTACACGTCGCTCGGCGAGGCCGATCTGGGCCGGCTGGTGCGTTTCAACAAGATCAAGATCCGCTATGCGGGTGTGAAGAATCAGGACGGCGTGACGCCTCCGAACCTCAAAAACGGCGGAAATGCGAATCCCTATCCGAGCTGGATCGTGACCGACTGGGGAACGCCCATCTTCGGCGCGTGGTATCGCTGGGCCTACAACAACAGCGAGCAGAATATCCGTCTCTACGGTTCGGTGCTGATGAGCTACAACGATGCGGCGGAGTACACTTCGGACCCGGGCGTTTACGGCATCCGTACGAGCGGTTACAGCCAGTTCGCCATGAAGCCCATCCCGAAGGACGGCACGGAGGGTACGGTGCTGGGCATCTACGGCATCTATGCGAAGAAGAGCGATTTCACGGGAGGTTCGGAGGACTGGGCGCAGTACCAGATCTCGGTGAGCCGTATCGAGGACCTCGGCTTCCCGCCCGAGTCGCTGCTTTCCGAGGAGTGGATCAGGGCCAATACGCCCGCCTCGTCGCTGACGCCTCCCGTGAAGAACGGCGGCGACGATTACGAGGGTGACTGATCCCGCGTTTGAGCAATAAAAAACTGCGACCCAAAAGGGTCGCAGTTTTTTTGTGCCGCGGCGGCAGCGTTACCGCTTGTTCCATTTGCAGGAGGTCTGGTAGTAGCCGATCGCGCGGTCGACCTGCACGGCGTCCTTCCGCTCCATCGCTTCGAGGTGGTGGGGATTCTCCTCGGTGGGAACCACGCGGTACTGCTCGAAGCGGCGCACGGGCGACAGAATCGTGAAGGTGTCGCCTTCGAGGTAGCCGAGGTCCTGATAGGTGGCGATGAACGCGCGGTTGACATATGCCGGGTCGAAGATGCTGCGGCCGTAGAAATGCGAGTCGTAGCTCATGTTGAGCAGCGACAGCAGGGTGGGCATCAGGTCGATCTGCGAGACGATGCCGTCGACCACTCCGGGTTCGATAAGCCCGGGGGCGAGGATCAGCGCCGGGATGTGATATTTCTGCAACGGAATCTCGGTGCGGCCGGCGCTCGAAGCGCAGTGATCGGCCGTGACGAGGAAGATCGTGTTTTCGAACCACGGCTGCCGGGCCGCTTCGGCGAAGAACTGCCCCAGCGAATAGTCGCTGTAAAGCACGCCTCCGGCGCGGCTCTTCGAGTCGTTGGGAATGCGGATTCGTCCGGCGGGGTAGGTGAAGGGGCGGTGGTTGCTGACGGTCATCACGTGGGCGAAGAACGGCTTGCCGCTGCGGGTCTCCTCGTTGAGCGTGCGGATGACCTTCCGGTAGGCGTCTTCGTCGCAGACGCCCCAGATGTTGGCGAAGGTGATCTCTTCGGGTTTGTAGCTTTTCTGGTCGACGATGTCGTATCCGTTGCCCGAGAAGAAGGTCTCCATGTTGTCGAAATAGCTGTTGCCGCCGTAGAAATAGGTCACGTTGTATCCCTTGTCGCGCAGCAAGGCTCCCGCGGAGTGCATTCCGGCGTTGTTCGGACGCTTGATGATGCTCTGGCCCGGGCAGGGCGGCAGCGAGAGCGTCACGGCCTCCAGGCCGCGCACCGTGCGGTTGCCCGTGGCGTATACGCGGTCGAACGCCAGTCCCAGTTTGTAGAGCGAGTCGAGTGCGGGCGTGATCCGTTCCGTGTTGCCGAACCGCTCCATGTACGAGGCGCTCATGCTCTCCATGGTGATCAGCACGATGTTGCGGCGGATCTCCTCCCCTTCGGCGCGCACGGCGTGCAGGTTGTCGCCCGTGCTTTGGTAGACCCCGTGCACGAAGGCTTCGGCCTCGGCTTCGGGACGCGTGAGGTAGAACTGTTCGTAGTCGAGCGTGTTCTTGACGAAGGCGTCGTAGAACTTGTAGAGTCCGTTGGCCTGCAATTCGTTGACGTAGACGTTGTCGCTGTCCTGGAAGCGGGTGTTGAAGTTCAGCAGCCCGATCGCGGCGAACAGCGCCGCGACGTAGGCCGGTCCGATTACGGCTTTCCACCTCCAGCCTTTCAGGCATTCGGTCTGCACGAGTTCGCTGCGGAAGAAGTACCATGTCACGAGCAGCGTCACGACGACGATGCCCAGCGTCATCGGAATGACGGGGTAGGACTCCATGATGTTGCCCACCACCTCGTTGGTGTAGACCAGGTAATCGACGGCGATGAAGTTGTAGCGGACGCCGAATTCGCTCCAGAAGAAATATTCGCTGATGCCGTTGAAGATGATGGCGCCCACGTAGACGACGATGAAGAGGGCGAACCACACCGTGGTCCAGTGGCTGCGGAATCCGGGCAGGAAAAGCCGCAGTGCGAAGCTGCCGGCCCAGTAGCCCAGCACATAGAGGGCGATTCGCGGCGCGACGCTTCCGTATTCGTCGAAGATCGTGTTGAAGAACGCCACGTAGCAGAACGCCGCCACGAGCAGGGCGAGGAGGATGTAGCCCCACGGCTTTTTGTACTTGGTGCGCGAAACGCTCAACATGAAGAGCCAGAGGAAAATGAATCCCGCCGTCGCGGCGCAGAAATCGTTCACGGCGCCCAGCAGGAAGACTTCGCACCATTCGCCGAATGAGAAGGCGAGTGAGGTGGTCTGCTCGTTGAAAAGCAGTACGACGCGCAGCACGAGGCCGACGGCGACGGTCAGCAGCGACAGTTTGAGATAGAGGCCGGAGACCAGCCGAATACTTTTTTGCATGATGAATTTGGGAATTAATTATACAAAGTTAACCATTTTCAGCCCGTTCGGAAAAAGAAAAGGCAGTCAACCGGGTGACTGCCTTGTTCTGTTGTTTTGAAAAATCGTTTGTTTTGGTGCTTACTTCGACGGGCGCATGACGACCTTCACGAGGTTTCCGTCCGCAAGGATCTTCTTGGCGAGCGCCTGCACGTCGGCGTTGGTCAGGTCGCGGATCGCCTGTTCGTGGTCGGCGATGTAGTTCAGGCCCGAGCCGTATTTGATCTGGATGTAGTTCATCCATGCGCCGTTCTGTTCGAGGCTGTTCTTCCAGCTCTTGAGCATGAATTCGCGGTGTTTCTCGATGTCCTCGCTCTTGGGACCGTTGGCTGCGATCTCCTCGATCTCCTTCATCACGATCTCGCGCAGTTCGTCGGCCATCTCCTCGTTGGTGTCGAACGAAATGGTCATGCTGTAAGTCTCGCGGGGGATGTACTTCGTCGAACCCTGGACGCGCACGCCGTAGGTTCCGCCCTTCTCCTCGCGGATCGAAACGAGATAGCGCGAATTGAGCGCCTGCGTCAGGAACGTCAGGGCCATTTTGTTCTTGAGCGTGTAGGGCATCTCACCCGAGAAATGGTAGTTGACCGAGACCTTCGGCTGCTGCATCGGAGCCGTGAACTCCTCCGTAACCTCGCCTTTCACCGGATAGGCCTTGTCGTCGACGTAATTGATCGGTTTGCGGGCGGCGGGGATCGAACCGATGTATTTCTCCACGAGGGGTTTCAGCGTTTCGGGGTCGATGTTGCCCACGAACGTGAAGACGAATCCGTTGGCTCCGGGGTAGAGCTTGGCGTAAATGCCGGGCAGCTGTTCGAAGTCGAACTTGTCGACGATCTCCGTCGAGATCATCTGACGGCGGGGATTGTGGCCGTAGGTCACGTCGGCCACCTTCTCCTGCATCAGGAAGTCGGGATTCGACTTGGCATTGGCGAGCTGGGCGAGGAGCATCTTCGTGAGATTGTCCACGTCGTCCTTGTTGAACCGGGGCTGCGTGAAATTGAGGTAGAGCAGCTGGAGCATCGTCTCGATGTCCTTGGGCGAGCAGACGCCGCCCATGGCGCTGGTGTAGTTCTCCACCGAGGGCTGCACCGAGGCCGTTTTGCCCGAAAGCTGTTTCTTGAGTTCCGTGGCCGAGAATTTGCCGACACCCGACATCGAGTTCACGGCGGGCATCATTTCGCCCATGTAGTACTCCTCGTCCGAGAGCAGCGACAGGCCGCCCTTGCCGACTACGCCCAGGCGCACTTCGTCGGCCTTGAAGGTCGTGGGTTTCACGACGACCTTCGCACCGTTGGCCAGCGTCCATTCCGTCGTTCCGAGCACTTTGTCCTCGACCGTCTTCTTCACGGGCGAGCCTTTGAGCACGGTCCCTTCTGCGATCAGCGGCTCCTTGACCACGTTGTCCTCATAGGCCGTGACCTCCGATGCGGCCACCTTGTCGCGGATGGCGAGAATCTCCTCGGCGGTGGGCGTTGCGACGCCCTCCTTCTCGGGAGCGTTGATCACGATCACCTGATTCGTCGGGAGAATGGTCTGCTTCGCGAAGGCGTTGACGGCATCCACGTTGAGCATCTTGATCAGCATGCTGTCGAGCTGCCATTCGGTCTCGGCATCGGGCATCGGCTGGTTTTTCTGGTAGTTGTTCAGATAGGTCTGCACGAATTCGTTGTTGCGGCGGTCGTTGCGGTTGGCGTACGAGCGTTCGGCCTGACGCATCAGGTTCTC
>OGOV01002100.1_pt1 | contig 15774 bp, 10 predicted proteins | sample 1552711 | NCBI WGS metagenome assembly OGOV01 (sample SAMEA2580216, study PRJEB22360) | human gut metagenome | biome: human gut; feature: human-associated habitat; material: faeces | place: Denmark | collected 2008/2010 | reverse complement strand
GAGGAAATATTAAAAATCTATGGAGGATTAGGAAAATGAGATTAGACGGTTTGGGGTTGTTTGTTGATGATATGGCAAAGATGATTCGTTTTTACAAGGATGTTCTCGGATTTGAAATTAAGGAAGAAGAGAATACTTCCAATGTTTATCTTGTAAAAGACGGAACACTTTTTTTACTGTATGGGCGGAATGATTTTGAGAAGATGACAAACCGGCGATATGAGTATATCAAGGGTCTGAATGGTCATTTTGAAATGGCACTATATGTTGATACTTTTGAAGAGGTGGATGAGGCATACAAGAAGGCTGTGGAAAATGGTGCAACATCTGTGCTTGAACCGGAACTTGAACCTTGGGGACAGAGAACCTGCTATATTGCTGATCCGGAAGGAAATCTGATAGAGATTTGTTCCTGGAATAAGCCTTATGAAGAGAAGGACTTAGAGGGGGTGTAAAGGATATGGCTTTGGACTACAAGAAGGAATATAAAGAATTTTCCCTCCCGCCGAAGAAACCGCAAATCATCACCGTCCCTGCGATGAATTTTGTGGCGGTGCAGGGCAAGGGCGACCCCAATGACCCGGCAGGGGAATACAAGGCAGCGCTGGAGTTGCTGTACGGCATTGCATTTACTATCAAAATGAGCTATAAGAGTTCTCGCAAGATTAAAGGCTTTTTTGAGTATATTGTCCCGCCTCTTGAAGGCTTTTGGTGGCAAAATGGCAGCGATGGAATGGACTATGGCCATAAAGAAAATTTTAAATTTATTTCTATTATCCGTTTACCAGACTTTGTGACTAAGGAAGATCTTGAGTGGGCAATCGAGGAAGCAACCAAAAAGAAAAAGAAGGACTTTTCAACGGTGGATTTTCTTACCTATGAAGAAGGCGATTGCGTTCAATGCATGCACCTCGGCTCTTATGATAACGAACCCGAAACCATCCACCAGATGGAAGAATACGCAAATGCCAATGGATATGAGATCGATATTACCGATACTCGTTATCATCACGAAATTTATCTTTCCGATCCACGCAAATGTGATGTGGGCAAACTGAAAACTGTCATCAGACACCCGGTAAAGAGAAAACAGAAAATATTGGAGAAGAAATAAATGCGAGGAATTATCTATACGTTATAAATATATTTTCCCCATAAATTAGTATCAAACACTTCCCATTCATCACGCAAATAAAAAACGAAAACAGAGGCTGAAGCGGAACTGTTTCGGAACTGTTTCCAAAATCTTTTTGCCCTTTCTTTTCCGTACTTCAATGCGGCATGAGCCGTTTTGGCTTACTCCCGCTCCGTTTTCGCGGCTGTCCGTCCACTCGTGCCGCAAATGGCCCTGTTGCCTGTGGTTTCCAGGTTATCCCCGTTCCTTGATGATATAAACAAGCAAACCGCGGCTTTCCAAAACTTACAGTCAATCTACTACATTGACTATCAATCCTGCTTAAAGCCTGTCTGATAAACTTACGGGAATTGTTGACGCTGCAGCCCTCATCAACAAGTTTATCCTTGAACGTCTTTTTTCAACGCAGATTGTCATTCACCCGTTTGCATGACAAAGGAATGAATGGAAGAGCCCCGGATGGGGGCCCTTCCATTGAAAACCGTTACATGTGGATGGCGATTCCCTCGGAAGCCAGCATGGATTCATGGATGGCCTCAGACAGCGTGGGATGGGCGAAAATGGTGGCATGGATGTCCTCGTCCGTCAGTTCCGCCTGAATGCCGATGCCCAGCGCGGCAATCAGCTCCGTGGCTTCCGGCCCCACGATGTGGGCGCCCAGGAGTTCTCCGTTTTTGGCGCCGTACAGGGTTTTTACGAAACCGTCCGGTTCTCCGGCGGCTACAGCCTTGCCAATGGCCTGGAAGGGGAATTTCCCCACCTTGTATTCCACGCCCGCCTCTTTGAGGGCGCGTTCCGTTTTACCTACGGAAGCCACCTGCGGGTAGCAATATGTGCAGCTCGGGAAAAAGCCCACCTGCCTGGGCTGATAGTCCGGATTAAACATGCCCTCTACTGCCTGCACAGCTTCAAAAGAAGCCGTATGCGCCAGCAGCACGCCGCCGATCACATCGCCTGCCGCATACACGCCGGGAAGGGAAGTCGCGTAGCGGTCATTCACCTTGATGAATCCCTTTTCCGTCAGCTCCAGGTCCAGGCCGGGAGCGGCGGGAACAACCGGCTTCACGCCGATGGCTACCAGGCAGACATCCGCCGTGATTTCCTCTTCCTGTCCCTTGCTGTTTTTTACGCTGGCCCTGACCTGTCCGTCACAGGTTTCCGTAACGGATTCCACGGAAGCTCCCGTCATCACTTTGATGCCCTGCTTTTTGAATGCCCGTTCCAGCGTCATGCAGGAGTCGTCGTCTTCATTGGGAAGCATCCGGGGAAGCGCTTCAATAAGCGTCACTCTGGTGCCGAATGAATTGTAAATGTAGGCGAATTCCGTGCCGATGGCTCCGGAACCGATGATGATCATGCTTTCAGGCCGCTTTTCCAGCACCATGGCTTCCCTGGAGCCGATGACAGTAGTGCCGTTCAGGGGGAGGCTGGGCACCGTGCGGGTGACGCAGCCGGTACAGACCAGGATATTCTTTCCATCCAGAACAGTCACCGTCCCGTCGACGGACTTTACTTCCACCCTGCCGGGAGAAATGATGGAAGCTTCCCCCGTAACGGAATCCACCTTGTTTTTCTTGAAGAGGAACCCCACGCCGCCGGCCAGGCGGTCGCTGACCTTGCGGGAACGGCCGATCACTTCACTCCAATCCACGCTGACGCCCTCCACCGTCATGCCAAATTCCCTGGCACGGGCCGTTACAGTCAGGTAGGCTTCCGCGTTTTTCAGAAGCGCCTTGGTGGGGATGCAACCCCAGTTCAGACAGGTGCCCCCTACCCGCTCGCGTTCCACGCACACCACGGATTTCCCCAGCTGGGCGGCGCGGATGGCGCCCACATAGCCGGCAGGGCCTCCACCAATGACGATGAGATCATATTGCATGAAATTACTATAAAGGCATCCCCCCATGCGGGTAAAGAAGGAATATGAGCATGCGCCGGTTCGGGAGGCCGACAGATAGCAGAGGTAAGGGAAGGGTGATTAAAGCATGTGTTGGAAACCTGCCTTTATTCGCTCATTTCCAATACTTAATCACTGTTTTTCACCCACTTTACCAGATCCCGCATTTCCGCGGCGGTATCCGCATACAGGCCGTCCGTGTAAATTCCATGATCATACAAAATTCTCCCTTCCACCATGGTGAACACGCAATCCTTGCCGGAAGAGGCATAAACGGCATGGGACGTTTCGTTGAACATCGGGCACAGGTTCGGTTCATCCAGGTTCAGCGCGATCATATCCGCGGGAGCCCCCGGGACCAGTGTTCCCAGCCCCGGCGTCCGGAAAATGCGGGCGCCCTCCGCCGTAGCCATCTTCAGCGCCTGCATGGCGGGGAGCGCAGTAGCGTCACCGCTGTACCCCTTGGCAAGAATAGCGGCCAGCTTCATTGTTTCAAACATATCCAGACTGTTGTTGCTGCACGCTCCGTCCGTTCCCAGAGAGACGGGAACGCCGGCCTGCACCATATCCCGCACGCGGGCGAAGCCGGACGCCAGTTTCAGGTTGCTGACCGGGTTATGGACAACCGCCGCCCCGGAAGCGGCCACCAGCTCCAGTTCCTCATCCGTCACGTCCAGCACGGCGCGTTCATTCAGCAGCCCCATATCGCGGGCATAGCCCACGGGGCGCCTTCCTCCGTGCAGGGAACGGCACTGCTCCACTTCCCCGGCGGATTCGGACAGATGGATATGCAGCATCATATCCAGTTCCTCCGCCAGCTTCATGGAACGCCGGAGCACTTCGTCACTGGTAGTGTACACGCTGTGCGGCATCAGGGCCACCTGCACCCTGCCGCGGCCGGAAAAGCGTTCCGCCTGCTCCCGGTACAGGGCTTCCGCACCATCCCACCCCCCGTATGCCGGAGAGGGAAAAGCAAAAACGACTTCCCCGCCAACACAGCGCATTCCCATGCGTTCCGCTTCCTGGAGGACATTGGCCTCCAACAGGTAGGAATCTACAAACGCCGTGGTGCCCGTCCGCATCATTTCATACATGCCCAGCCGGGCCCCCAGGGAGACGATTTTATCCGTCAGCCGGGCTTCCACCGGGAAAATATGCCCGGTCAGCCATTCCATCAGCGGCAAGTCATCCGCAAAACCGCGCAAAAAGGTCATGGGGACATGCGTATGGGCATTAATCAGCCCCGGCATCAGCAGCGCATTCCCCAAATCCCTGCGAACGGAGGGCGTCCACCTGGCTTCCAGTTCTGCGGCGCTTCCCGTTTCCAGAATTTTCCCGTCCCGAACGGCGACGGCCGCATCTCCGGCAGCGCTGGACTGTTCCGCTCCGCCCAGCATGCGGAAAGCGGTCACCAACAAATCACACGCTTGTTGTTCCATGGCGCAGAATGTACCCCACCGGGAGCGTTCTGGCAACTTCATCTCCCCGGGTTTGAGGATTTCGCGTCCATTTGACATTTCATGTTTGACTTCAAAAGAGAAAACTGCCAAGAATGGACCACAGTTAAATTCACCATTTATCCCCATATGAACAAAACTATACTGTTAGGTTTGACCCTTGCGGCCTCCGTGTCTTCCGCCAGCGCCTATCATGCCGACAAGTACGACGGCCAGTTCGGCATGTCCCTGGAAGGGGCTTACGGAATCGCCACCAAAGACGCCATGCCCAACGTGGCCGGCGGCAATCTGAGCATTTTCAACTATATTGAAACCGGCAGCATTGTTCATCAGATTTCCCTGAACGGCGGCATCCTGGCCGGTTCCCACCACCCCAGCGTGCAGGACCTGGGCATCAGCGGGCCTTATACCGCCAGCCTCCGTTCCACCTATATCCCGATGATGGCCGGTTACACGCTGAACCTTCCCATCGGCGACTACACCATGTTCTATCTGGGCGGCAAAGTCGGCGCCACTTACGGCGACGTGAAGACCACCATTCATGGACTGGAAGACGGCAGCCGTTCCCGAACCATTTCCTCCACCAAGTTTTCCTGGGCTGCCCAGGCCGGCTTCAAGTTCAGCATCTCCAATAGCGCGGACTTCGTGCTCGGCTACGAATATTACCAGATTCAGGGCTACAATGACCCCGGCTACCACACCATCAAGCTGGGCTTCTCCTGGAATTTCTAACAAACAATTATCAGGTTTATTACGGTCTTCCGGCGGCTCCGTTATACTGCGGAACCGCCTTTTTTGCGCATGGAATACCGGCCCGCACAACAGCAGGAAACAAAGGGACGGAAAGCTGATACGCATCTTTAAACCGGAACGGCTCTTATCCGGGCAAAGGAGAACTGTTTCTTCCGGGATGTCCGGACGCAACAAGGCCGCCCCCTCATCCTGGAGGAAGCGGCCCTGAAAAGTTCAACAATTCAGAGAACCTTACTTGGCAGGCTTGAACGGCTTGGGAGACGCATAGACTTCATAGTCCTTGATGCGGCCGTTTTCCCTGTTCTGGCGCGGCAGGTAGCGGAATCCTGAAAGTTTCTGCACCTTGCCCAGATCCAGCACGATCATGTGCGGATGCTGAGGGTTGTCCCCCTGCCACTTGGTATGCCAGTAGGTGGTGGGCTGGTTGTCCATCACCAGGCCCGCCTGGGCGGCTTCCCCCGTCGTTTCATGGGAATCCGCATAAACCACGGACCACTGTTCGCGGGGAAGCAGGTTGCCGGAGGCATCCAGGAAGTTCAGCTCCGCAATAGCGGCATGGGGGCCGTTGTCATGGGCGTTTTTACTGACAATGGCGATGTAACGGGCCTGGACGGGAGCGCGGAATTTGATTTCCTGCTGATCTGCCCCCTTGGCGAAGGAACCCTTGTGCACCAGCTGGCCGGCAGCGGGGGCCACAGGTTTGCCTACGCGGAAGACATCCGCCATGGCGGGGTCCCTGTTGACTTCATAAATGGCTTCCTTCACACCCTTCACCGTGCCGAAACCTCCGTCCACGTCCAGCACCACGATTTCATTTTTCCCAGGCTTCAGGTATTCTCCGGGGCAATAAAGAGCCTGCTGGGAGCCGATAAACCAGAAGCGGCCCAGATTGCGTCCATTCACCCACACAACGCCTTTCTTCCAGCCGTCCCGCATATCCAGGTAGGTATCCTTGGGATTGGAAACGTTGAAATACCCGCGGTGGAACACGGGCTGGTCGCCCGCCGGCTTCTTGCCGGAGAAGGGAAGAAGCTCCACTCCCTTGCACGGGAAGTTGTAGATAAGGAAGTTTTCCAGCTTTTTGCCGTCCAGCGTGATGGGCCCTCGGATGCCCTTGCGCTCGCCCTGTATCTGGCCGCCGAAGTTGATGCGGCCCATGTTTTCCACAAAAATGTCCACCGTATGAAGTCCGGAAGGAATCACCACATCACAGGAATCCTGCTTGTAACGGCGGTCCGCCGCCCCCTGCCTCTTGCCATCCACGTAAACGATGGCGCGGTCCTGCATGTTGTTCATCTTCAGTTCTCCTTTCACCGGTCCTTGCACCTTTGTCCGGTACAGGATGAAACCCAGGCTTTGCCCCAGGGCTTCCATGTGGACGGGCTCCTTACGGATGGAGGGCTGAGGAAGACGGGAAAACATGCCGGCCGTTTCCGTAAACGTGATGGGGGGCAGCTCCATCATTTCCGGCTGGGCGGGAGGTTCGGGAAGCTTGTACGTATCACCGTAATAATCCTGAATAGTCTGGCGGAAGGTGCGGTAGCGGTCCGTCAGGGTTCCGTTTTCGGAAATGGGGGCGCCGTAGTCGTAATTGGTTACATCCGGCGTATAGGCGCCTTCCCAGTTCGCCCCGTTCATGAAGCCGAAGGAGGTCCCCCCATGCACCATGAAGAGGTTGGGGGAGACGTTATTTTCCAGCATCCACTTCAGGTCTCGGTTGAAACCTTCCGTACTGCCGCCATTCTTGGGCTTGCCCCAGTGGTCAAACCAGCCCACCCAGAATTCGCCGTTGATGCGGGGCGTTTTACCCTTGTGCTTCTCCAGATTCGCAAAGGCGCCCTTGGCTCCGCCGCCGAAATTCATGGCGGGAACAACGCCCGGAAGCGTGCCGTTCTTAATCATCCAGTCGTTCGGGCCGTCCGACGTGAAGGGAACAACTCCCGGAAGTTCCTTCCGGATAACGTCCAGATGCTTTTTCACGTAATCCTTGTCAGAACCATAGGAACCATATTCATTTTCCACCTGGGCCATGATGATGGGGCCTCCCTTGGTAATCTGCAGAGGTTCCAACATGGAACAGACTTTTTTAAGATAAGCCATGGCCGGTTCCAGGAAGCGGGGATCCTGGGAACGGACTTTCAAATCTTCATCCTTCAGCAGCCAGCCGGGAAATCCGCCGAATTCCCATTCCGCGCACACATAGGGCCCGGGACGCACAATGACCCACAGGCCGGCCTTCTGCGCTTCCTTGATGAATTCCACAAAATCCAGATTGCCGGAGAAGTCCCATTTGCCGGGTTCCGGTTCGTGCACGTTCCAGAACAGATAAGTGCAGACGGTATTCATGCCCATGGCCTTTATGCGCTGGAACCTGTCCTTCCAGTGTTGGCGCGGCACGCGAGGATAATGCATTTCCCCGGAAATGATTTTGACGGGCTTTCCGTCCATCAAAAAATTTTCCTGATTAGTAGAGAAGACATGCCTGGCTCCGTCATTGGATTCCGGCAGAGGCATGGGAGCAGCCACGCAAAGATGCCCTGCCAGAAGCAGAACGGAGAAAAAGGATAATTTCATGATTATGGAATTAATAATTAATTACGGTAAATGCGAAGGAGATTATGATGAAAAATCACCTCCTTTCAATTTAAAAAGGAGACGGTGACCCGGTTTTATTACGGAACGGCACCATCCTGTCTTTCAAGATATATTATTTGATGCTTTTCTTCAAACGGTACGCCACGGCTCCGAGCCTCCAGCGTTTCCTTCTTCATTTCTTCATCCACCCAGTACAGGTGCGATTCCAGCGGATTGTAAATTCTGGGGGAACAGAACCGGGTGGGAGATTCCGGCCAGCGTATCCAGCGCCAGCAGGCGACATGCGTGTAGGGTTCCCTCCAGCCGGGAATCCAGACGCAAAGTTCATAAAGACGCTGCTGGGCACGGTGAAGAGCCAGCTTCAGGGAACCGGTATCCGGGGCATTGCGTTCCGCATCCAGGGCGGCATCCAGTTCAGCGTCCGATACAGCCATAATATTATTCGTATTGCCTACGGGATTTCCGCGGGCATCATACGCCAGTTCGGAAGAAAATGTTTCATACAGCCGTGGGAACGGCGTCTGCAGCGGCCACGCCCACAGAGCCGCCTGATACCGTTTTTCAAAAACCTTACGGGAACAGACACTGTAGGTAAGAGAATCCAGACGCAGGTCCACCCCGCACTTCAGGGCCTCCTGCCGGAGAATGGAACAGACGTTGGTCATCAGGACGGATGAATCCGCAAACGTCAGTTCCACCACCAGCCGTTCTCCCCGTTCATTTTTCAGCACGCCGTCAGTCCCCATTTCCCGGTAGCCGGCGCGGGCAAAATATTCCATGGCTTTTTTCTTGCTGTATTCCGGAGCTTTCAGCGGAAGAGTCAGGTCTCCGTACCCCTCCATGTAGGAACCGAGCCTTCTCATATTCCCGCGGAACAAAGTATCAATCACCAGGCCCATGTTCACGGAATGCGCCAGCCCGCGGCGGATATCCGGATTTTTCAACAGTTTGTCCGAGCAATTCAGATACAGTCCGTACGGGGGACAGGCGTAATTGGCTTCCAGACTGTATTTATCTATATAGCCCCGGTGCACTTCCGGCAGTTCCAGCCCCGTTTCCCACACCTCCGGCTTACGGACGTTCATGATGTCCAGTTCCCCGCGGCGGAACATTTCAACCGCCTTGTTTTCCATGTTCACAAACACATGTTCCACCTGGTCCGCATTGCAGGAATGGCGGTAATACTTCCTGCCCTTCGCCCACCAATTTTTCACGCGGGCCAGGGTAATGCTTTCTCCTATCCGGATTTTAGCGGGAACAACCATGTAGCCACCCGTATTTGGAGGGACTTTCCACTGGTAGCGTTCCAGAAACAGAGCGTTGAAATCATGGTAAAAACCGGGATGGGCCGGATGAAAATCCGCACAGGCCATGTAAGGCAGCAGCGGCCCGCGGGACGGCAGCGTCAGGGCAATGACGGAATCCCCGTATACCGTAATCTGATCATACATGGAACGGAACAGGGTTGTCCAGAACGGATCCCGGGCAAAACCGGACGTACGGAGGCAAATGTTCAGCAGAAAATCCTGCGCTTTCACGATGCGTCCGTCCGAATAGGCCGCTTCCGGATCCAGATGATAAAAAACGGTTTTTCCGTCTGCGGACAAGGCCCAGCGGTCCGCCAGGCCCGGAATGGGACGGAAGGTTTCCGGATGAAGCCCCACGAGGGGAAGCCACACGTTGTCAATGGCGGAGTAATTGAAAAAATTTTCACTTCCCGGCCCGAAAGCACGCAAAGTTCCGGGAAACGGAGTATTGATCCACAACCGGACTCTTCCACCCTTGACGGCGCGCGGATCACCCACATCCGGCTCTTCCATTCCGGTTTGCCATTCCAATCCGTCCGGAACGTCTTCCAGAGGAAGAAGGCGGATATGGTCTTTCAATAACAGCCTTTTCCTGATGCGTTCCACGGAACGAGCCTGTTCCGCCAAACGCCGGCCGTCCCCTTCCCCGCGGGAAACGACCAGAAGTTTTTCCTTCCTCTCCCCTTCAGCCAATTCACGGCGCAGCTCCCGTTCCACGGCCCTGTTCCAGCGTTCCACAAAACCGTCAAATACGGCAGGCATCCCCCTGCCGTCCATCCGGCCGGAAAATTCATGCCAAACATTCTTCTCACGCTGGGAAAAGTAAAAGACACCTCCCAGAAAGACGGAAAGGGCCAATGCCCCCAGTATGGATATCCAGCGCAACACAACTCAGATGGCCGCCACATGTTAACCGATTCCGGAAACTACGGAAAACAGAAAACCCATCTTCCGCGCGGAACCGTTCACTTCGCCTGAAACAGTCCGCAAGACGGAAGATGGGGGAGCAATCAACAATTAATATTGAAAGGAACTTAGAATTCGACCGTCACACCGCCGAAGATTCCGAATCCACGGGCTTCACGCGGGCCGAAGTTATAATCATTCGTCATGATGAACTTCTGGTCAAACAGGTTTTCCAGACGCACATGGAGGGACACATTGTCCGTTGCCTGGTAACGGGCAAACAGGCGCGCCGTAAAGAAATTGTCCAGACGGGCATAATTGTAATCCGTGCGTCCCATGGCGGCCGTTACGCCGAAGCCGACCGTCAGCTTTTCAACCGGGGAGGAATAAACCTCTGCGTTGATGGTGTGGCGGGCGGTATTGGCCATCTGAATGGTTTCGTATTTGCCGATGGAATCGCGCTTGGGCATCGTGAAGGTGTAATTGGCATAATAGCCGCTGTTCCACGCGTCCTTGAACTGTCCCTTGAACGCCACTTCCACGCCGTAGGAAGTGCAGTGGGAATAATTGGTGTAAGTGGTATAGGAATTAGGCCAGGTGCCTACGCTCATGGTGCCGATTTCATCGTCGATACGGGTCCAGAAGCCCGTCACGGAAGCATAATGGCCGTCCGCCAGACGCTGTTCCACCCCCAGATCGCCGCCTAGGGACTTGGACACATCCAGATCAGGGTTGCCAACATAACCATAATTGGCCGCATACTGCTCAAAATAGGTGGGCGCGCGGAAACCGGAACCCACGGAACCGAAAATACGGGTGGGGGAATCCTTGCCCGTCACTTTCCAGGAATTGGAATAACGCCACGTAAAATGATTGTTCCAGACGGAATCATGTTCCAGGCGCAGGGCCACGCTGGCGTCAAAGCTGTCCGTGGGTGACCACATTTGCTCCGCAAAGAAGGCAAGCGAGCTCTGCCATTCATCCTTGGCAACGTAATTGTTTTCGCTCATGTAGTCGGAACGGTCCCAGGCCATGCCGGCGATGGTTTTCCATTCCTTGTTCCACGTCAGCGCATTACGCCACTCCGCCTGAAAACGGCGGTTGCGCATCACATTGGGCTGGAAATCAAATCCGGGAGTATGGCAGGAATAGTCCATGTTGTAATGCCCCACCATGAAACTGGTGGACCACAGCTTGGAAATTTCCGCATCCACACGTCCTGTCACCAGATTGCTGCGGTTCTTGTCTTCCGTATTGTACAGATGGGGATCCGGAACGGAAGGCCACTGGTTATAATCCACATAAGGCGTGGGATATTCAAAGTAGGAATCCAGGCGGCGATAGGTAAAGCTCACCTTCACCTTGTCATTGATGTCATAGCCCAGGCGCACGGCTTCCTGCCACTGGCGGAAATCGTTCATGCCTGTCCTGTTGTCATAAATGGACGGATAGATTGACGGATCGTTTTCCGTAGTTTCAAACCCAACGCCTACAAAATAGGAAAGCTTCTTGATCTTGCCGGAGGAAGTGATGTAGCTGTTGAAAGAGCCGAAGGAACCGGCCTCCGCAAAAATCCGGGTTACGGGATCGCCTTCCCCCTCCGGAGTATCCATCGCGACGACGCCTCCAATGGCGCCGGAACCGAAGACGGCGCCCTGCGCGCCTTTCACCACTTCCACATTGCCCACCGTAAAGAGATTGGTGATGCCCAGCAGCTTGTTGCCGGACATGTTGGCATCACTGATGCGCATGCCGTCAACCATGGTCAGGGTGTAGGTATCCTTGTTCATCCCGCGGATGACGGTGTTGCTCACGGAACCGCGCTGCCAGGTGCCGCCTCCGTCCAGCGTGAAAACGCCGGGCGTCTGGGAAAGGGCTCCCGTCAGGGTTTCAATGCCCGCCTTCTGGAATTCTTCCGGATTGATGATGGAAACGGACACTCCAGACCGGTTGTACGGCACGCCCACAAAGTGGGATGCCATAGTCAGTTCCGGCATAACCTGCATGGTTTCCGTCCTGACGGAGGGCTTGGAGTCTTCCTTTTTAGCGGACTCGGCAAGAGAGGACTGGCCTGCGAATGCGGCAAGGCCAACAGCAATTGCGCCCATTTGAAGGGCTTTCTTCGTATAAAGCATGGTTGTAGTGCCTTACGTTCGGTAACTCGCCGAACAGTTGGACAACCTCACAGGCTGGTTTCCTGGCTTGCGAGGCAGGCTCGCTTACAGTGGCGGTACCGCTCCGGACTCACACCGGTATTCCCCATTTATTTCCTGCCCGGCTACGGGCGTCCCTGAGGTCTGTAACCCTTCCCATAAGGGTTCATGGGACGGATAAAATACCAAAGAGACCGGTATGACAAGACAAAAAAATTTTTCTTTGAACATCCAGATGAATTGCAGCCGTTTTCCCTTTTCAGCGCATTGCTCTCCATCCCTCTTTTCCTCACGGGGCTTTCCATTTTTGTCTTGTCACTCCCGGCGCACACAGGACATGATGCGCTCATGACGCTCCTTGTTCCCACGTTCCCGCAACAGGGAAGATTTCCCGTCTCCGGCGAAGCTTCCGGCTACGAGGAATTCCGAACTTGCAAGGCGCTTCCTTTCTTTCTCCGGCGCGGACAACCCTTCGGTACGCCGGTTCCAATTACTGTGGCATGAACGTTTTTTCACATGGCGGAGATTTAAAATCCCTGGCGGAGGAGGCCTGCCGCCCGGAACGGGATATTTTGGACTTCAGCGTCAACCTGAGGCCGGAAGGTATGCCGGAGTTCATCGCTTCAGCATTGTGGAAGGCCATGGAAAACGCAGTACCCTACCCTTCTCCGGATGCGGCGGATCTGCGAGAACTGGCGGCGGTTCATTACGGGCTTCCTTCCGGCTGCTTCGTATTTGGAAACGGGGCCAATGAACTCATTCACGCTCTTCCGCGCGCATTAAACCTTAAACAGGCCGTCATTCCGGAACCCGCTTTTTCCGAATACAGGCTGGCCTGCCTGCGCCACGGCATGGATGTTCTTTCCATCCGGACGGAGGAACGGAATTCCTTTCTCCCGTCTCTTTGTCATCTGGAGGAACAGGCCGCAGACGGAAGCGCTGTTTTTCTGGCAAATCCCAGCAATCCGTCCGGCAGCCTGCTGGACGCAGCGGCCCTGCGCAGGGCTGTCCAGAGCCGCCCCGAAGTCCTCTGGATCATTGACGAATCTTTCATGGATTACGCAGAAGGAGCGGGATCGCTGCTCCGAGAAGCGGCTCTCCTTCCCAACCTGGTGGTTCTGCGCTCCCTGACCAAGTTTTACGGCATGGCCGGCGTCCGGTGCGGTTTTTCCATCTGTGCCGCTCCGCTCGCGGAGCGGCTGCGGCAATCCCTGCCCGCCTGGAACGTGAATGCCTTTGCGGCGGAAGCGGCGAAGGCCGTGCTGAAACACCCCTCTTCCTGGGCAGACAGGGAACGCGCCCGGAACCGGGAACGCCGGGATGACCTGTTCCGCAGGCTTTCCTCCCTGCCGGGTGCCGCCGTACTCCCGTCCGAGGCCAACTTCCTGCTCTTCCGCCTGGCGGGGGCGCCTCATGGCCTGGCAGCCCGGCTCCTGAAAAAATACGGCATCGCGCTGCGCGACTGTTCCAATTATCCGGGACTGGAAACGGGCGGCTGGTTCCGCTCCGGCGTCCGCACGCCGGAGGAACACGCCCTGCTGGCAGAAGCTCTGCGCGCCGAACTGGCGGGAAACGGCCCTTCCATTATCCGTAAATCGCCCAGACCGGCCCTGATGATTCAGGGCACCTGCTCCGATGCGGGAAAAAGCGTGCTCACGGCAGCCCTGTGCCGCATTTTCCTTCAGGACGGCTACCGGGTGGCTCCGTTCAAGGCGCAGAATATGGCTCTCAACTCCGGCGTAACCGCTCTGGGAGAGGAAATGGGCCGCGCCCAGATAGTGCAGGCCCAGGCCTGCCGCATTGATCCGGATGCCAGAATGAACCCCATTCTTCTCAAGCCCCATTCCAATACCGGCTCCCAGGTGATCGTGATGGGGCGGCCCGTAGGCAGCATGGACGCGCGGGAATACTTCACGGCTAAAAGGCGCTTCTGGCCGGACGTATGCAAAGCATACGATTCCCTGGCGGATGAATATGAACTCATCTGCCTGGAAGGGGCCGGAAGCCCCGGAGAAATCAATCTGAAATCAGCAGACGTGGTCAACATGAACATGGCCCGCTACGCGCGTGCCAGGGTTCTGCTCGCCGGGGACATTGACCGTGGCGGAGTGTACGCCTCCTTTCTGGGAACGTGGATGACATTCGCCCCGTGGGAAAAAGAACTGCTGGCGGGGTTCGTGGTCAACAAATTTCGAGGAGATCCGGATCTGCTGGCCCCGGCGCACAGCTACATGCGGAACCGTACGGGCAAGCCTGTGCTGGGCGTCATCCCGATGATGTGGGACATCAACATTCCGGAAGAAGACCGCGCCACGCTGCCCCCTGGCCACGGGGAGCACGGGAAACATGCGGATTGCCTGGATGTGGCCGTAGTCATGCCCGCCCACGTCTCCAACTTCACGGACTTCGCCCCTCTGGCGGCGGAGCCGGACGTCCGGCTCCGCCAGGTGCGGACACGGGAGGAATGGGGAAATCCAGACCTGGTCATTCTGCCCGGCACTAAAAGCGTGGCTGCGGACCTGGCCTCTCTCCGTTCCGCCGGGCTGGAAGAACCCATCCGCCGTCATGCCGAAAAGGGAAAGTGGCTTCTGGGCGTCTGCGGAGGGCTGCAAATGCTGGGAACGGACATTCTGGACCCGCTGCACATGGAATCCCCGGAGGAACGCACGCCAGGACTGGGGCTGCTGGAACTTTCCACCACCTTCTCCTCAGCCAAAACCCTGATCAACGTGCGCCGGGCAAGCACGCCGCTGCCCGTTCCCGCCGCAGGTTATGAAATCCACCATGGCGTCACCATCCATCAAGAATCCACCACCCCCGTCATGTTCCGGGAAGACGGCTCCCCCTGCGGCTACGGCAAAGGCCGTATCTGGGCCACGTATCTGCACGGCATGCTGGACGGAGACCAATTCCGCCGCGCATTCATCAACATGGTCAGGAAAGATTCAGGGCTGAAAGCCAACCCAGCCCTGCACACCGCCTATGACCTGGACGGAGCGCTGGACCGCCTGGCGGACGTGGTCCGGAAACATCTGGACCTGAAAACCATTTACCGAGCTCTCCAACTGAAACGCTGACCCATGTTCCCGTGCCCGTTCATCCTGCCTGCGGCCTTCCTGCTGGATATTCTGGCGGGAGAACCGCCCAACAGGTTCCATCCCGTCTGTTTGATCGGCCGGTGCGCGCACCGCATGGAAACACTGGCGAGGCAAAGGTGGGGAGGAACTTTTCATGCGGGAATGGCGGCAGCGCTGGCAACCTGCATTGCCGCATGGTTCGGCTGCGCAGCGCTCTTCCTTCCCTTTTCCTTGTTACCCTCCCCCTGGGCCCCCTGGATTCCGTCCGTTCTGGTCATTTACATCTGCATGGCCCCGCGCAGCCTGGCCGAGCATGCCCGGAAGGTGGAAAATGCCCTGCGCAGCGGGAACGCCGGAGAGGCCCGGCACTCCGTCTCCATGATCGTGGGACGGGATACACAGAATCTGACGATCGAAGGAGTGACAAAGGCTGCGGTAGAAACTGTTGCAGAAAATACGTCAGACGGTGTTATTGCACCTCTTTTTTATATGGT
>OGOV01002095.1_pt1 | contig 15793 bp, 9 predicted proteins | sample 1552711 | NCBI WGS metagenome assembly OGOV01 (sample SAMEA2580216, study PRJEB22360) | human gut metagenome | biome: human gut; feature: human-associated habitat; material: faeces | place: Denmark | collected 2008/2010 | reverse complement strand
CTTATTATACTCTTCTTTATCATCTAATAATTTTTTTGTTTCTCTATATATTGTTTCTTCATCAGTTCCTACTAATTTTAGTGTTCCTGCTTCTATTCCTTCTGGTCTCTCTGTTGTATCTCTTAATACTAAAACTGGTTTTCCAAGAGATGGAGCTTCTTCTTGAATGCCACCAGAATCTGTTAAGATTATATAACTTTTATTTTGGAAATTATGGAAATCAATTACTTCCAATGGCTCAATTAGTCTTACTCTATCAATTCCTTCAAATACTTCATTTGCTACTTCTCTTACTTTTGGATTTAAGTGTATTGGATATACAACTTTAACATCTGGATATTCTTCAACAATTCTTTTTACTGCTCTAAATATATGTCTCATTGGTTCTCCTAGATTTTCTCTTCTATGAGCAGTTAATAATATTAATTTATCGTTTCCAATCCAATCAAAGATTTCATTGTTATAATCTTCTTTAATGGTTGTTTTCATAGCATCGATAGCAGTATTTCCTGTTACATATATTTTATCTTCTGATATGTTTTCTTGTAATAAATTATTTTTGCTTACTTCTGTTGGTGCAAAATACATATCAGTCATTCTATCAACCATTTGTCTATTCATTTCTTCTGGGAATGGTGAATATTTGTCCCATGTTCTAAGTCCTGCTTCAACATGTCCAATATCTACTCCATTGTAGAAGGCTGCTAATGCACCTGCAAAGGTTGTTGTTGTATCACCATGAACTAATATAATATTAGGATTTTCTTTCTTTATTACTTCTTCAAGTCCCAATAATACTCTAGATGTTATTTCAGATAATGTTTGTCCTTGTTTCATGATATTTAAATCATAATCTGGTTTAATATCAAATACTGTTAAAACCTGATCTAACATTTCCCGGTGTTGCCCTGTTACACAGATTTCGATTCCGAGCGAACGGCTTTGCCCGGTTTCTTTGATTAATGGCGCCATCTTTATCGCTTCAGGACGCGTTCCGAAAATGAATAAGATTTTTTTCATCCAATTTATTTTTTGAATATTCCACAGAAATCAAGGATAAGCTTACTGTTGTCATAAGGAAGTGTTTTAAACTCTTTATGAGCAACCAGAAAAGCGATAATATCGGCCTGTCGGTAAGCGTATCCGGTTTCCGACAATTGAAATTGTGGGTGTTGCGAAATATTAGGTTCGACAATCAGACAGGCTTCGGGAAATTCAGACACTATTTTTTCTGCGATATATTTTGCCGGACTTTCCCGTAAATCATCGATATCTGCCTTGAAAGCAAGTCCCATCAAAGCTACTTTCGGCTTTCTTTTATTTTCAAGCTGGTAAGTAAGAATCGTATTTTTAATTTTTTCTGCACACCAGAATGCTTTGTAATTATTAATTTCCCGGGCTTTTCCGATCAATTGCGACTCTAAAGGAAAATCGGAGGTGATGAAATAAGGATCGACTGCAATACAGTGACCACCTACTCCGGCGCCGGGTTGAAGAATATTGACACGAGGATGTTTGTTGGCCAGTTGGATCAATTCCCATACATTAATCCCTGCTTTGTCGCATATAATAGAGAGCTCGTTTGCAAAAGCAATCTGTACATCCCGGGAGGAATTTTCCACTAACTTACACATTGCTGCTGTAGGGGAATTAGTGGAATGTAAGGAGCCGCTGACAAAATGGGAATAGAACGCCATAGCCTCGCGGGTCGATTCCGGCGTATAACCACCGATGACCCGGTCATTGTGTTTGAGTTCGTACAGAGCATTACCGGGCAGAATGCGTTCCGGACAATAGGCGATAAAGATCTGATCTTCTAACTCCGGACGTTCACTGAAAATCAGTTGTGCCATTTTTTGAGTGGTACCGACGGGAGAGGTCGATTCGAGAATATATAGGTCTCCTTTCTTTAAGTAAGGGATAATCTGACGTGTTGCGGCAGTGACATAGGATATGTCAGGCTGATGATGTTCATTGAACGGGGTCGGAACTACGATCAGAAACACATCACTCGGACTGGGAGTGAGAGAAGCTTTTAAACGGCCGTTCCGGATATTTTTCTCTACAATTTCCTGTAAACCTGGCTCCTGATTGCTGATGTCACAGTTATCGATATTATTGACCACATTTTCATTGATATCGACTCCGGTCACTTGTAGGCCTGCATCGGCGACGAGTGCTGCTGTCGGGAGACCGATATATCCTAGACCCATAAACAATACTGACTTCTGCATAATTTCTATTTTTGTTCGATTACTCTATTGATGAAAAATATGTTCAGGATGGCTTATTTACTAACGTATTGAAAATATCACATAATTGTCCGGTTTCATTTTTTCGTTCGAATTGCTCGGTTTGAAAGCTCAAGCCAGGTAAAACACCTGAGGAAAGACGTGACAATAAAGTGAAAATTTCTTCTTCATTGTGGTGAGCGATACAAAACCCGGAATTCGTGGTTTTGATAATTTCACCGGCTTCTCCTGTGGGATCCCCTAAGCAAAGAATCGGTTTACGGGTTCCTAAATATTCAAAAATTTTACCGGGGACAATACCTTTGCCATTAGCGACCTGATTGATCACTAATAACAAAAGATCGGATTGTTGCAATTCTGCAATAGAAGCAATATGAGGCATATAAGGTTTGAGTATCACTTTGTTGCCCAGGTTCAGCCGCTGTATTTCCTGTTTCAATTCCGGGCATGTATTCCCGATAAATTGTAATTTTATATTGGAATGTTCTAAGCGGCTGAGAGCACGTAATAAAGCATGGGGTATTCTGTCCTCGGATAGTTCCCCCGTGTAAGTGATCAGGAAATCCTCTGTGTTCCTGGACTTTGGCTTTGGGAAATCACTCGGATCATAACCGTTATAGATGACTTCGATTTTCCGGTCGACATGTGTTTTGATACATGTCGCGTAGTCGTTGGCCGCAGCGATAAGTCGGTCGGCAGAACGGAAAACCGATTTTTCAAAATGACTGTCGATTTTTCTTGTCAACCAGGTACGTTTGTAAGATTGATAATGAACCAATTCAGACCAGGGATCCCTGAAATCTGCAACCCATTTAATCTTATTCTGTTTAGCTATTTTTTGTGCTATAAGCTGTAAACTGTGTGGAGGAGAAGAAGAATAAATCAAATCGATGTGCTCTTGTTCGATGATTTTTTTTGCTGCTTTAACTGCATAGGCATACCATCCGATCCGGGCATCGGGAATGAATAAATTCAGGCGTATCCATTTGGCTAAACGTTCGACGAAAGTTGTATCCTTTTGGCCGAAAACATTGGCATTATTATGTGTATTTCCTTTTTTACCGGTTAACATCCGGTAAAGTTGGAAGGGTTGGAAAGCTTTTGTTTTATATACCTGTATGTTATCCGGAATTTCTTGGATCAGTGAAGGATCGATAGCCGGATATTCCCCGTTTTCAACAGTTAATATAACAGGTTCCCAACCGAAAAACCTCATGTATTTTACGAATTTCAGAGTCCTCTGTATAGCCGGTCCTCCAGCTGGTGGCCAATAATAAGTAACAATTAAAACTTTTTTCAATTCAGACATTGGGTCGATTCTATATTGACGTAGCAAAGTTAAAATAATAATAATACATATCATATTTCTTTGTCTTTACAATCCTGATTTTCCAAATGAAAAAATATTCTTTACCTTTGGAAAAATTAGGAATTGGATTTATGCCTTATTTGTCATTGATCGTACCCGTATATAATCGTCCGCAAGAGGTTCAGGAATTGTTGGAAAGTCTGGCAGCTCAGGATAACCGTGATTTTGAAGTCATTATTGTCGAAGATGGTTCGACAGTACGTTGTGACCGGATCGTGGAGCAGTATAAGTCTGCTATCGATATCAAGTATTTTTTTAAAGAAAATAGCGGACCTGGCCTGAGCCGGAATTATGGTGCCGAAAGAGCCGAAGGGAAATATGTGGTCTTTCTCGATTCGGATTGTATTATTCCCCGGCAATATACTCAGGTGGTACGGCAAGCTTGCCAGGAGGCCGGTGTAGATGCTTTCGGAGGGCCCGACCGGGCACACGATTCTTTTACGAATATACAGAAAGCCATTAATTATTCGATGACCTCCTTTTTTACTACGGGAGGTATACGGGGACAAAAACAGTCGATGGAAAAATTTCATCCCCGGAGTTTTAACATGGGTTTTTCCCAGGAGGTGCTGAAAGCTACCGGGGGATTCTCCGGTCTGCGTTTTGGGGAGGATATCGATATGAGTATCCGCATCATGGCTGCCGGATTTAAAACCTGTCTGTTGCCCGAGGCCTATGTTTTTCATAAACGCCGCACCTCTTTCCGAAAGTTTTTCAAGCAGGTGTATAATTCGGGTATGGCCCGGATCAATCTGTACCTTTTACACCCCCATTCTTTGAAATTGGTGCATTTCCTGCCGGCTTGTTTTGTTATCGGTTGTTTGTTGTGCTTGTTGGGAGGGATATTTTTTTCTTGGTATTGCCTGCTTCCTTTGCTCTTATTAATATTTGTCTTTTTTATCGATTCTTGGCGGTTGAATAAAAGGATAAAGGTCGCGTTTTTGTCGATTGTGGCTGCTTTTATTCAGTTATTTGCCTATGGAATAGGTTTCATTCATGCCGTTTTTGCAGCTTTGATATTGAAAAGACCGGTGAAAGGCATGTTCGTGCGGAATTTCTATAAATAAAAGAGTAAACTTTTAGTTACGTTCGTTTGGAACAAATGTTGCAGACATATCCGATGGCATCATAAAAGAATTGAAATCCATCATCTCTGTTTTACATGAAAATTCGGTTATTTTATGAAAGACTTTACTGCTTAATTACAAATTATCATGGAAAAGGAATATCGCCACAACAATAAAGTCGCAATCTATCGTTCTGCTGATGGAGAAACACAATTGAGCGTTGAGATAGACAAAGACACGGTATGGTTAAATGCCAACCAAATGGCAGAATTGTTTGGAAGGGATTCAAAAACCATCCGTAAACACATCAATAATGCAATTCGTGAAGAACTGGCAGGAGAAGTGGTTGTCGCAAAATTTGCGACAACCACTCAACATGGTGCAATGGAAGCTAAAAGTCAGACTCATGATGTGAATTTCTACAACCTGGATGTAATTATATCAGTCGGCTATCGCGTAAAGTCCAAAAATGGAGTCGATTTTCGCCGTTGGGCAAATAAGGTGTTAAAAGAATATTTGGTGAAAGGTTATGCCGTAAACAAATCCATATCAGAGCGACACTATACCGAATTAAAACAACTGGTTGCCGTATTAAGCAGAACAATTAGGGCACAAGAAACATTATCGTCAGAGGATGCTGTCAATCTGGTTGAAGTGATTTCTGATTATACATACGCCCTTGACACATTGGACAAATATGATTATCAAGAGTTATCTATAGAGCGAACCACAAATGAAGAAAAATTCCATGCTACTTACGAAGGAGCCATGCAAGCCATTAACGAACTGAAGAACAAGTTTGGCGGCAGCAAATGGTTTGCCAATGAAAAAGACGATTCCTTCAAAAGCAGTGTTGGGCAGATTTACCAGACCTTCGATGGTGTGGAACTCTATCCTTCCGTAGAGGAAAAAGCTGCTATGCTGTTATATCTTGTGGTGAAGAATCACTCCTTCAGTGATGGAAACAAGCGAATTGCAGCAATGCTCTTCCTTTGGTTTTTAGACAGAAACGGCATACTCTATTCACCTAATGGCGGAAAACGCATTGCTGACAACACACTTGTCGCATTAACTTTGATGATAGCAGAGAGCCGTACCGGGGAAAAAGATGTAATGGTGAAAGTGGTTGTAAACTTGATAAACAAAGATAATCAATAAATTAACGGCTATGCAGAATTTTGCAGCAATAGACTTTGAAACTGCCAACAACGAGCGTTCATCTGTTTGTTCGATAGGCATCGTGATAGTACGTGGTGAAGAGATTGTAGATACATTTTACTCTCTCATCAAGCCAGAACCAGAATACTATAATTATTGGTGCAGTCAGGTACATGGCTTGTGCAGCAATGATACAACTGATGCCCCAATATTTCCCGAAGTCTGGAAACAAATAGAGCCTCTGATTAAGGGACTGCCATTGGTAGCGCATAACAAGCCCTTTGATGAAAGTTGCCTAAAAGCAGTCTTTCGTGTCTATCAAATGGACTATCCCGATTATGAGTTCTATGATACGCTTTGTGCTTCTCGGCAAGCCTTCCCTGAGTTGGAGAACCATCAACTGCACACCGTAGCCGCTACCTGCGGCTATCAGTTGGAAAATCATCACCACGCATTGGCGGATGCAGAAGCCTGTGCTTGGATAGCAAGAGAAATATTATAAAAAAATAATATAAATATATGAGTAGTCAAACGGCGAGACAAAGGTAGAACTCATAACAAGCAGCAAGCATCTGCTCTCAATGAGTAGGGACAAGTGGAGCGACAAACAGAAGGAACGTGCCGCGTTGCTATTTGAACTGTGCCCTAAAATCAAGGAGGCCTATGACCTGACGGACTCACTGCGGTCCGTGTTCCGCTCTAAAGTGACGAAGGAGGTGGCCAGCGATAAACTTCACTGTTGGTACAAGAAGGTTGCAGAGTGCACTCTAAGAGAGCTTAAGTCTGCAAGAGATTTGATTATGTATAGAGAGGAGCACATCTTGAATTACTTCGACAATCGCTCTACTAATGCAGCGGCGGAATCACTCAATTCCAAACTCAAGCGTTTTAGAGCACAATTGCATGGAGTGTCGGACTATAAGTTCTTCATAAGGCTCTAAATACAATTCTCCGTTTTCCAAATTTACGGAAATGAATAAGGAAAAATATCGCTATTTGTATCGTTGCATCTGACAAAATGTTATATTTATTAAATTTTATACATTGTTTTTAATGTATTGTATGTTTGGGACTTGTGTATAAAATATCTGGTATTTGGTATTTCTGCTTCAAGGGAAGTCTAAAAATTTTCTTAAATAACTATTGTATTATAAAAAATATTCTTTAATATTGTACCGGAGCAATTCCTGAAAAAACGGAGCAAAAATATCTGACCAATAAAAACGTTCGTTTTTATTGGAAAAAAGAGTAAACTTTAATTCTATCTTTTTCAACTCTCCGTTCTCCGTTTTCCGTTCTCCGCTTCTCCAAATTTATCGAACGTTTAAATTGGTTGACTTGGATTTTAGGAGGAAAAACAAGCAGATATAAGTAGTAGTTTGACGATTGTCTCTATTTGAAAAGATTGATTTTACTTCTGTCAGGGGAGGGGAATCGCAGTATTTTATTAAAACTTATATTTATGAGAAACAAACTTTATTTACTGCTTGTCTTGCTTGTCGGTATCGTACAGGTGGGAATGGCACAGGAGAAGACCATTACGGGTGTTGTCACCGATGCGGACGACGGTTCGCCGTTACCCGGGGTATCTGTCGTAATTAAGGGTACCCACCTGGGAACGGCTACGGATGCGATGGGAAAATATTCCATTCGGATAGATGGAAAGGCTGTTTTGGTGTTTACCTTTATCGGTATGCAGACACAGGAGATACCGGTAAACAACCGTTCTGTGGTCAATGTCAACATGCGTTTGGCATCGATCGGTATTGACGAAGTGGTTGTGACGGGTTACGGGACGACAACCAAAGGGTCGTTTACCGGTTCGGCTGCGGTTTTGGGAGCTGACAATATTTCAAAAAAAACCGATGCAAATCCTGTAAAGGCACTTGAGGGTGCCGTTTCCGGAGTCCAGCTCAATACGGCATCCGGACAGCCGGGTGCGCCATCGACCATTTTTATCCGCGGGCGCAATTCCTATAATTCCGGTACGCAACCTTTGTATGTGATTGATGGTATACCTATCGAGAGCAGTACTATGGGTATACGCTCGCGCGAAGGTGCGTCGGTGTCTCCGTTGGCTACACTGAATTCCGCAGACATCGTGAGTATAACCGTACTGAAGGATGCCACGGCGACTTCCATTTATGGAGCCAGGGCGGCAAACGGTGTGATTGTCATCACTACGAAGCAAGGTGTGCGCGGTAAATTGAAAGTCAATCTGACGGCTAAGTTCGGTTTGGAAATGATGCCCAATTATACAAGCCGCTACCGCCTGCTGAACCAGGAGCAATATGAAAATCTGATGGTAGACGGCTTGTTGGCTGCTTATCCGGACGATTATGAGAACAAAGATGCTGCTTTAGCTGATTTGTATGACACGTTCGGTTTGAAGCCGGGTGAGGGGGCCAATACGGACTGGATGGACGAGGTTACCCGCGTTGGCAAGATCCAGGACTATAATCTAGACATTTCTTCCGGTGGCGTTTCGGAAAACGCTGCGAAGTACTTCCTTTCGTTCAACTACTTTAAGAATGAGGCTATCATTATCGGCAAGGACCTGGAACGTTTTTCCGGACGTTTCAATCTTGAACAGGAGCCGGGCAAGGTGGTGAAGTACGGTTTGAACAGTTCGTTCTCTTATTCGATCATGAACATGGGCTCGGGCGGAGGTTATTTCAGCGATCCGATTACGTTGGCCTACGGTAAGATGAATCCGCTTATTGCTGTCAGGAACAAATTGGGGGAATGGAATTTTGAAAATACTCAATATAATCCTGTGGCCCAACGTAGTAAGGACGGTGACCGTAGCGAAGCGAAGACTTACCGCGCCATTCTTTCGCCTTATGTGACTATCCGCTTTTCTCCTGCCTGGTCGTTTACGTCACGGGGAGGCTTGGATTTATATTCGATAAAAGAATTCGGCTATTGGTCTTTCCTGCAGCCACAAGGCAAGGGTATGCGGGGTATGGGCGAACAGGGAACCACTACACGTACGCTGCTTAGCATCACAAATACCCTTAGCTGGGTCAAGGCGTTCGATGACCACCACGTGAATATGATGGTGGGGCAGGAAGCGCAGCATACCCGCGAAAATTCCTCCTATCTGGCAGGAAGCAATTATCCGGTGGAATATCTCAGCCAAATCGAGTTGGCGGCAAAGCCTTCGAGTGCGTCCACTTCTTTGGATAATGTGGCTCTTGCGTCCTTCTTCTTTAACGGGCAGTATGATTATGCCAACAAATATTATTTGTCGGCAAGCGTCCGTACCGACGGATCCTCCCGTTTCGGTTCCAACAACCGCTGGGCGACTTTCTATTCCGTGGGTGCACGCTATCGCCTGACGGGAGAAAGTTTTATGCAGTTGGCAAGCAATTGGCTGGACGAACTGACGTTGCGGGTAAGCTACGGTACTTCCGGAAACCAGGATGTGGGCGGTTCGTGGTATGCGTCACGCGGGCTTTACGGATTCGGGTATAACTATAACAGCCAGCCGGGAAGCTACCGTCAACAAGCAGGCAATCCCGACCTGAAATGGGAGCAGACCGCCAAGTTCAATGTCGGTGTGGATCTCGCATTGTGGGAGCGTAGGGTGAATGTAGAGTTTGACTATTACCGTCACCTGACTAAAGATATGGTGTTCAATGTTCCTCTGTCGTTAACGAGCGGAATGTCGTCCATTCCCACCAATGTAGGGGAATTGGAGAACAAGGGTTTTGAATTTTCTGTTGGTGTCACGCCGGTGCGTACCGATAAGGTGGATTGGACATTGACTTTCGTGGGAAGCGCGAATAAGAATGAAATTAAGAAACTGAGTACCGACTTGCCGATCGAGTCGAGTATTACAATAGTGGAACCGGGACGTGACATTTATACCTGGAAGATGAAAGAATGGGCAGGGGTCGATCCTGATACGGGCAGTCCGATGTGGTGGATTGTGAACCGGGACAAAAACGGAAAGGAGATCTCTCGCGAGAAGACCACCAATTACAATAAGGCTACCAAGGAATATGTCGGTAAGGCGTCGCCAAAATTCCAGGGCGGTTTAACCTCTTCGTTGAATCTTTACGGTTTTGACTTTTCTTTCCAGTTGAATTATTCGCTTGGCAGCAAGATATTCGGTGACAACCTCCGTTATGATGAGCAGACCGGTGCGGCCGGAGTGCAGAACACGACGCGCTATGTGTATGAAAACCGTTGGCAGAAGCCCGGTGATGAGGCATTGGTGCCACGTTTCGTATTTGGTGACAAATCCGGTGCAAACTCCGCCTCTACCCGTTATCTGATGAAAGGCGATTATCTGAAAATCCGCAATATTACCCTCGGCTATACCTTGCCGAAGGATCTGGTGCAACGTATCCACCTGAACAATGTCCGTATCTATGTAAGTTCCGACAACTTGCATACGTTCGTGGCAAAGGATTTCCGCGGTTTTGATCCGTCCGGTATAGCACCCAACGGCGTTCAGTGGTGGAATTACCCTACGCCGCGCAATGTGATGTTTGGGCTGAATATTGGTTTTTAAAGTTAAACATTTAAATCGAATGTATTATGAAAAGAATATATAGTTTGATTGTGGCAGGGGGGCTGTTGGCGGCAGGTTGTGATTCGTATTTTAACGAGGACCTGTACCAGAATATCCCGCAAGAGAATGCCTATGCTACCGTTTCCGATGTGGAGAATGCCCTCAACGGAGTTTATTACGCTTTCGGCACCTACCGCTTCATGGGCCGCAATGCGGTGGCGATTGGCGATATGTCTGCCGATATGGCGGTGGCAGATGCGAAATCAGGGCATTTCGTGACTCTCAACACTTACACGTTTTCCGAAACAGAAGGGGTTTTGGGGGATGTATGGCAATACGGCTACAAGGTGATAGATCTGGCTACCCGTAGCATCAACGGGACAGAAGCGTTGCTAGCTGCCGGCGGATTGGGAGAGGCGGACGTGGCGACTCTCAATAAGGCGATGGCGCAGTGTTATGCCTTGCGTGCATTTTCGGCTTTCCAACTGGTGAATATTTTTGGGCTTCCTTACGGAACGGACAATGATGAACATGGCGGTCTGGTTATCGTGGAGGAGAAGCCGATAGAGTTGCGTGCCAAGGTGTCGCGCAGTTCCGTGAAAGCCACGTACGAGTGGATTTTGCGTGATGTTGAAAAAGCGGTGAATACGCCGAATGTGGTGGGCAGGGATGTGCAGAAATATTTTAATGGCGCAGCAGTCAAGGCATTAGAGGCAAGGGTGAACCTGTACATGGGCAAATACGGAAAAGCGAAAGAGGCTGCAGCCGAGGCGTTGAAGTTGCGGAATGCTGCTCCGGTGGAAGACGAGGCATACGTGGGCATGTGGAAGTCGACCGCTATATCGGGCGAGGATATTTTTACCATAGCCAAGAGTTCGGATGACAATCTTTCAGCAAACAGTCTGAACACGTTGTATGGAAGTTACGGTGGCGCATTGACGAAACGGGCTGTCGGTCTGTTTGCGAAAGGGGATATCCGTGCACAATTGGTCGGTGATGGAAAAAATCCGAGACGTCCTATGAAGTTTCCCGGTATTGCCGGAGCTGATGCGGTGAACAATATTCCGGTGTTCCGCGTATCGGAGATGTACCTTATCATGGCAGAAGCGGCAGCACAGTCGGGTGATGTATCCGGTGCCCGAAAGGAACTCTTGAATACGGCGAAACGCAATCCGGCAATCCGGACAGAGGATGACCTTCCCGGTACGAAGGAGGCGCTTCTTGCCTTTATCGCAGAGGAACGCCAACGGGAGTTGTTCGAGGAAGGACATCGTTGGTACGATGCCCGCCGCACAGGTGAGAAGATCGAAGTGGCAGACGGAAAATATAAGAATTTCAATGTCCGGAGTTTTGTATTTCCGATACCTGCCGGTGAGATCAATGCCGGTTTCGGTACGCAGCAGAATCCTAATTGGGTGAATGCCATGCCGAAATAACCGTTCCGGCAAGAATAACGGGCATTGTCCGGCAGACAGGCATTTTCCAACGCCTGTCTGCCGGATAACTTTTCGAGTCCTTTGTAAACTTTAATAGATTAATAAAAACATTTTCACCTACCTGCCTGATATTTTATCGATTGGTGTCTGATAAGGACGGAAGGATTGTCGGTGAAGTACGTGCCGCTATGGGGAGAAAGGGAGGAGGAGAAAAAAACAGGAAGAGTCGTATTCACTCCTCCTGTTTTTTTCATATTTATGCTTTCTATCAATAGAATTTGTATCTCTGGTCAACTATTTCGCCATTTTTCAAGATAGCTTGAATAGCCTGATAGTTCGCACGATACATATTACTTTGTTGTAAGGCTTGTTTGCCCTGAGCGACCATATCCGGTGTTACCTCTTCGGTTGTCCGGTTGTTGACCAGGATCAGATATACCCCCTGATTTCCTGCGATCGGTTCGGAAATCTTGCCTTGTTCGGTTATGCTGGAAGCTGCGATTACTTTAGGTTCGATTCCTGCTCCCGGAATTTGGAAAGAATTGAATGAAATTTCGTTGGCTTCTTTGACTTCCAAACCGGCTTTCCGGGCAATGGAAAGTAAACTTTCACTACCGCTCTTAGCCGATGCCAGTTCTTTTTTCAACAAATCGGCTTTCTTCTTCTGTATCAGGATCCGTTTGATATTACCGGCTACCTTGTTGAGCGGAGCGATACCTTCTTCGTCGATTTCTGTCAGTACGGCGATGGTGAATTTGTTCCCGTTTTCAAAGATGGTCGAACCATCGTTTGTTTTTAAAACTTCGTCCACCTCTTCGGCCATATAAGCCTGGCGGATCATTTCACGGGCACTCTCCATACCGGCGATTGTTTTATCGTTTTTGCCGATGGTAGCGATACGTTTGGTTAAACCGCTTTCTTCGACTTTTTTGTTAAAGTTGTCGAGATTGGATACTTCAATAGCAAAAGTGCGTGCATCGTTGTAAATCTGATTGGTGGTTTTAGCAGATGGAGAAACTTCTTTTTCAACCGTTGCAATCTGGATTTTTTTCACCGGTTTAGCCATGTCCGTTACCTGCAGCACATGTGCGCCATATTGTGTCAAGACTACCTTGATATCGTTTTTCTTGGCGAAGAAGGCAGAATCGCTGAAAGGCTGTACCATCGTTCTCGACGTAAACCAACCCAGATCGCCTCCGTTGACTGCTGAATTTTGGTCTACGGAATTGGTTTTAGCCAATTCTTCGAAATCAGCTCCTTTTCTTAACAGACCGGCTAAGCTGTCTGCTATATTTTTTGCTTGTGCATAATCCTGATTTTGAGGAGCGATCAGAATGTGGCGGGCTCTTACAGAATCGGGCAACATTTTGACAGAAGCTACTCTGGAGATTTTATAGGCGTTATTTTCCAGATAAGGACCGAATACGGCTTTCTCATTATTAAATAGGAATTGAGCCATACTATCGTTTGCTATTTCATCTTGTTTGAAATAGTTTCGGTCGGCTTTTTTATCGGAAGAGAGGTTTACAAACTCCAGTGGGTCTGCACTTTCTTCAAATTCTTTTACCAGGTCGTTCACCGCCCCTTCAGTTTCGGAGAAATCTTCTCCGGAAGGTTCGATATCGAAATTGACGTAAACAATTTTCCGCGATTCCGGTTGTTCGAAGCTCTTCTGATGTTTGTTGTAATATTCTTTGATCTCCCCGTTGCTTACGTTGATCGTAGAATCTTCAATTGTAGAATAGTTTTTGACGATATAACTGATGTCGGCTTTATCAGCACTGTTGGCTGCTGCTTCTTGTGCCTGGGCATCCGTAATATACAGCGCTTTGGCGACAATTGCATTGTATTTCGCCATTTTCCGGCTGTCGGAAACTTCTTTTTCCATGTTCAGCCAATACGCTTTCTGCGGAATATTATTGGGCGCGGAGATTACTTTTTTTACATAATCTCTGGCACCGGCATAATCGATTTCGCCGGTATTCGGATTTGTAAAAAGCTGGCGTAATGCCGGGCTCATATTTTCGCCGAGTAATGCATCGTACAATTCATCACCACTGACATCGATACCGATTTCATCATATTCTCTTTGCATCAATTGTTCCATGATCATTTGCTGCCAGGTGTTTTCCCGCAACATGGTCTGCTGTTCTTCATTCAGTGAAGATACATTGTTCATCGCTTTGATCATTTCTTCATTTTTACTGACGCGGTTTTGGAAATCTATGATAGATACTCCCTCTCCTGCGATCTCGCCAATCTGATTCCGTTGGCTATTGAAAATTCTTGAACCTGAATTTAATGCATCTCCTACAATGAATGCTATCAGGGCCAGACCGATCACAATACTAACAAGTAGTCCGCCGCGATTTCTGATTGTTTGTAATGTTGCCATTTATGTTAAAAATTTAATGTTTTTTACGGTTTACATTATTTTTAGAGGCTACGAAGATAGATAAAAGTGCATTGTTGTGCAAATTTTCGGGCTCGCTTTTCCTCACTTTATTTCAGGTTTATTTCCTGACACACATCCTTTTAATAAGGAAATGGTTTAATTTTTCTTTTTCGTGGTCGTTTGGGCTTTTCGGACAGGCGTTTTTTTGCTGCTTCCGCCTGGCTTTTTCTTGCTACCTTCTTTCTCGATCAATTCCATACATTTCTCTAATGTAAGCTCGTCTGCTTTACATGTTTTAGGGATTTTATAGTTCGCTTTGTTGTAAGAGATGTAAGGTCCGAACCGGCCGTTCAGGATTTGCACTCCATTATCGAAAGCTTTTATCAGTTTATTCCGGTCACTTTCTCTTTTTTCTTCAATGCGTTGAATGGCTGTCTCGAGAGTGATGGTCCCCGGATCGTCTTCTCCTTTTTTCAAAGATACGAACACATTGTTGTGTTTGATATAAGGTCCGAACCGGCCGATCCCGATACTGACGTCTTTATCTTCGTACTGGCCGATTTTACGTGGAAATTTGAATAAACCCAAGGCCTCTTCCAGGGTGATGGTTTCCATGAGCTGTCCTTTTAAAAGGCCTGCATAACGTACATGCTCTCCTTCCCCGATTTGTGCCATCGGACCGAACCGGCCGATCCGAACACTCACCGTCTCGCCGCTTACCGGATCCGTACCTAGAATTCTTTGCCCGCTATTCCGTTCCGAATTTTTGAGGGTAGATTCGACAGTTTCATGGAAAGGATGATAGAATTCTCCGATCATCTTTTGCCATTCGACAGACCCTTCGGCAATATCGTCGAGAGCTTCTTCCGCTTCAGCGGTGAAGTTATAGTCCATGATATTGGTGAAATGCTCCGATAGAAAATCAGTAACTACCATACCCATATCGGAAGGGAAAAGTTTTTTCTTTTCTGCGCCGAATATCTTTTTGTTGGGTTTGATTTTAATATCGTTGCCCTTCAGTTCGATCTGTTCGATATTACGCTCGACGCCTTCCCGGGATTCTTTGATGATGTAGCCCCGGTTTTGTATAGTTGTGATCGTCGGAGCATAGGTAGAAGGACGTCCGATACCCAAAGCTTCCATTTTCTTTACCAGACTGGCTTCGGTGTATCTCGGCGGATGAAGGGTGTATTGTTCTATAGCTGTAATGAGCTGACGTTGTAACTGGTCTCCCGGAGCTAAAGCAGGTAATAGACCGGCCTGTTCATCATCGGTTTCTTCGTCATGTGATTCCATGTATACTTTCAGAAAACCGTCGAAAATAATCACTTCACCGGTTGCCGTAAAGGGGATGGAATGGTTGGATAAACCGATGATCATATTGGTCCTTTCCAATTGGGCGTCCGCCATTTGCGAAGCCAGAGTCCTTTTATAAATCAGTTCATATAATTGTTGCTCGTTCCGGTCGCCTTCTATGGCCGTTTTGTTCATATAGGTAGGCCGGATAGCTTCGTGGGCTTCTTGTGCTCCTTTGGTCTTGGTCGCGAAATTCCGTGGTTTGGAATATTTTTCTCCCAATGTTTCGCAAATGACA
>OGOV01002086.1_pt1 | contig 15828 bp, 7 predicted proteins | sample 1552711 | NCBI WGS metagenome assembly OGOV01 (sample SAMEA2580216, study PRJEB22360) | human gut metagenome | biome: human gut; feature: human-associated habitat; material: faeces | place: Denmark | collected 2008/2010 | reverse complement strand
AAAATTTACAGAATCTATAAAGTTATACATACTGTCTGTTTAGGTTAATATAGCTGTTCCTTAGAGTCAGGGCGCTGCCCTGGCTTGGGACAGGCTCCTGAATCAGGCAAACTTCTCTAAGTACAACTTCAGAAAGTGACTCAAATATAACGTATTAGATGATTTGAAAACCAAATATATTAAAACGTAATATAATTAGATTTTCAAGACGTTTATAAGTAAAGAAATAATTTATTAATAACAATAATAAAAACTTACAAGATGAAAAAAGGTTTATTATTTTCCGTTGCATTGGCGGGTCTGATGCTCGGTTCTTGTTCTAGTAGTGATGATTTGAATGGTGGAGGTACTGGTAAATTTGGTGCCGATGGTCAAGGCTTTGTTAATGTAACATTGAATTTGCCTACTCAGCCTCAGTCAACTTCTCGTGCAATTAATGATCAATTTGATCATGGTGATGCAGCAGAGTACAATGTTAAAGATGCCACTCTTATCCTTTTTGCGGGAGGAGATGAAGCAACTGCAAAAATCAAGGCTGCTTATAATTTGAGTGGCTGGAAGAAGAATCTTACGCCTAGTGCTCAAATCTCTACCACTTTATCTAAGGTTCAGAAAATCAACGTGATTTCTGCATCGCCTACAGATAAAATATATGCTTTTGTTGTATTGAATCATAATGATGTATTAAAAGTAACTTCTACTAATACTTTACTGGTAAATGGAGTAAACTTTGATGGTACCTTTTCAGAGCTGTCAACAAAGGATATGAATAAGTCTTTGGTAAAGGATAATTTGATGATGTCAAATGCAGTTATCATTAGCAAGTCAGGTTCTGCTGATTTCAGTACCGAGAAAGCTACAACATTGACAGATGTTACAGATAAGATTTATGCTACTGAGTCAGAGGCAACTTCTCATCCTGCTGCTGATATTTATGTTGAGCGTTTGGCAGCTAAGGTTACTTTGGCAAATGCTAAAGGTACTTCTAAAAATACAGTTAGTGTTGGTAGCGGTACAGCAGCAAAAACATTCAGTTATTCTTTGGAAGGTTGGAGATTGGCTAATGTAAATACCTCTTCTTATTTGACGCGCCAGTATGATAATACTTGGAATGGTTATAAGTCTAATGCTGCAGATTTTACAACTGCATCCCATGTAGACTATGACAATAATGCTTTCCGTTTTGCAGGTATTTCTCCAATTGCTACTGGTAAGGGTTACAGAACCTATTGGGGCAAGGATGCTAATTATGATGTTGCTCCTGCTTTCACTGATGGAAATGCTGAACCAACATTGGCAGGTGGCGCAAGCACTTATTGTTATGAGAATACATTTAATGTAGCTCACCAGAATGTTAAGGAGACAACCTGTGCAATTGTAAAGATGAAGATTACTCCTGATGGTTATAGTGATGGTACTTTCTTTACTATTGACGACAACAAGGGAGTTGTGTATCCAATTGCTGAAGTTAAGAAAGAGATTGGTAAGAGATTCTTGGCAGAAATGGGAGCTACTAATGTAAAAGCTAATTATTATTCTGCTACAACTGCGACTATTAATGTGAAGGATGTAGAATTTGCCGATGCTGCTGGAGTAGTGACTATCACAAAGATGACTTTAACTGATGGGGCAACAGATAAGGAAGTCACTTCAGCCGACTTAACAAAATTCAAACCAACAATTAAGGTTAATGAGTTCAAGGATGGTTATGCATACTATACCATTTTGATTAAGCACTTTGGTGACGAGTTGACTCCTTGGAATCCGGCTACCAAGGCAACAGAATCTTATCCAGGTACAGATAGTGAGCAGAATTGGTTGGGACGTTATGGTGTTCTCCGCAACAACTGGTATAAGCTCGAGGTTACTGGTGTAGCAGCCATTGGTGCTTCAACACCTGGTGAACTTAATGTAAACAATGACAATACTCCTGATGATAATTTGAAGCGTTATATCTCTTGCAAGATCAATGCTCTCTCTTGGGCAGTTCGTAAGCAGGGTACAGTCCTTCAGTAAAAATAATCATGCCCCCACCCACCTTTTCCTGGTGGGGGCATTAAAAATAAAACAAAAGAACTACATCAGAAATATTCTGATAAACAGCTTGTTGTACAACAAGGCATCGCATCGCCAGATGCAAAGAGATGGCGATACTCGGATTCTGTCCGACCCTTCATGTGATAATAATTAGATTCAATATATATATAAAACGAAGAAATATATGAAAGCGCAGATTTTTAGCTTGGTGAAAAGGGGAGTGCTGGCTATAGCTACACTCTTGATGGTTGCCTCTTGTGATATGTGGCATACCGACACCGACGATTGTCCTATCGGAGTTTATGTCAAGTTTAAGTATGACTATAACTTGCAGCGTGCTGACATGTTCAATGATCATGTGGGTGCGGTAACTCTCTATGTCTTTGATGAAAATGGCAAATTTGTGAAGAAATATGATGAGGCAAACACCGCTTCTGCGCTTCCATTGAAGGATGTTGACTATAAAATGCATATTACCGATCTTCAACCAGGCAAGTATCAGTTCATAGCTTTGGCTGGACAGAATGCTTATGCTGATCAGTTGAATACCCAGCGTGCAAAGTTCGTTCGTACAGAACCTGCTGTGGGCGATAAGATGGATAAATTGGAGGTAAACCTTGATAAGGTTCAGCGCAATGGTTATTATATCATAGATAACCACAACTTGCCACTCGATACCCTGTGGCATGGTAAGACAGATGCGCTGGTAGAGTATTCCGCTACCCGTCCTAACTATACCACCGTTTCGCTGGTACGTGATACCAAGAAGATTAATGTTACCTTGCGTGAACTCAACGACCCAACCACAATGGATGTAAACGATTATACTTTTATCATTCAAGACCATAACTCCCGCATCCTCTGTGACAATTCACTCGATGAGACTAATCAAGTTATCTATACTCCACATGCTGTTTGGAATACAGAAGACCGTGAAGGTTCTACCGCTGGTGATGTTAATGGTAATGAATTGGAAGGAGTAGGCAAGATAGCTCATGCCGACTTTATGACCTCCCGTCTGATTTATCACGATAAGGCAAAGGATGATGGCAAATTGATTATTGCCAACAAGGAAACAGGCAAGACCGTGGTAGATGTAGATTTACCAGATCTCTTGAGCCGAGTTCGCACCAGTGAGGAATATATGTATACTCCACAAGAGTTCTTGGATAGAGCTTATGACTATAAGTTACAGTTCTTCCTTCAAGATGGTAAGTTGAAATACGCTTACATTACTATCAGCGTGAATGCGCTGAGCTGGAGTCAGAGAATACAGTTTGAAGTACTTAACAACTAAGAGGATTATGAAGAAGTTGAAATCAATATATCTGCTTCTGCTTTCAGTTCTTGTCATCGGTGCTTTCGCATCCTGCGCTGGCAGCACCGATGATGATGACAGAAAGCCCGATGCCTTCAAAGGAGAGGCTTACTTTACTGTGCAGGTAGCTGTGGCTGGTGATACCAAAGCCACGTCTCGTGCAGCAGGTCCTCACGGAGGGGAAGATGGTGATGGTAGAGAAACGGCTTTTGAAAACGAATATAAGGTGAACAATGTCTGTGTATTTCTTTACTCTAGCACTACAGGCATAAGCGATGGCGATGCAAAGATAGAGCAGGCTTTCTTTTTTGAGAAACCAACAGAGAAGGCAGGCAATACAAAATATGATAAGGTATATACGTTCGAGAAAAAGCAATGTTTGCCAATCGTTGTTTCCAAGGCATATCATGTTTTGGTGGTAGCGAATGCCGGTGACGTCACTCTAACCTACTTGAACAAGAAACTGAGTGAACTTAGAGATGCTCATCTTCCGGCTTTTGATTCTACTTCGAAATACTTTATCATGACTTCAGAGAAGGATGCTACTACCGAGTTGACTTCTGCTGGTGGTAATGCTACTGGTGATGGAACCGAGGCTAATCCGCTTACAGTAAATGTTGATATAGAGCGTCTGGCTGCCCGTATTGATATTGATCCTGGTGCTGGTAAGTATGTTGATTCTTCAACAAATCCTGGTACCGGAACTTATGCTTTTGATGTGAAGGATGTTTCAAACAATTTAGTGGGTGGCTTTGTTTTGGAGTCTATTCTCCCTTACAACAAGCTTACTTCCGGTGAGTTTTGCATTAAGCGTGTGGGGGATAAAGCGGGAACATCTCTGACCTATTTGGGATATGAGAATACTGTTTCAGAAACCGACAAAACTGCTACAAACTATGTGATAGATCCATGGACTTCCGGTAAGAATACTGGTTCTACGCCAAGTGGTCTTACATATAATGTTCGTAAGTTAAATGATGCAGGTTGGCCATCAGCTACAGGATACCTTCCTGTCAAGAAAGTTTTAGGAACAGCAAGCTCTTTCTTCGTTCTTGATTATGCGATGGAGAATACTACTTTTGACAATTTAGAAGAGTATGCTACAGGACTGGTGTTTAAAGGAAAGTATTATGAGCTTTCTGATTGGGACACAGCCAATAAGCAGCCTAAGGCGGGTAAATCTGGTACAGATAAATACTATACCTATACCATTCGCCATAGTGATCCAACAGGTGCTGGTTCTAAAACCGCTCCTATGTATTATGGCATAGTCCGCAATAACATCTATCGCATCAAGATAGAAGGAGTAGTGGGTGAGAAGAAGGGTATGGTTCTCACGATTGCTGTCAAGAAGTGGGCAAAGTATACCCATGCAGAGACTTCCATGTAATAAGACGGATAATAATGAGTAATAGATATGAATAAGATAAAAACGATAATGGCGCTGTTGGTACTGACGATGCTTGCCACCTTTACGGCTTGCTCGCCAGACGACAGTTCTATGTCTGATAATCCTTGTGGAGGAAGCAAGAATGGCTTTACCATTCATCTCAAGCTCTCTACTGCTGCGTCTGGCTCTAATGGTCAGGCTGCACCTCATAGCCGTACTCTTACCCCTGATGAGTGGGAGTCTGGTTCCGATGTAGAAAATATGAAGAGCTGGTTTGTTGTTCTTACTCAAAACGGTAAGGTAGTACAGACTGTTGAGAAAACTCAAGTTGATGCTCAGCATGCTAAGGAAGACAAGGTTACTCTGGAGAATGTAGCCCCAGGCACCTATCAGGTCTATTCTTTTGCCAATATTGATAAAACGCAGTTGAGTAAGTTGACTAACGGCTCTCCTGTTGATTTTAAGAACATGAAATATAAGATGAATGGCAATGGCTTCGATGCTACTATTTCAGGTATTCCTATGAGTAATGAGCAGACGCTTACAGTGAAAGAAGATGGAACAACTGATAAGAATATGCTTTGGGTAGTAAGAATGCTGGCGAAGGTTACACTCCAGTTTAAGAATCCAAGTTCTACTCCTTTGGAAATCAATGATATTACGTTGAGTGATGTAACTTCAAATCCTTCAGCTGATATTAATAAAGAAGGTAACATCATGTTGTTGCCAAAGCATTCAGATGCTTCAGAAACCTCTGGTGCAACTGGTTCATCTAACCTCACTGGTGCAGATAAAGATGAGGTTACATGTATTCCGAATCTGGTAGAGCAGGCTGCAACGGAGAATTATACTTATAAGCTGTCTTCACCAAAGACGATAAAGGCAGGAACCGATTATAAGGCAGAGAATGAGGTTTCATTCTATGTGAATGAAAGCGTAGCGGGCAATACTTCCAAGTATTTCATCATCAATCTGAATACATCAGCAGGAGTCAAGCGTTACGCCCTGTTCAAGGATTGGACAACGATAGCTCGCAACGACCATCACATTCTTCCAATCTCATTAGATGATTACAAGTTGAAGTTTGATGTTCAGTCTTTCACAGCCATCGGTCTCTATCCATCCATAACAGATAACGGAACCACTCTTTCCTACACCTGTTATTACCCGGAAGAGGAATTCCATATCCAACCAATAGTTGTAAAGGCTGATGACTCCAAGGTTTCCGGCAACATCGACTATACCAATGTAAAATGGGAGTTAATCCAAGAAGATGGTATGCCAGATGCCACTGCTGTCGAAACGAATGCCAAGCTGGTTTTTAAAACTCTTCCAACATGGAATCCAACCAGCCGCTATTTCGAAGGTATCTTCAATGATGACAAAGCCGACAAGAAGAGTGCCCTCTATCAGGTCACAGTCCCTGTACCGGGTGAAACGGACAAGTCTCTAACATACAAGATACTTTTCACCAAGGATTTGAGTAGCTTTGCTGCTCGTAAACATTATACACGTAAATACTATCGCTATGAATAAGATTAAAAACATATATCGTACTCTCATCCTCCTCCTTTCATTGGTTTTGATGCCAGTGGAAGGATGGGCTAGTGATGGTTCATATGTAAAGGGTGACACTCCATTATCATTGAGTGTTTATATAAAGGATAAATTTAATTATGCATGTTTCTATTTTGAGAAAGGTGGAGTGAAACTTGATATATCAAGTTGGGAGATTTTTAATGATCGTAGTAGTGGTCATTCTATAAAAAAAGACTCTTATGAGTGGGATGGTCATATGAAAGACAATCATTATGTGTATTATGATAAAACTAAGTATTCATGGGGGAATCCTTATAAAGAAATTTTTGAGTATAAATTAGATCCTAAAAGTTTTGATATCCATAATTCAAAACTCGTTCTCCTTCTTTCAAACGATGCCAATCTCTTAACCCAAAAAGAGAATCTTGCAGGCGTCAAAAGGATGGAATTTGATTTATATACAGAAGATGGCTTGAAGTCTTCTGCGATTAAGTATGGCAGTAAGTCACCAACTTTTTCCAAAGCAGAAAGTACTTCTATAATCCCAACAGCTGCGACCTCAACCCAAGTTACTTTGCCAGATTTCAATGCAAAGTATTTGCGTTGGCAGTTATTTGATTCTGAGACTGCTACCACTCCTGTTGCTTCCATAACAGATAAATTGAGTAATTCTTCATCAGCAGTTCAAGGTTCTGATTTGATTTTCTTTAATGCAACCGATATAGCCAATGAGGAAGCCCGTACTGTGACCTTTGATTTCTCGAAACTTCCAAAAGGAGAAAATGTAGATAACTATGTCTTGAAGTGTACTTGGGCAAATAATGACGATGATGCCAAGGTGGTAACATATAAAGGAAATACCTATATTCTTCAGGAGCCATCTATTATTAATGGTGAATATTCCTTCAAGTTTGTAAAGCAGGAAACACTTGATGCGCTTCCTTTGGAACTTTCTGCAGACAATGGAGCAGCTGTATCAAGTCATGATGTAGATGCAATATATAAAGGCGGAAAACTTGAGGTAAATTTGAAAGATATAGTTCCTGATATCCTATCTGATTTTGGCGTGACAGATAAGAAAGATGTCAGCAACTTCTATATGCGTTGGGTATTGGCTGATAAGGATGGCAAGATCATAAGTGCTAATTCTAATAATGGCGCTTTGGCTTTGCGCAAAGCTTCTGAGGATGTGGGGTATTACACCTTGCTATCGACTGATGGTTCTTCTTTGTTACCTAATGGATTGGATGTAACTTTCGAGTTGCCTTCCGGTTCTTCATGGTCATCAGACATGAAGGTATATTGCTTGTTGACTAATGACCTCACAGGTCACAAAGCGCAATATGGTGTCATTACAAAAGAGCCATCAGCTTTCAAGAGCAAGATAAATGTAAAGCTCTATTCTCCAGATAATCTTCCATTTAAGCATTACGAAGGTATAGCCAATAAGAAGGGAGATTGGGATAAGGTGAATGGCCATACCTACCAGAAGACCCATGAATGGGAGTATTATTACTATGTGGATGGAAAAGAAGAAAATCAGCAGATTCTCTTGTCCCTGCCATTCCAGAGGTATGAGGGAGATGGTAATGATCTTGAACCTCGTGGTTATTTCCGTTGGTATGATTATAATACTGATGAAGGATCAGAACATCTTAAGGTTGTTGATGAAACACAAACAAAATTATTCAAGAAGGGAAAATGGGGATTATTCGCCAATAATATCGGTGCACATCCTACTAGCAATAGGATAGGTGTTAATTATAGTACTTCCCATGTTAACGATTCATGGAAAGGGGAGACCATTGCCTGTGATGTAAGTAGATATATTGACGGAATGGATGAGTCAAAGACTTATCTGCTCCATGAACCAACTTTGTCTATTCGTTACATCTTCCATATTCTTCCCAAAAAGAAGATTGCTGATGATATCATGGCTGCATTATGTAATCATGATGATGGTGATTATACTTATGAAGATAATAAGAAGGTTACATTTGGTTATAAGGATGAAAAGTCAGTAACAACATTGCGTTTGCAATTGAATGATATTTCTCGATACTCATTTTATCCGATGAAACCTGCTAGTTTGATAAAGGTTGTATACAATAATGATATTACTGAAGCTGATTTTGATAAGTCAAAATATGTCTCTGTTTCTAAGTACGGAGGTTTTATCGAATGGCGTATTTATGATGTTTCTAAATCAAAATATTGCAAGTTATCAGGGAAAGTTCGCTTTCTTGATTTAAGTGAAGAAAAACTGAATGATGCTGACTGGTACAATTTAGAAGGTTCGAAGATTGCTGCTAATGAAAAGCCGGTTATAGATAAAGGTACTCCTGTATTTGTTGTAGCTTATTTGGGTGAAGAAAACGATATGTGTCCTGTAGCTAATTTTGATGTTCGTTTTATGGGATTCCATCCAATGACGCATGAGCAGATAACTGCTAAAGGCTATAATAACAGAACCATATCATATCTTGATGAGCATTATCAACAAGCCACCAAGCCTATTTCATTTGACGATGATGATGATGAGCAAACGGTGGCAGCCCCAACAACTCCAGATGACAACCAAGACCGATTGCCATCAAGATGGGATCGCCGTGCCTATAGCTTCGTATATCGTGATTTGATAGACTATGATGCTACTGGTTATCCTGGTGGTATTGGACATTCCCCACTTCATGGAGATTATGGACTTTATAAAACTGCTAATATTTCTGGTATTTCTGGAAAATCTTCTGCTGGTACGGTTGGTTATGTTTGGTGGACAGGTCAACCCATGTATGATCGCACGTACGAAATGACGAATGGATCTCAGTACGGACACTTCCTTTATGTGGATGCTTCTGATGAGAGTCGTCAGATTGCCGCTGCAGATTTTAAGGCAAATCTCTGTACGGGTATGCAGATGATATTTTCTGCTAATGTCGCAGATATGACTCTAACCGGTAAAGAACTCCCTCAGGTTATGTTTAAACTTTATGGAGTGAATTATGATGCAGAAGGAAATATACAGAGTCAAAAACTGCTTCATTCTTTCTCGTCTGGAGATTTTGAGACAAATGTTGATGTTTTAACCAAGGCTAAATGGTATCAGGTTTATGGTAAAATTGTCATTCAGAAGGAATCTGGTGTAGAGAATTACTCTGATTTTAGAGTTGTCATTGATAACTATTGTCAGAATACTGAGGGTGCCGATTATGCCGTAGATGATATCCGTATCTATATCGAACCTGCAAAAGTAGAGGTACTCCAGGAGAAGCCGGTATGTGGCGGTGCTACAACTGGAACCGTCAAGCTGAAGATACGTGCTATCCACGAGACATTGAATGCAATCTTGGATCATAAAGATACCAAAATTTATTTCCGTTTAGTGGATGAAGATGGTAAACCTGTTTCTGGTGAAGGACTTTATTCATATACCTTACATGATAAAACGAAAAATAAGACGACGAAAGTTGATGGTGATGATTATGGTACTGTAGACGTATACGATAAAGAGGAAACGTGCAAGAACTTTGAAATCGATGGTACTAATATGATAGAAGTAGACAGTGAAGGTGAAACCTATATTGTGTTTAGCAATAAAGACTATCCTTTGACTACAGGTAAGAAGTATTATGTATCTGTATCTACAGGTAATCCTGCTGAGGGTAAGGCTAATTGGGGCTCACCTGCAGAAATTTGCTCGCTATATAGTGACTGGTTCGAAATGGTTAGCCAGCATCCAATCATTACTGATACTGATGGTAATATCGTAACGGATTATAAGATTCCTTGCGATCAAGCTGACAACTATGAGGTTAAAATCAAGGGACAATTGACTACAACTGACCCTCATAATGGTGGTAAGATAACATTGAATAATGTTAAGTTCATCTGGTATCTTGATGGTACAGCTGAGAAAAATAAGTTGAACGAAGCAGCCAGCAACGAAATCACCATCAGCAATGATAAGCTTCCCTTGGGTAAAACTCATCAAATCTATATGAAGCCTGAGGGAGAAGAGACAGATGGCTATATTCCATACGTAATCAATGGTACAACCTTTCTGTTGTGTACAGGTGCTATACCGGTAGATTTACGTGTGATGAAGGATGGTCCTAAGCTTAACTTCGGATTCAATGATGTGGATTATCCTTTCAATGATGGCAACTATGAGGCATCGCTCCGTATCGGTTTGCCACAGCTGGAGAAGTTGAAGGCTTCTAAGGGATATTTGAAGGTACCTCTTCATAGTGCTACGATGAGAGATGGAACAGCTATTACTGAACCTCTTACTTTCATTGATGATAGTAGAACTCCTGCTGTTACTTCGAATAAGGTAATTGTTGCATCTACTAATGATCCTTTATGGGAAAAGAAGTTGAATCAAACGGTTGCAACATTGGAGAAAGAAGAGCTGCCTGCTTTTAATAAAAAGACTCAGGCTACTCTCAACCTCAAGTTTGATGATGCTGCAGTTGCTAATTTCCACGAGGGATATTACTATGTACTCCGATTCGCTTACGAGAAGAGAGCAGCTACAGCTGGAACTACCAACTGCCCTGGCGAGTCTTATCTCAAGTTGAAGATAGTACCGGAGTTCATTACCTGGACTCCTACTGCCGATGGCGGAATGAATGCCAACTGGAACAATGATGCCAACTGGCATCGCTCATCTTCTGCAGAATTGTATGATGATAAGTATACAGATTATCTGGCTTATGGAAGCATTATGTCGGGTACGCCAACTTCTGCAAAGGATATTCCTACTCAGAACAGCTATGTGCCAATGAAGTTTACCAAGGTAACCATTGGCAATCTGAATGGTTTGCCATTCCCTGACCTCGGTAATATCGTTTACCGTAGCACCAATCAGATAGCTACCAAACTGACCAATGGCAAGGGTAATGAAGCCACGAAGTATATCCAGTACGACTTCATGGCTATCTGGAATGAGGCAGATGCCAATAAGGGATTTGGTACTGATGGTAATCTGAACTGCGAGAAATTCTATGGCAATACCTGCCATCAGATTTACTTCAAACCTCAGGGCGAGCTTCGTGACCAGTGCTATCTGGTATATGACAAGGCTTGGGTAGAGAAAGAGCTGGAGCCAAACAAGTGGTACACCATGGCTTCACCTCTGCAGTATATCTACGCCGGTGATATGTATGTGCCAGCAAAGGATGGACGACAGGAAACCAAGGCGTTTACGGATATCACGTTTGATGATAAGGTGGCTGGTACCAGTACAGCTGCATATAGCCGAAGCAAGTATCCGGTTTATCAGAGAGCTTGGATGAAGAGTGATGTGAAGGAAATCACACCTAAGAGTGATTATCCTGCATCTCATTACCCAAGTGTAGCTGCTCCAGAAAATGTTGATATGAATCTCGGCTACTGGAGCCATGTATATAATAAGGTAGATGAAAGTTATGCCGCAGATGGAACCTTCGGTGGTTTCTCTATCAAGGCGGGTAATGCCCTCCTGCCAAAGGATAAGACTAAGAAAGCGCTCCTCCGTTTACCAAAGGCTGATAAGGAATATCAGTACTTCGATTATAACGGAACTGAGAACTCTTCAAGCAAGACTCGGGTTGCGAAAGATGCTGGCCATGGCAAGTTTCTCGTAGCTTACAGTAATGAAGAGAAGACATTCGCAGAGAAGACCCAGGCCTTGGGAACTGATAACGCCAGCGGATTCTATCTCGTTGCCAATCCATATACCTGCTCTATCTCGATGGCTAAGTTCTTCGAGGCTAATACTGGTTTGCAAAAGGCAATATGGATGGTAGAGAATGGCGAGGTAAAGGCGATTTCCAATGCAGAATTGGATAAGCAGAACTACGCTATCCAGCCTACCCAGTCGTTCTTTGTCAAGAAGAAAGGAGGCGAAACGGTAGAAAATGTAAGGTTCACTTCTGCGATGTATGTTGACCGCACTATCACTCCTGGCCTGTTGATGGCATCTGACTATGTCAAGAGCATTGAAGCAACGACTGAGAATTCCAACGGCCAGATTTCAAAGGCACGCATTGCTTTGCGTCCGGAGGCTTCTGCCGACTATGATGATCAGGAAGATGTGGATCTCTTGTATGACCAGAACCTGAAGGATATTCCGCAGGTTTATACCGTTGCCGGCAACGAGGCGGTGGCTGTGAATGCTGTTCCTGAGTTGTCCTGGATTCCGCTCGGTATCGTGAGCCAGCAGTCTGAAGAGGTTTCACTTACCCTGAAGGGTGTGAGCAAGCTCGATGCTCCGGTTTATCTCTATGATGCTGCATCGGCAAGCTTTACAGAAGTTCATGATGGCGAGGCTGTGAAGGTGAAGGCGGGTGATCACGGAAGATACTTCCTCACCCAGACCCGTACCTCAACCGGCATCGACCGCATGGAGGCAGAAGAGCAGAGTGCACCGGTGAAGGTTTATTCACCAGCTGCCGGCATGATTGTTGTTTCTGCTCTGGGTGGTGAGAAGCTCGACAAGGTTCAGGTATTTACATTGGATGGCAAGATGGTTCACAGTTATCAGTTGCCTGATAAGCAGAGAATGATTCTCCGTGTTCCATCCGGCATTTACATTGTGAAGGCATCTACCCAGTCCTGTGCTCAGGCTAAGGGTCAGAAGATTTCAGTAAGATAGTATATTCTGGTTTTTAAATATCAATACTTATTTTTTGATAATCCTTTTATACCCACATTATCTGATACCTTACTATATATAGGGGCATCTTTGTTTCTTTGGTAGAGACGAAGGTGTCCCTATCATTTTAATTATTTTTTTTAACACGCATAATTTGCTAGTTTCCAACAATTATCTTATATTTGCAAAGAGTTTCTGTGTCTCTTATGTAGAGATTCAGATGAACGACATCAAAAAACGAGCTTGATTCGCATGATGAAAGAGACAAATATACACTCACAGGTTACGTCCACTATTGCAGGGGACGACGGCGAAGCCGTGGTAAAAAGTGAACAAAACGCTAAGAAAAAGGTTCCGGAAAAGCCTAATGAAGGGCTTGAAAAACCTGCTGATGCAGGATGGTATGTGGCTGTAGTGAGAGTGAATTGTGAAACGAGAATAGCTGATTCTATACGAATTAATCTTAATCACAATCATGTTTGGTTTGATTACTGGATTCCCAAGGTAAAAGTAGTTTATATAGACAAACGTTCCAATAAGCGAAAAGTGAAAGAAAAGCTATTTCTTTCCACCTTTATCTTTTGCAATGTTTCTCCGAGACAACTTGACAAAATCCGCTTCCGTTCGGATGTGTATAAGATGCTGACGATGCCAGGTCAAAGGAAAATATATCAAATTCCCGACCAGGTTGTTGCCAACTATCGATATTTTGTAGAGAATGATGAAGAGCCTGTCACTGCTGCCCCTGTTCCTTTGAAGAAAGGTATCAAAGTGCGAGTGGTAGCAGGCAGCATGAAAGGTGTGGAAGCATACGTACAGAGTTATAATGGCAAGAAAGCCGTCATCGGCAGCGAAATCAAGTATATCAGTGGTGCAACGCTTACGATAAGTAGAAATTTACTCGAAGTCGTTGAAGAAGATTAAGTTGTAGAATGATCTTGTTGCATTAAAAAACTATGAGTTATCTGAGTAAAATGTTATAGTAAGTTATAGCAAAGCGCTCCCAGCCTGCACAACCATGGCGAGGGCTTTGATGGTCCGCCAACCTTATAGCGTAGCGGTTCCGAGCACCGAGTAGGGCGGTTACATCCTTCCTCCTGAGGTTTCTGTCCCCTATAAGGGGAACCGAAGGGGTCGTAAAGACTATTGAGAAGGCTTGGTTAGAGGTGGAGCTCTCCTTGCAGGAGAGACGGAGAGGTAGAAAAATCAGCACAAATGGAGAAGCGAATGCGTGATGATTATCGCCGCAGAACCGGTAAGGAAGCAGAATCATTTTGTGTGTTGTAATGTTTAGCCCTAAGCCAAGTATAGGTTAATAAATGCATTTTTTCTCTTAATTCCTTGGTGTTTACGTCAGAAAGTAGTATCTTTGCAGCAGTCTTTATTATAGGAGGTTATACAATGATAGAAATAAAAGAAACATTAGTTATTAAAAGCGATTCCCCAAAGGTAGCAGAGTGGGTGAAGCGTATGAAGGCATATAAGGCAGCTCAGCTGCAAGATATGGCAAAACGAGGATGCGAGGTTTGTGATATTGCTATGTAATGGATGCATTTGAATATAGATTTACAAGCAAAACGGGTGATATATATATCGTGCGAATTCTGAATGATGGAGCGAGATTTTTGTCATCCGAAATAAATTCCGCCTTAGAAAAGTCTGATGTTGAGGTATGGGGAATATATCTCAACAGAATAGGTAGTTATAAACATGTGACAGGGATTCGGGATTTATCACTTATCTCTAATCAAATTTATAGCTTCTTCAGGTCTCATGACAATGCGATATTGTATTATGTATGCGATGATATAGCCGATGTTCCGATGAATGCTCGTAAAAAGGCAGAAGGCTTTTCGGTACAGTATTATCGTAACAGACTTTTTACAAGTTTGTTTCAAAAGCTTCAAGGGTTATTAGATATGAATGTTGTTGATTTACCAATTTGCATTGATGCTTGTGGTAACGATATGTATATTCATATAATGGTTCGCGAAGAACAATTGGATGTTGCTAAGAGAATCAAGCAAGACGTGCTTGATGGTTTTAGCAAATAGGGCATTGCTCTTTTGTTCCATTTTGGAACATATGGTCAATGGCGGCCATAAGATTTCCGCCATAACCCTGATGGGTACCTCTCCAGAAGTAATCCTCTCAAAAGTAGAATAAAAAATAATATTCCTCATTCGAGCGACGACAAGCGCAGAGCGATACTGCAATGAGGAACAAAAATGGTGGTCTCAATCTGTAAGCCCCCTCCATGCACTCACTTTCAACAATATAATTGCAAGCTGATCCCCATAACAGCCAGGCGGTCCCATCCCGCAAAACATGGCGAAGACCGCTTTGGTCCGCCAATCTTAGAGCGTAGCGGTTCCGAGCACCGAGTAGGGCGGTTTACATCCTTCCTTCTGAGGTTTCTGTCCCCTACAAGGGGAACCGAAGGGGTCGTAAAGACTATTGAGGAAGGCTTGGTTAGAGGTGGAGCTCCCTTTGGAAAGGGAGACGGAGGGATTCGAAAAAATACCTTCTTTAATGGGAAAAAGCGATGCCAGTGAGTGCAATGAAAGCTCGCTTTCAAATTGCCGAGTGCAGCTCGCTTTATCAACAAGGAAGGACGGGATGATTTGCATGCAAAGCCATTTTGACAATCATGTGATGTAATCAGAATGAATATAACGAACAAAGGGGAACGACCAAAGACTGGTTGTTCCCCTTTGTTCGTTTAGAGGCAATTGTATCAGGTGTATCTGTCATCTCTGATTTCCCCATCCATTATCGGCTTGCGGTAATTGGTGGTGAGGAGGCACTGGTAGATGATGCCAACGCCAAGATACTGGCAGCCCTATAAGCTGCAAAAAAGAATAAAAAGAGGGATTTTGTAAAATGAACCAAAATGAACCATTTTTC
>OGOV01002077.1_pt1 | contig 15865 bp, 13 predicted proteins | sample 1552711 | NCBI WGS metagenome assembly OGOV01 (sample SAMEA2580216, study PRJEB22360) | human gut metagenome | biome: human gut; feature: human-associated habitat; material: faeces | place: Denmark | collected 2008/2010 | reverse complement strand
TGGGCTACGAAGTGACGAGCCGCATGAAAGAAAACCGCGACCGTAGTATCCGCATCATCCCAGAAATGATATACCGTGCACAGGAACAAATCATCTACCGCCGTGACACACATATCGACATACTGATCGACAAACTTCGTGAAGAGCGTGTCCGCCGTGTTATCGGTCCGATACTGGCGAACGAAACGGATGCCGAAGAGAGTCTGATGCCGCAGGATGATGTACAGTATGTCGCTGATTTGGGACTGATCACCCTGGATAAACCCCGTCGGATCGCGAACGCCATCTACAGGGAAATCATCCCCCGCGAACTGACGTGGACCACTCAGAGCGGACTGGTCCAGCAGGCAGCGTGGTATATGAACCCGGACAACAGCATCGATATGGAAAAATTACTTTTGGATTTCCAGCAGTTTTTCCGTGAGAATGCGGATTCTTGGATCGAGCGTTTCGACTACAAGGAGAGCGGCCCTCAGTTGCTGTTGCAGGCATTCCTGCAGCGTGTGGTGAATGGCGGCGGGTACATCGACCGGGAGTACGGATTGGGGCGTGGCCGTACGGATTTGCTGATCCGCAAGCCCTTGACGGACGGTTACGGGGGCCCCGTGCAACGCATTGTGCTGGAACTGAAAATCAAGCGTGGCGATCTGGACAAGACCATCGCTAAAGGCCTGGAGCAGACAGTGTGGTATATGGACCGCTGCGGCGATGTGAGCGAGGGCCATTTCATCGTCTTCAACCGGGACAAAGGGGTAAGCTGGGATGATAAGATCTGGCACCGTCGGGAGGAATACGGCGGGCGGACGATTACCGTGTGGGGGATGTAGCATTGACTTTGCAAAGAAAACAAAACAGCAGGTTGATAAAGTTCGTTTTCCCGAATTTTTCTTTTAACAGGCGGATAGCCATAGATTTCGTATTATATACCGTTTGCAGGCTCAGATTGAGCTGGCCGGCGATTTCTTCCATTTCGTAACCCGAAAGATACAGGTTCATAACCTGGGCACAATTCTCGGGTAACATGACGAGACATTTTTGCAAAAATGCGTACACTTCGTTTTCTGTGATTTCAGAGGCAAAGGTCTGAGCCGTTTCTGTATATGTTTTATATTTGCCCTGTACTTTTCGGTGTTCTAAATAACTTTTGTACCGGTTTTTGATACTGGTATAAAGGAAAGCTTTCAATTTGAGCAGGGATTCGAAGTGAGTCCCCTTATTTTCCAGCAGCGAACAAAACACATCCTGTACGGCATCCTCCGGCGAAACGGTGGTGCAATTGTACAGACGGGATGCATAAAGATGCAGTTCGGTAAAAAATAATTTGTAGACAGACACGAAAGCTTCCGTATCGCGGGCGTTGAAACGCGATAACAGGAGAAAGTCTTGTTGTCTGTTTGCATCGGGCATAAGTGATTCTGCACTTTTAAACAATACAAAACTATAAAAGTTTGGAAAATAATAAGCTGATTTCTGAATAGGATTCGGAAAAATCTGGTAAAAAATGGAAATAAAGTGTTAATAGAATGTTAATATTTGAGTTTTATCGGTAAAAAAAGCAAACAAATCGGATATAAGTATAAAAATTCGGATAAAATGAAACAGTCCTATGTGAAAACAGCCGAAGAGGCCATAAAAAAGGCCGAGGCTGTACAATATCGTTTCCTGACACAAGAGGAATTTGGTTCCGGGCAAGTTCCGGATTCGGTATGGGAGGCCGGGGCATTGGAGGAGCAGCTCGATAGTTTGCACCGTATAGCCCGTATTGACCAGGAGAAGGCTGCCGGAAAGTTAAAGGAGAGGCTCTGCGGAGTGAAACGGGCGAAGAGCCGCCGCCTCCGGATACTCCGGCTCGCAGTGGCGGCTGCGGCGGCAATTCTGGTTGGAATGTGCCTGTATCCGTGGGTTGGGAACCGGGCGGGGTATTCTCTTGAGGGCACCTATGTCCGGGAGGAGAAAGTGACGGTACCGACCGTATTCCGGGAACGGGACGAAAAGACGATAGACCGGAGAGCTTTGGAGATGCGGGAGACGGGAAATACTTACGTCGTGACGGCGGAAACCTTACCGCCGGATGAACTGCTTGCCGGAGAATCGGTAGTATACGAGAGGGTGGTGATTCCGGTCGGTTATACCTGTTCGGTGTCATTGCCCGACGGCTCGGCTGTTGTCCTGAATGCCGGCAGCGAACTCCGGTTTCCCGGCTGCTTTTGCGATTCGGTACGCGAAGTGGAGTTGAAAGGGGAAGGATATTTCGAAGTGGCGCATTCCGGATGTCCTTTTATCGTCCGGGCAGGTGAAACCAAAGTAACTGTTTACGGTACGCGCTTTAATTTATTTTATTCCGACCGTTTGACTGTAACGGAGGCGGTACTGGTGGAGGGAAGTATCGGTTTGATGGCAGGCGGTAAAGAAACGAAAATCCGTCCTAACCAGCGAATCCGTTACGATTCCGGTGAAGCGCAGTTGCAGGTGGAAGAGGTGGATGCGGACGATTACATACAGTGGCTGACAAACAATTTCAAATACAGGGGGGCGCGGCTCGACCGGATTGCTTTCGACCTTGCCGCATGGTATGGTGTTGAGATAGAAGTGGCACCGGAAATTGCCGTTGAAGTGTATAGCCTCGAATTCGGGAAAGAACTATCCCTGGACGAAGTGGTGTGGGCTTTACGGAAAATTACGGGCAGAACGGTAAAAAAAGAAGGAGGTGTGTATCGGATAGAGTAAGAAAATAAAAGAAAGAGAACCTTTCCAGGAAAGATTCCCTTTCGAATACCGGCAAGGTGCGATTTTGCGAGTTCCGTATCCTTGTCGTCCCGTTTAAGACATAATTGAAACATTACATCGAAAACTTACACAAGTTTATGAAAAAAAAAGAAATAATAAATCGTTCCGGAAAGAATAAATGGGTGGTGGGCCTGTTTTTGTTTTTCTTTCCGTTTCTGTGTTACCCGAATCTCTCGTCCGCTTCTCCGGAAGAAGAGGCCGATGCGGTGTGGCAAAACACGGATAAAAAAGTGACATTGAAAATGACCGGTAAAACCTTGGCGCATATCCTTTCCGGGATAAAGGCGCAGACGGGACTTTCTTACGGTTTCCGCGACACTCCGGATACGGCTCAACACGGTCTTTATTCGATAGACGTGAAAAATGTCAGCGTTGAAGAAGCTTTGAACACTTTGTTGAAAGGAACGGAATTCACTTATACGATTGAATCCGGATGGATACTTATCCGTACCCGGCAGGAGCACTCCCCAAGCGATGCTGTTTATAACAGAGTTACGGTGAAAGGACGGGTTGTCGATGAAAAAGAACAGCCGATGCCGGGGGTGACGGTCATGCTGAAAGGTACGGGTATCGGAGCCGTAACCGGTGTGGAGGGGGAATATCGGTTGGATTTTCCCGAAGTGGAGAATGTGGCGTTGGTGTTTTCTTTCGTCGGCATGAAAACGCAGGAGGTAAAATATACCGGACAACCGGAATTGAATATCGTCATGCAGGAAGACGTTGCCCAAATGGATGAAGTGGTGGTGACCGGTATTTTCAAAAAAGCCCGGGAGAGTTATACCGGGGCGGTAAGCACGATTGGAAAGGAGGAGATTTTGGCCTATCGGGGGCAGAATATGTTGCAGACCTTGCGAAATATCGATCCGGCGTTCAATGTCGTGCAGAATAATGAATTTGGCAGCGATCCCAACCGGTTGCCGGATATTACGGTGCGAGGCAGTTCGTCGTTGACAACCAATTTGAAAGAATTGAACGAGGGGACGAAAAGCGATTTGAATGTACCTTTGATTATTATGGATGATTTCGAAATATCGTTAACCAAATTGATGGATTATAACGAGGAGGAAATCGAGTCGATTAATATATTGAAAGATGCGGCGGCTACGGCTATTTATGGTTCTCGCGGGGCAAACGGTGTGGTGGTGATTGTTTCTAAAAAGCCGCAGGCGGGAAAATTGAGGGTGTTTGCGCAAGCCGGGATGACATTGGAAATCCCTGATCTGACGTCGTATGATTTAATGAATGCACGGGATAAGTTGAGTTTGGAATGGGCCGCAGGTCTGTATCATCATGAAACCAATCCCGAGAGGGATATCGTTTTGAAAGAGGCTTATTACAAGCGGTTGAAAGCGGTGGAGGAGGGCGTGGAAACGGATTGGTTGAGTCAACCGTTACACGTTGGAGTCGGGCAGAACTATAACCTGCGGTTTGAAGGGGGAAGCGAGGAATTTCGTTGGTCTGCTTCCCTGGGATATAAAGATATCCAGGGGGCCATGATCGGTTCGGGCCGGAAGACGTTTAGTGGGGGCGTGACTTTATCTTATAGTTATAAAAATTTGACATTCAGGAATCAGACGAGTATAGGAAGTAATAAAAGCGAGGAAAGTCCTTACGGCTCTTTCAGCGATTATGCCCGCCAGCAACCCTATAATGCCCCTTGGACGGATGACGGAAAATTGAACCGTTATTTTGACGGTTGGGATGCCTGGGAAACGCAGGTCCAAAATCCTTTGTACGATGCCACGTTGGGTAATATAGATAAAAGCGGATACGTGGAGATTATCAACAATTTCTCCGTCGAGTGGAAAATGACACCGGAGCTGACGTTAAGGGGGAAATTCGGGATATCGCACACGAATAATACTTCGGACATGTACAAATCTCCTGAAAGCTCTGAATTTAAGGATTACACCGGAGATCAGGTATTGCGTAAAGGACGGTATGCCTACACCACGGGGAAAGCGAACACGTATGAAGGAAACGTGACATTGAGCTATGCGAAAGTGTTCGGGGAGGTACACTCCCTCTATGCCGGTTTGGACGCTTCCATCGCTCAAAATGACAGCAATTCCTACGGGTTTACGATGGAGGGATTCACGAACGATAGGCCGTTTATAGGGAATGCATTGAATTACGCGGAAAATGATATGCCTTCCGCATCGGAGTATACGACCCGTCGACTCGGGCTGGTCGGGAATGTCAATTACGTGTATGATAATCGCTACTATGTTGATTTATCGTTGCGTACGGATGGTAGTTCGCAATTCGGCTCCAACAAGCGTTTCGGAACCTTCTGGAGTGCCGGTCTGGGGTGGAACGTGCATAACGAGCATTTCTGGGGAGAGAATCCATACCTGAACACCTTACGTTTGCGCCTGTCTTATGGTGAAACCGGTTCCCAAAAATTCTCTGCCTATCAGGCTTTGCCTATGTTCAAGTATTATGACGATGATCGCTACGCCTACTGGGGTGGTGCTTATTTGATGGGATTGGGAAATGAAGACTTGAAATGGCAGGTGACGGCGCAATACAACCTCGGGATGGAATTTTCCGTGTTGAACAATCGGGTGAAAGGAAGTCTGGATGTGTACTCGAAGTTGACCAATAACTTACTGTCTGCCATGGATATTCCGTTGGCAACCGGTTTTTCTTCTTATATGGAAAATATCGGGAAAGTGAAAAATACCGGTTTCGAGATGTCCGTGAGCGGTTATATTATTCGGGATACGGAACGGAAGATGAGTTTGATGGTGTCCGGCAAGTTGGCTTATAATAAAAATGAGATCACCAAACTGTCGGATGATTTAAAACGCCAAACTGAAGAAATGTTGATGGACGACGTGGATGTGAACACGCTTTATTACGAAGGGCGTTCGCAAAATTCGATTTATGCGGTACGCTCTTTGGGGATAGACCCGAGTAGCGGCAAGGAAATCTTTTTGGATAAAGACGGGGAGCCCACCTTCGAGTGGAAACCTTCGGCAAAAGTGTATATGGGCGTGAGCGACCCTTTGTATCAAGGTAATGCGGGGGTAATGTTTTCTTACAAGGGGATGACGTTGAATCTTTCTTTCGGTTTTCATTGGGGAGGAAAGCAGTATAATTCCACCTTGTTGGATAAAGTGGAAGTGACTCCCTCCACGATCAAAACGGGCAATGTGGACAATCGGGTGTGGTCGGACCGCTGGATGCAGGAGGGGGATGAGGTCTATTTCAAGGGCATCAGTAATGAAAAGACGCGAATGACTTCCCGTTTCGTGATGCCGGATAATGTATTTTCGCTCCAGTCGGCTAGCGTGCAGTATGATTTGAATACCCCTTATTTGCAAAAATGGGGAATCCAGAATATGCGTTTTTCGTTGAATATGTCCGATCTTTTTTACCTCTCTTCCGTGAAGCGGGAGCGCGGTACTTCCTATCCGTTTGCCCGTAACGTCGGGTTGAATATTTCTTTATTGTTTTGATTAAATGAAGCGTATATGAAAAAATATATTGTTTGCAGTTTATGTTTTTGGATCTTGTGTTCCTCTTGCAACGATTGGCTGGATGTGAAGCCCCAGGGACAAACGGAAGAAGAGGATATGTATACGACGTATGAAGGGTTTAAGGATGCCTTGACGGGATGTTACGTGAAGTTGAAGGACCGGGATTTGTATGGGGAGGGGTTGACGATGTCGCATATTGAGTCATTGGCACAGTTGTGGGATCTGTCCGGTTCAACCCGGGACGCGGATTTGGCTTTGGCTCGGTACGAGTATGAAAACACGTATGCCAAAAGTGTGATTTCCGGTATATATGGCGGTCTGTACAACGTGATCGTGCAGGCTAATTCCGTGCTCAGGCATTTGGAACATGGGGGGGATTGTATCGAGGATTCCGTGGCTTTTCGGGTCTTGCAGGGAGAGGCGTTTGCCATTCGGGCTTTCTGTCATTTGGACGTGTTGCGGCTTTTCGGGCAGATGCCTCAAAATCCGGTACGCAAGGTGACGTTGCCATACTCGGAAGACGTGTCGTTCAAGAATTTACCAAGGTATTACGATTATGCGGCTTTTTGCGGGAAATTGGAAAGTGATCTGCTGGCAGCTGAAAATGCCCTGCGTGTGGATCCGGTGATCAGTACTTCGCTGACATATAGCGGGCAGGAGGATGATTTTCTGGATTTCCGGGGATTGCGGTTGAATTATTATGCGGTGAAAGCCTTGCAGGCCCGTTTTTATCTTTACACAGGGCAGACGAAGAAAGCTTACGAGGCGGCGAAAGCGGTGTACACGGTCATGCCGGTGAGTTTGAGTTCCATGGCGGATTTCAATTTGCAATATTATGCCGCACCTTCCGAATGTCTGTTCGCACTGAGCAATCATAAATTGATTGACTATTCGATAGGCGTGACCGGGGTAGGTAGTGACCGGTTGACCAGCACGAATTTGTTTATTTCCGCAGAAATGCGCGACAAACTTTATGAGGGGCAGGATATTACCACGCATGCCGGTTATGCTAACTCTTGGAACACGAGTATTCCTGGTGCGAATGGTAATTATAATTATGCTTGCGTGAAAAAGTATTATTATGATGCCGGGCAGGAGTATGGTGCCAATGTCCTGTTGATGAAATTGCAGATTGTACCGGTGTTGCGGATGAGTGAAGTGTACTTGATTTTGTTGGAAACGACAACAGACCTGGAGGAAGCAAATCGCTTATATGCGGATTACATGGCGGCTCGCAATGTGAATGTGTCGACGTATTTTACGGACCTTACCAGCGTGAAAAACTTTGTACTGGAGGAGATTCGCCGGGAATTTTATGCTGAGGGACATCTGTTTTATGCCTACAAGCGTCAAGGAATTCGTAAGATGCTTTGGGGGGCTGCGGAAGTCGGGGAAGCGGAATATATTTTACCCCTTCCGGATTCGGAATATGATCCGGGTACGGGAAAGTAATGATTAAAATGAAAATCGTATGAAAAATAAATTTCTGATATTATGGATGTTGTCGTCCGTGTTGTTGGCGGCTTGCGATGAGGAGTTGACTCCTTATAACGTGGATACTTGTTGGTTGGGTTTTGATATGGAAAATTCAGCAGATACCCTGGTGTACCGTACATTTATTTATTCCGGACCTCAGGCGGAAACGGATACCGTGTGGATCCCATTGAAAACGATAGGCAAGGTGGTAGACTATGACCGTCCGGTAAAATTGGTCCAATTGCCGGTGGAGGATTCTTGTGCTGTTGCCGGCAAACATTTCGTGGCTTTTGATGATGCGGCTTTGCATTCCTGTTACATTATCCCTGCAGGGAAGACGAGAACCGAACTTCCCGTGGTATTGAAACGGGATGTTTCGTTGAAAACGGATAAGGTGTTGATAGAGATTGCTATCGGGGAGAACGAGTATTTCGTTCCGGGTTTCGTATTGCCCAAGTGTATATATGTTTGGGTGACGGATCAATTGGATCGTCCTTCGTTTTGGGCGACAGCGGAAGATGCAACGCTGAACACGAAAATCGGTATATATGATCCGGTGTTACATCAATTCCTGATTGACGCGACGGGAGAAAAGTGGGATGACGAGTATATCGCGAGTCTGGGACTCACGAAAGGATATTTGAACACGGATTGGGGACCGACAATGACATATTGGGATGATTTGGGTCCGGATTATGATGTAAATTACATGAATTATTTGGTGAGTCGGCTGCAGGAAGCTTTGAAACAAGAAAATGCTGCACGGGCGAACCGGGGAGAGGAACCGTTGAAAAGGTCGGACGGGACGGAATTGAAGATTGGTAAATGAAATTAAAATGTAGGTATATGGAAAATGCGAAACGATATATATTAGGGGTTATCATGCTTTTGGCATTGATACAAGGCTGTTATGAAGACGAGGGGAATTATGATTATTCACCACTTCCTTCTATACAGATAAATGGGATGAATACGATCTATCATCCCAGGCGATTATTGGATTCGTTGATCATTCCTATCACGGTGGAAACAGAATATGCATCTTCCGATTTGAAATACACGTGGTTTATTTTTAACAGCGGAAAGGTGGATTACATATCAGCCGTGGAGGTAGATACGATTGGCCGGGAAAAAGATTTGAGCTATTTGGTTTCGGAAGAACCTGGAAATTACATATTGACGGTGAAAGTGGAAAATACGGCTAACCAATATGCAGTGTATGCTTCCGCGTCGGTTCGGGTGGAATCGGAATTTTCCAGAGGATTTTATATTTTGAAAGAGACACCGGATGGAAACTCGGATTTGGATTTCAGTTCCGATTCGCTTGAAATGGCGAGAGATATTTTCGTTTCGATGAAGGGCGAGGCATTGAAAGGTAAACCGTTGTTGTTGGCGCAGTTGATGAATACTCCTTATGTAGATCCGAACAGTCAAGAGCGGACGAAGGGACATGTGTTGGGAATCACGACGGAGGAAAGCGTGTGTCTGTTGCGTACTTCCGATCTGGTCACGGTACATGACGAAGAATCTATGTTTTACGGGGTAGAAGAAGAACATCCCCGACGTTTGGCACGAGGTTTTTTCCGGACCATGTATTTCTCTGAAAACAGTGTTTACAGCGTAAGAGCGAATACTAACGGGAGCGGGATCATGGGAGTGCCGGATACTATCCGGGGAGCCTCGAAATGGGCTGTTTACGACCGGCAGAAAATGGGGTTCATGTACTGGGATGAGTTGAACGGTCGTTTTTTGTTTGTGAATTCCAACGGGGTGGTTTCTGTGTACGAGAATAATGCTTCATCGTATCAGCCAAACGGTATCAAGGATAAAATGTTGTATATGGGGATGTTGTACAATACGGCGAATACCTCTTTCAAAAACGTGGCGTATGCTGTGTTTGAATCATCGGGAGGAGAGCGGAAATTGTATAAATTGAAGCATGGCGGGACAACGAATCCGGTGCAGGAGGTACAAGTGTTTGCAGGTAACACGAACTTTGCCCGGGCAACGACTTACGCGGTGTGTGCGTCGAACACTCCGATGATTTACTACGTGACGGATGGAGTCTTGTATGCTTATTCTTTGACGAATAATATCGAGGTTCCTGTGTCTGTTCCGGGATTGCAGGCGGGAGAGACGGTTTATTATGTGGCGAATAAATACTGGCGTCCTTATGGGGGTGATTACACGAAAGATTATTTGGTGATCGGGACAACGGGAGGAAATAATGATTATACGCTCCGTTTGTTTAACATGGTCGGGGGAGTGCCCCAGGGAAATAGCCTTCCCGAGTACCAGTTTAGCGGGAATGGAAAAGTGGTGGATTTGCAATATATCGCATCCACATTTACCGAAAATATGATTGTGCGTGGAGCTACCGGCGGTAATTACGGATTGTGTTATTAGTTTTGGCTGCCCTTGGGGTAGTCGGGGAAATAAAAACGCCTTATAGTCGAAATGATTATAAGGCGTTTTTGGGGTTTGTCCGGCTCCATTACAGCTATGTCGTCAGCCTTTACGATATCGATACGTTTTTTGGCAATACGGTACGGATAGTCCAACATGATTTTCCTATCGGTCCCTCTTATCGTGCAGACTTCCTTGTCCGCCTGAATATTCTGAGCGGTGGCCGGCCTTCTTTTCCAGGCGAAGCCGTTGCTTCGGCAATAAATTAACCGTTTGATAAACTAACCTGTTGTGGATGATTTGCCGGTCTAAAAAGCGTCAGGTTAGGGATTACTCCTTATTCATCTCCTATTCACGCCCTATATACATACGTCGGGGATAAGGTGTGAATAGGGTATGAATAGGAGGTGTAACGGCTATGTTACCTGTCTTCACCCTGTTTTCTCCTTGTGTGGAGCATTGTTTCAATGTTTTCTGCAAAACTTTTGATGGGCGGGAGTGACAAATTATTTTCTATCAATATCAATTCGAGTTATTTCATGCGAATCCACTCTTATGCATTTTGCCGCAGACTCATCAAATAGAACATAATTACGTCCCCCTTTATGCAAAGAACTTTCAAAAGTAATTCCATCTGCAGTAGCTCCTTCTGAATCAACTATACGTCTGCAATATTCACAAATAAGTTGTGTGGGCACATATTCTATTTCAGAATCATATCTGCGAAGTGGTTTTGATAGATCAGAGCTTATTGCTTCAATAACTTTCTTTTTAATAATAGTTTCTTTTAAAGGGACACTACCATCATTGTATGATAAAAATAAATTTACATCATATACAAAATCTATTAGCTTCAAATCTTTTTCTATTCTGAATGTACCAACACTCAATTTATCTAAATACACAGCACGAACTTCAAAATATGTGGTTTTAGCAGAGTCACTCAAATATAAATACGGTATTCCGATAGGATTGGCACGACCAGCTGTAGTTAATTCTTTTGGAGGGCATCCCATTTTATCCCATTTAATCTTTTTCTGACCAATCGGAGTAACACGGGAGCGATATAATTTTTGACCAATATGTAAACTTTTTCCTGCTGTAAGATATTCATATTGAGCAAATTCATCCATGTTGGTAAAAAAGCGAGAATTCTCTTTAACACTGTTTTTTAGCCTATCCCAAACTGCAACACGATCTTGGATTTCATTTGTGTAATCTACACAAGTATCTATAGAGTAGTCCAAATGGGATGTAGATATAATATCAGATAATAAAATTTTTGCAACATCTTTATCTTTAAAGATATGCCACTCGTCTTGAATAATATCAACTATTGTTTTGTTGCTGTTATCTGTTAAGGAAAATAGTGAAAGTAAAGCATTAAAGAAACCATGAAAATCTGAGAAGTCCATTAACTTTCCTTCTTTTCCACATACATCACATACGCCATTGATAACAGCATTGGCATTTATTTCGGAACGTAATTCTTCATCAAGAAAACAATCTTTACATATATACATACACAGTTATTATAAAGAGAGAATTAGTTCCAAGTGATTCTTTACAGATAATTTTTTCAAATATCCAAGACCTGGGTAGCCATCGGAAGCATCAGCTTTTTGGATTATTTCTTTAACCGCTTCTGTCTGATTTTTATCTTCATAGAATGGTGCGACTTTCTTTGCAGCTTCTCTGAATTTTCCGCGAATATCACTATTTGTCTCATTGCTATCGGAAACAAAATGATGAACATATAATTGTTCCTCGTTCTTTCTATAGGAAAGGTGAATAACTAAAGCGTATGGCAGCATGCCTCCTTCTATATATTCAGATGGTAAGGTCGTGTAATCTGAATATCCATCTAAATGGCCTTCTTCTTTATAGAAAAATGGTTCCTCAGAAAACAATTCATCTACTTCGAGTGCATAGTCTGCATTACGAACCCTTGATTTGAAACAGTCATCTAATCGAATGATTTGTTTTCCCGTTTCCTTTAATTTACTTCTTAATCTTCTTGAGATAGTAGAGCCGAATGAGTTTACAATATATCCGATAGATGGATTATTGATTATCTCCCATGCATTTTCATCATCCATATCCATACAGGTACGGAATATAATCATAGCACGCTCAAACTTATACTTATCAATTATTGATGGTATTTCATGAGCATTACGTTTGGAATAAAGAAATGCAGGAATCCAACTCTTCTTATGATCATTATCCATTAATTTTTCATTCAGCGACCATGCATCAAAATGAACTGTAGGGTGTTTGAAATCCCCATCTTTAGGATTTAAGATAAGTGCAAATTTTAATCCGTTGGCAAGTATCTCATCTATAGCAAGATCTAATGCATTAGGCTGTTGTTTTACCGGCTCTAAAATGGGTGTTATTGAATCTTGCCCTTTATGTTCTGCTGAAAATTCTCTTAAAGCCTTAAGCTCATATTGTTTTGCACGAAGATATGGATAATACATAATTTATGCATGATTTATGTTGATGTTCAATTGTTTCAATAATTTATTCGCCTTATCTTCCGGCAAATTTAAACTTAGCATCATTTGTCTGATTGACATAGGGTATTTCCGTAGTAACGATGTATTGTTTTTACGCTTTTTTACCTCACGCAAGAAAAACTCCCTAACCTTGCCTGAATCTGCATGAGAATAACATTGTAACAATATGTATACATATCATAACCTGCTACTCCATCCAAAGAAACGCCTAAAGACAATGCGATATTCTTATATTCGTCTGTTCTAAGACAAGACATTAATGTTTTAGGTTCAAAGTGTTCGTTCTGATATACCGATCTGACTTCCTTTAGAATAATACGTCCATTATCCCGACTCATTGTTATAATCCCAGTAGTGGGTTCGACTATATTATAGTATTCTTCTAATCTGTCTTCTGGAACAACTAAATAGCATTTATCAAAAAAACGTTTATAGTCTTCCATTTGTTTATCTAACCTTCGAGGTGTATCATACTCGGTTTTGATTTCAAACGCCTTACTCTCTCCATTAAACATTACCATATCAGCAATAGAGTTCCCGACTCTGAATTCGCTGAAATAAACCGAGTCTCTTGCGCCATATTTTTTTAGAAGAAGTTTTATTAACTCATTTTTATATACATACTCACATCTGTAGTATTTAGAGATTAAAGAATATGACTTTTTGAGTAGCTCAAAATATGTAGTGCATTTTAAAGTATCATATTTTGATGCCAACCAATTAAAGTGTGAATAGGCATTGTAATTTAAGACATCTACAAATGCACTACGAGAGAAAGCTGAAGATAAATCCTTTAGTTTAACCCACTCTTTATTTACACTTGTAGTAACCATATACAAAACACCTAATTTAAAACTATATTGCAAAGGTACAAAAATATTTTGTAAAATGCAGAATCCCATTGATAAAACGTCCTCCATATGCAAAGAGCGTTTCTCCTGTTTCATTTTCCGTATAGGGCAAATACCGTGCCGATATAATATTTGGACGGAGAACCGATGCAGTGGAGCAGTGTTTCAATGTTTTCTGCAAATATCGTCCGGATACCCGGATCTTATTCCATATAGGATTTTCCTGTCTTTATATACGTATTTCCCTGTCTGTATAATAGATTTTGAAAGGGGGAGGCGATGGTGCTACTTTTACTTCCGAAATTTGATTCCGGCCGGGATCTTGTGTATAACCTATTAAAACAAAATGTTATGGCAAAGAGTGAAAATGTGATTCGGGGCCGTATCGGGAACATGATTTTTTACCGGGTGAGGGGAGTGACCCGGATTCGTTCTGTTCCGTTGTCGGCGGTCAGGCCGGATGCGTTGAAGTGCCGGACCGCCCGGTTGCGTCTGATTGCGGCAGTCCGGTTTTATCAGCGTTTGCAGGATACCCGGTTACGGGATATCTGGCGGCTGGCGGCCAAAGATACGGCGATGAACGGGTATAACCTGTTCGTGAAACAGAACATCTATGTGTTCAACGAACGTACGCTTTTCGATCCGGCCCGGTTACTGTTGGTGTTCGGCACTCTTCCACCGATGAATTGTCTTGAATTGGCGGAACAGACAGGGCGGCGCATAGTCCTGACCTGGAAAAACAGTCTGGAGCCGGCGGGTGTTCGGGCAACCGACCGGGTGGGGGTGGTGGCTTTGTGCGAAGGGAAAATGTATTCGCCCCTTTGGTTGGATAAAGCCGTGAGTTACCGGCAGGAGCAAAGGGTGGCCGTAGAGTTGGAAGGTTTGCCGGCGGGGACGGTCCACCTGTATTGTTTTTTCGTTTCGGCAGACGGGACGGCTTATTCTCCCGGCAGTTATTTGTGTATTCATTTAAAATCTGACGTATGAAAGGAATAGTGGAAACCGTGGCCGGTGTCATAGAACGCCTGTCGATATCTTCGACCGAGAAAAAACGGTTGAAGCAGGAACTGGAAACTCTTTTGGTGGATTATGAACGGGAACATTTGCAGGTGCAGTCGGGCGTGCTGCGCAGCGAGGCACAGGGCAACTGGTTGCAGCGTTCGTGGCGTCCGGTGATTATGCTTGCCTTTACTGTGGTGATATTGGTGGGAATGTTTACCGATTTGCCCATGCCGGAAGATACCTCCCGGTTCTGGGATTTGCTGGAAATCGGATTGGGCGGATATATCGTCGGCCGTTTCCGGATGAGAAAGTGATAAATTTTATTATTGTCAATTATGGAAATCTTGAAACATCGTTTGGTGGATGGTGGCGTGCAGCATCTGGTTTGCCGGAAAAACAGCCGGAAGCTGTCAGGTCCCGATATGATTGTGGTGCACTACACGGCCGGGACAAGTGCACGCACGGCAGCCGAGTTCCTGGCAAAAGAAGAAGTGAAAGCCTCGGCGCATTTGGTCATTGGCCGGCAGGGCGAATTGTTCCAGCTGGTGCCTTTCGATACGGAGGCCTGGCACGCCGGGCGGAGTTGCTATGGCGGGCGGGCGAATCTGAACCGTTATTCCATCGGCATTGAGTTGGACAATCTGGGGCGTTTACAGTGGCAAGAGGGGCGTTTCGTGGCGGAGTGCGGCGTGGAAGTCGCTCCGGCGGATGTTTATGTCGACGATACGGGTGAATTGGCGACTTTCTGGCACCGCTATACGGACCGTCAGAAAAGGCTGCTCCGGGAAATATGCCGGTTACTGAAACAGCATTATCCCATCCGTTACGTCGTAGGACATTCGGATATCACCGACCGGAAACAGGACCCCGGTCCTGAATTGCACGGATTTATGTGCAAGTGATTCATTATGTTAAACTTTAAATTAAAAAATCATGGCAGAATTTAATTCTTATTTGTTGGGCAAGGTTACCAAATCGGTAGGTAATATTACGTTGGTTTACACCAAACGTAAAAATATCGCGAAAGCGAAAGTGTTTAAACGGAAAGACAATCCTACGCCGGAAATTCTGGAGCAACGGGCAAAAATGAAGACTCTGGTGCAGTTCGGCAGGCGTATATTGCCTGTTGTCCGTAAAGGTTTTGCCGGAGTAGGGCGTGGTACGGCATTCAATGCCTTTGTCGCGCTCAATATGGATAAAGTATCGTTCGGTGCCGGTTCGGTGGCAACGATAGATTACGGGCGGCTGTTGCTGGCTTCCGGTTTGCAGCGGGTGCGTATCGTTGCTTTGAATAATCGCGGTGTGGCGGGCGAAACGGAATATGCCTTACCTGAAG
>OGOV01002070.1_pt1 | contig 15902 bp, 20 predicted proteins | sample 1552711 | NCBI WGS metagenome assembly OGOV01 (sample SAMEA2580216, study PRJEB22360) | human gut metagenome | biome: human gut; feature: human-associated habitat; material: faeces | place: Denmark | collected 2008/2010 | reverse complement strand
CCACACTCTCCGCTTTCTCTAATGCTTGGTCAGCGGCGGTCTGTGCGTTCTGTGCAATAGTCTTGACGGCGTTCAACTGTGCGACATTAACAGCATCATTTGCATTAGAGCCGTTAGCCATTCCCACGATTTTCTTGCTCATCACATTCACAGTGGTCCCCGGATTTAGCCGTAACTCATTAGGGGCGTGAACTTCGGTAACGTGAATCTCACCTGTACCGCCCTCTGTCTGATTCCGGTTAATGTAAACGGAGCCAAGAGCATCAGGAACATTGATATCCAAGTGACTGTTGTGCCGTTTCAGTACAGCCGCCCCGCTACCATCATAGAGGTTAATGGCTCCAGCACTGATTTCACCCTGCATGGAGCTATTCTGTCCCACCAGTACAGTATCAGCGGCCAAGTTAATCAGGTCGTCATTGAGTTTGACCGCACCAGAGTTGGGGTCGTTCTTCTTGCGGCGAATCTCGGTTACACCAGAAATAGCAATTTCTCCTCCTTCTCCATTGGAGAGAGATACGTCAGTACCCTTTAAAGCAACCGGACCAGTCTCAGACTTGACCACCATAGCGTCAGCGTCATTGTATACAGAACCCTTAACCATCTGGTCGGTGAGATTCCTTGCTCTTGCACGGGCGGCAATCGGGTCGTAGAACTTTACTACGGAGTTTCCGGTCATGTTGATATCACCGGTCATGTCTCCGCCAGTAAGGGCCAGATATTCCCCGCCAAGCTCTCCACTGATTTCCTGTTTTACCTGCTTAATCCCGTCATCGACATACTTCTTATTAGCCGCATCACTGTCAGCACTGGGGGCGGCAAGGTTAGTAACCTTACCGGCGGCACCGGAAGAGCTGGACTGAACCTTGATTCCGCTGTTGGATTCAAGCACAGGATTTACAGCCGTATTCCCATTGAAGTTCAGAGAGCCAGTCATGGTATCGCCGCTTTTGCTCACTTTCGTGTTGACCTGTCCCTGTACGTTTGCTACCTGTTGGTCAACGTACTCCTTAGATACGTCAGCGCCAGTACCTCCACCGCCAGTCTGCACAGCGTCATCCACATATTTCTTGGTCGCTACCTCATTGTCTGCGGTAGGCGCACGACCTGCTACAACAGTAGAGCCAGAGGTAAAAGTCAGATTACCAGTAAGTTGACCACCAGACAGTTTTAGATAGGGAAGGTTAGTCTGCCCAGTAGTCATACCGTTGATAGTGGTCCTAATCTGGGTAATATCGCCCTCTAACCCGCTGATTTGAGCTTGGATTTTCTTGTCAACCTCGTCAATCTGCACCCCAAGGGCAGTATCAGCGGCCTTTCTCGCAAGAACTTCCTGCTCAATAGCGTTGATAAGGTCATTATCAGCGGCGATTCTAGCGGCAATTTCGGCATCCAAAGCGGCCTGAATCTGGTTCTCTCTGGTAGTGGCACGGGTAACCTCTGCCTGTAAGTCACCGGCAATTTTGTTCTCGGCGGCGGTAGCACGGTTAGTCTCCGCAACAATCTTATTGTCCAGAGCCTGTTCAGCGGCCTTGGCACGTTCAGTCTCGGCATCGATTTTCTTGTCAAGAGCATCCTCTGCCGCTTCTGCCCGGTCTGTCTCCGCTTCAATTTTTTGGTCAAGTGCTTCCTCAGCGGCTGTAGCACGTTCGATTTCAGCGGCGATATCCTTTGCGTTTTGAGTAATGCGGTCGTCAAATGACTGAATCTGCACTCCTAGCAGGTACGTCTCCCATGCGTTCCGTCCAGTGGTTTGAACAAGGTCAGCAACCTCTTTCTGGAACGCATTATTAAAATTTGGGCATTTAGAGATGACCCAGTAAGCCAGATTCTTAGGCTCTTTGGCGTTTACGGGGTCAGTGGTCATCTGGCCCATGTACAGCATCCCCTCGCCAGTGGCGGCGGGAGTGTTGGTAGTAGCGGACGTTACAACAGCTGTTGTACAGCCATAGCCCTGTAAGATTCTAGCAACGGAAGCGATACCCATTCCCGGCTGATTCTGAGCGGAGCAGGAGAAGAAGAACACGGAGCCGGTCCCACAGTTGAATCCGATAGCGCAGACAGCCTGCTTCTGGGTCATGGCTTCCACACCGTCAATAATCTTACTGTCATAGATGATGGGCACGCAACCACCGATGACATCTACCATCTGGTTTTGACACAAGGTAGTCTCCGTCACGTCTCCCTTAAAGTAGCGCAGGGCACCATGGCGATTGAATCCATAGACGTAGCCATCAGGGTTACTCTCGCCGGGGATAGCGGCTCCACGGTACATTGCAGGACCGAACCATTTATCAGAGCCAGCCTGAACAGCGGTCATAATGACGTTAGCGGACTTGATAAAGGACATGTCAAAGATTCCCTGTTCCACGCCGCTGTTAGTGGTGTTATCATAGGCAGGGGCCAAACTTACAAAGATAGGCTTTCCCTTTCGGTCAACAGCCTTCTTCTCTACGATTGCGTAGGCGCATCCCTCTGTGGTATCGTAGCCCTCTTGGTAGTTTACCTCGCAATCGTCATAGTACACGTCATTGGAACGGGCCGCCGCCACGCAAGCGTTCATAGCTTCATAACAGTTCTTGCTAATACAATTCCACCGATTGATACACATATTGGTCCGCTCAATAACCTTGCCCATAGCTTCATAAAGGCTAGAGCCTTCAATCACAGTTGGTACAGGGGGAATCTGTCCCATTACAGGCTGGGGCGGCTGACATACAGGGGGCTTTTGCGGGTGACAGACAGTAGGCGGTGGAGTACATCCACAGTCAGGTTTGGGACTACAATCGTCCTGATAGGGGTTATTGGGTCTGGTAGGATAGTATTCCATAATGCGACCTCCTTATACATTTACCTTGTCGAGAATGAACATGAGCATTTCACGGGTTACGAATCCCTGTGGATTCTCGTTCGTGATTATCTTTCTTGCGGCCATTCTCTCCATGGCATTTTTGGCGTAATCACTTCCAGCGAAATTGGCACGCTGGGAGAGATATACCTCCATCATTTCGTTGAACTTGTTTTGGTCCATATCTGTTAATTCCTCCTTTAGTTTGTTGCATCTGTCAGTTACCATAGAACGGAAGTCATTCATTGTAAGATTAAATTTTTGCATCCAGTGGTCCGGGTCACCGTGTCCGCTTGCCCATCCCATATCATGCCCTTCCTTGTGGGAGATGATAACCCCTTTTTTGGTGGGGTCAAGGTTAAACGTAATACAAAGACAGGCGAACAGGTCGGCGGCTTCGTTCAGGCACAAGGTGAGGTGGTGTTTATTAACCATACTGTCCTCACACATTTCAACCCCGATATGAGTATGGTTAGCGTACCCTCCACAATGCCATGCTTCCATGTTCCAAGGTAAAGTCTGTACAGTACAGATATTTTCGTCTGCGGCTCGGCCAATAAAACCGTGTACGCATACAGAGCGACCTCCCGGCCTTGGCTGATTCCAGTGGTTATTATACTTGTTGTATCCAATGATATCAGAGCCGGGGACATACCTGGATACTTTTGGATTGTTTGCGCCGGTAGAGTGTAACATTATTCCTGCCACTTTCATCTCTGCACCAACTATATAACAATCGTTCTTTTCTAGTATCTGCTTAATCAGTCTCATTGTTACCATCCTCTGCATCATCGTATTTCTTCTCCATGCTGTCCAGTATTTTAACAATAAAGTACGGGACCCTAACATCCATGTCAATCAGGTGCTCTAAGATGCTGATACCCTCTGTGGCTATAAAGTAGAATACAATAGCGTTTCTAACGTAGTCCATACCGAACAGATTATCAATGATTGTTCCTATGATGATAATGCACAGCATAGAACACTTTCTCAGTGCCCCTTTAGCCAGAGCTTCGGAAGAAACACCGTTGCCATATTTACTTAGCTTGAATACTGCGGCGCTTATAAACCCAAGAATGATATCTATAAGCATCAGCGTAAACATCGCCATTAGAGAGTAGTCAAACCCTCCCAATAGTTTCACAGCTGTTCCTCCTATAATTCCGGCTACAACGCATACATGTTCTTTCATTAGAACACCCCCATAAAGTCAACGGCAAGCTCTTTTATAATGTCCTCGTCAATATTCAGGAACGTGCTCCTGAACTTAAGCAACAACTCAGACTGACTTGCATTGATAAATCCCTTTACAGTAGCGTTGCTGTTCTTGGTTTCCTTTGTATCCTCCTGATTTGAAGAAGTACCTAAAGTGGTTTCCTTGTGCTTGTCAGCACCATTAGAGAATTGCTTATTATCCTCTTTGGTGTTTTCGTAGCCTTTGTTATTCTCCTTTTCAGTAGAATCTCCGGTAGTGTTTTGGTTTTCATTGAAAGTAGTTGTCTGCTCTCTTGTGTGGTCCTCTGTTTCGCTCTTGTCTAACTTTCCAGTAGTGTTTGTGTCCTCTGACGTGTTACCTGTGCTTTCAGTAGTCTTGCTAGTGTTGCTTTCTCCATTCTCTGTTTCTGTACTGTCTGTTTTAGTGTTCTTTTCTTCCGTGTTTTGCAGTTCTTCCTTGCTAGTCGAATTGGTCGTTTCATTAGTTGTATCTTTGGTGTAGTTGGTCAGATAATTATTCATTATCTCTACACCAGAGCTAGATACCGTACCTTGGGGAGTATCGGAGTACCGCTGTTCTTTTGTCCCGTTGGACGTAGCATTAGACGTTGTGTCTTTAGTGCCGCTCAGGGTATCCGATATTTCTTCCGTCACGTTTCCAGTTTTATTCACCTTTGAAGTGGTATCGGTTGTTTCCGTGACGTGACCAGTGGTGTCGATGTTAGAGGTCTTGGTTCTATTCTCACTCTGGTCAGTAGTCTTGGTGATATTGATTGTCTCGTTCAGCTTTTCCGTGCTCTCCTTGTTGGACGTTCCCTCCGTATGCCCGGTAAAGTCACGCTTATTTTCGTCAGTGATTCTGCGGTCATTTAACTGGGCAAGCGAGTTATACATATTCCGGATGGAATCAACATCGTTCCGGCTGGCGGAGACACCAGTAAAACCAAGTTCTCTTAAATCCTTGGAGTTTGTCTCCAAGAAGTGGTTATACAAGGGGATTATTTCCAGCAGTTCAGACTTGTAAAGCTGATTGTAGTATGGCATTATTCTTGCTAGATGCTCATTGAGATAGTGCTTGAATCTGTCAGGAGTTTCCTGACCAATCTCACAGAAGAAATAGTGTCTGATGATTTTATCACACAATTCCTTCTTGTGCATTTCCACAAATGTGGTCCAGCTATCATCGAATATTTCATATCCAGAGCCGACCAGCTTTCCAAGCTCCATTGTGTATCTACTCACTTGCCCCACCTCCAAAGCCGCTGTCATAATCATAGGTGGATAGCTCTTTGATATCAACCTCTATATTGGTGCCGTATCTACGGTTGACTTTCTCTATGTCAAGCCGTAGCTGTTTCAGGTTGACTTCATTAGCCATTTCCGTTACCATGTTATTGGCGTTTACTTCATCCACTAGAAGACGCTCTTTCTTGTCGTCTCCCTTGCTGTCAAGCCCAATAGCGGAATACAGGATATCTTCATACGTCCTGTATGTTTTCCACAGTTGGTCGATGTTCCCAATGGACGGGAGCGGAGCAACTTCAAAGTTAGATTTATCAATGCCGTAGTTTTTGAAAGCAAGTACAATATCTTCATTGTCCTTTATTCGCTTCAAGAGGTTTATAAAAGTGAGCTTCTGCTTTTCTTCACAGAGAATCAGATATGGCCGTTTCATTCTGGCACATACTACGTCAATAGAACGGAGTACGTCCATCATGCGCTTTATATAGGTGTATACTGTAAGTGCTGTTGGAGTGCCCGTAGGATTGTTCCTTACAAGCTCAAACTCACCAAAGGAAAGGGTCCTTGTGAATCCAAAGGAAAAAGCGTTGATTCTGGTAGGCTCATAAAATAGATTGTATTCAGAACCATTAGAACAGGGTAATGCTATAAGTCCATAGTCTTCATGCTCAAAGAAGCAAGCCTTTCCAACTAGATACAGGCTCATGTTGAGCAACCTCTCATTAACTCCTATGGGTAAATTCTTCCAGTCATACCGTGTGACAGCAATGTTAGAATAGCGGTTGTACATCTCCATAAACAGCTTGCTATTCTCCATCTGCGCTTCGGTTTTAACATACATATCTCCCAACGGGTTGTTTGGGCAGTATGTTGACGTTAGAAGCTCCATACCGAACAGACCTAACGGCATATAACCCCTCCTTTCTTATCTATTGTCTTTAGAGTAGTCGCCTATCTCAACGCCATTTCCAACGTGCCAGAATGTAACGCCGTTATCCAGTGCCGCCTGTATGTTAGCTCTGTCTGTGCTGTTGAATGGCCCGCTTACAACGGACGGGGAGCACTTCACATAATTCCAATAGGGACGGGTATTTACGTTTGGCTTTTTCATACGACAGGTTTTATACCCGAACACGGAAAAGAAGTTGTCAATGCTCTCTATCACGGCGGCATCCGGGAACAGCAGGTTGACCAGATATCCCCAGGAATCAGCGGCAATCGCAAGGGCACCTGTGGTTACTCCACCCATAGCTTGGGCAGGGTCAACCGACTTGTCCATTACTTTACCGATGGTCCCAAGTGCGGAGTGTAGGGCATTAGTTACTCCCATAGTAGTACCTGCTACCGCCGCTCCCCCACCAGCAAGAACACTACCTCCTACGGCTAGAGACGTTCCACCAGTAGGGGCCGCCAACAACATACTGCCAGCAACTACGGCGGCTGTTCCAATGCCACCTATAATAGAGGAAGCAAGCTGGGTCCTGTTCTGACTTACCCAGTTAGCAAAGGCGTTTCCTACCCAAGCACCCTGTACATTGATAGGAATGACCACACCCAGCGTCTTGTTAACTGCTTCGTCTCCCTCCATGTAATTGTTGGGATAGACAAGCACACCACCAGCCCCGGATAGAAAAGCTCCGCCAGCCTGAAACTGCATGGTAGTTGGATTCGGGAAATACTCAGGGCGTAATTCCACAGAATCTCCCTGCCTGTTGGTAAGCTCCACCTTAAAGAACTCACTGCTGAAACACTTTGCGTTCTTTACGGAATATCCGTCAATATTATCGTACCCTACTGTGGCAACGTGTGTCCACATTTCAACAAAGTTATTGGATACCGCTATTCTGGTAGGACACACCCACATACCAAGGATACCGTCCAAACGTCCCTTCTCAGCATAATTCCTGATAGTAGCACCAAGTGAACTCATTCCACCGCTGTCTGCGGCGTATACAAACTTGTTTACACCGATGGGTACACCAGCGTTTATCTGGATGCTGTAATTTTCTTCCGCATTTTCGTCATAAGCGGACAGTACAACTACCGACCAATTCCGTTCAGTGCCGTCAAGCATGACACGTCTTTTAAGGACGCCAGTTTCAAGTCCTTCCGGTAGCAGGTTATTAAAGGAAGGTACGGCACCATTCCAGTCATCTTCCTGCATCTCCCTTTCTACCCAGCAGTCACGCCAGATAATGGACTCTATAAAGGTCTGCATGGAATCTGTCTGAAACTCTATTTCTGTACAGTTTGGATTGACAAACTCAATGGAAAGGATATTGCAGAAGATAGTCTTTCCGTTGTCGTTCACAAAGCTCATCATATCACAGTTACGGATAGAGTTATACTTTGCGTTCACTCTGGCATAATGCCTGTTCTCCCTCTGATAGCTCTGAGCCGTAAAGGACAGTGGGGAGCGTCCTTCATACCATGACAGTTTGGCCCCTTCACTCTCAAAGTAAGGCTGATTCTGTGGGTCTACTCCTGTGCTCTGGTATAGACGTATCGTAGTGTTGGGCTGAAAGTCAGGCATATTTTCACCACCTTAAATAAGGCCCGGACGGGAAGCCCATCCGGGCCAGTTAAATCAGGCCGTATACTTCTCAGTTACAAAGGACACGCCATTAGCCCAAGGACGTAGAGCAAAGGTGTCCCAGCAGTGCCACCAGTAAGTCCAAGCCATAACTTCGGAGTTATAGAACTCGGTCATCTTACGGAGACTGTCCCGAATCTGGAAGGCACCCCGGTCGCCAATCCAAGCATACATATTATCGGCCCCGTCAAACTTGTCAACAATGACCTGACGGGCGACATAATCAGCATAGCTCAGATTAAAGGCCGCACTTAGCTTCTGTACATCCACGTTTGCGGCAACGTCAGCACGAACGAGGATAACCAAGTCATCGATGGAAGTCCAAGAAGTGGCGGGGCTGGATCCGCCAACAAGCTGATAAGCGTTGTAATCAGAGCTTGGGAAAGACATAGCGGAAGCGATACCACGCAAACGGGTCAGGAAAGCGGTAGCGTTCTCTGCGCTGACAGTTGGCAGGGCAAGCACTTCCTGAACCATCTTAGCTTCGGTGGTAGCTCCACCCAGCAGAGCCTTTGTCAGATTGAACTCGTCAATCGTGTTGCCAGTATACAGGCTGTTTACGATACCTGCAATCAGGTTTTCCAGAGCACCCCAGCTTACAAAGGCGGCGGTCAACTGCTCGTTGCGGATAGTGACCTTGTACTTATCCCTACGGTTACGGCGATAATAGGCCGCCTTTACGTCGGGGTCAACAGGGGTCAAAATCCCTTGGAAGTTAGCAGCCTCATAGTTTGCACCCTTGGCGGGGTTGATATAGATATCTTCAACATCCAGCCCCAGAGGGATAGAACCCTTCCGTAGAAATGCCAGAGGATTCTCAAACATCTTCTGGTCTACAATGGTAACGGCAATCTTATTTACCATAGCAGTCAGAAATTCGTTCTGTACGGACTGGTATTCCAGAATGGGGTTACCAACGTCCTGAATGTTTCGGGGAGTAGCCACTGGTACAGCGTCCCGATAGGCTTGGCTGGCTTCATTTCTAATGGCGTTTACTGTATCAACAGCGTTTGGAATCTTAGTAGTAGACATTTACTTTACCTCCTTGAATAAATCCTCGACAGTGATTGTCTCGGCCTTTGTTTTTTGTTCGGTGGATTGACCACTTCCACCTGTCTTGTCAATGTTTTGCTGACCAACCCGTAGGAATAGCTCTAAATTAGCTTCTTTCAGTCTGGTATTTTCCTGTTTCAGTTGTTCGTTTTCAGTAGATAGAGTAGTATTAGTTGCAAACAGGCCCGTGTATTCGTCACTGGCTTGTGTAACTAAAGAGGTTAGGGTGGCTTGGTCATTCATGGCACCGATGACCTTCTGCATATGGTCGTTCCATTGTTCGATTGTATATGGCATACTGATTTACCTCCTTAAAATCATCAGGGAATTGGATATCAAATTTTTGGCTTTCATAGTCGTAAACCTGACTTCTCCCCGGTAGTATTTTTGTTGCAAAGCTCCGAGCCATATAAGAGCGTCTTTACTGTTTCGTAGCTCTGTTGTCTCGTCATGCTCATCTACACTTAGAGAAATATGCTTATTACAGGTAGGGTCATAGCTTTCCGTAATGTACCACAAATCAGAGCCTAATATAGTATATACTCCAAGCTCATTTCCCGATACTCTGATGGTCATTATACACGTTCCGGGGCAAGGCATCTTTTCGATGAAACTGGCAGTATCCCTCAAGAACTCGTTTTCCATAGCGTATTTCCCGTACTCTGTTTCGGCTATAATTTTTCCGAATCTGGTTGACTTTGCTTTCTCCGTGTAAGATGGACTGTCTACCAGCTCAAGAAGAATATCATTCTTGCGTAGTATCTTCTGCCCTTTCTGCAAAGACAAATCGTAATACAGGAAATATGGGTTAGTGAATGTTATTGCGTTGGACAAGAACAGGACCGTAACGTCCCTTAGTCTCGCAATCGTTGAGTACATCTCATTAAAGGTCTGTACTTCATCGGGCAGATACCTTATCAGCCCTTGGTCTATAATGAACTCGTCAAACAGAATCTTGGTCACATATGGGAACGGCACCGACTTGAATTGAGAAGCTCTCGACAAAGGCAGTGCCCATCCAGCAAGTTTACCGTCAATGTAAAAGCACTTCTTTTTCACCGCCAGAGCGTGGTCTTGAAACTCATGCTGGATATCATCGAAAAATAGGTCAATCTGTGACGACTTGATTTCCGTTTCATATCGGCGCAGATAGATAAACTGCTGTCCCTTAGTTATAAAGTCTTTTATGACCCTTCGTTTACAGGAATACGTCTTTCCCACTCCACGGGGTCCAACCACAAAGTTGAACAAGCAGTTATAGGAAAGCGTCTTATTTACATCGTACCACATAGCTTCACCTATGAGAAAAGGGATAGTATGAGCGATTACAAATAGTCTGTGAAAACCTTGTAACACTTCTGGCCGACTCTCCGCCGTCACACCCAGCTAGTGATTTATAACCTGTCTCATATATCCCTTTAGAGTATTGTATCATAAAAATCACCCTTTGTCAACCCTTAATTTGGAAGGGCCGCTCCACCAGAACCACGCCGCCCTTTATGTTTTTCGGGACCAGCTTGCCCTCAAATATCTGACCCGGCTCCATAGTGTCAAAATTAAACAGGTGCCGTGCTGAAACAGGTAACCCAGCGCACTTCTTATCAAGCTCTCCGTCAAACTCCTCAATGTAACATTTGGCTCTGTGATATTTGGCTCTTGTGAACTCACCTTCCAGCTTGAAAGCACCCAGTCTGTAATTATCTATGTCCAAGTCTACCTTTTCCCTTCCCACTACATGAACGCTGTCGGTGTCCGCATATATGAACCTGTCACCACAAGCATTAGCGGCCCTAATTATCTTGTCTCTGGCATAAGAGGTAATGAACGCCGCTACCGGGATATACCCTCCGCTTCCAATTTCAGGCATTAGCCGTCTGTACTTTACTATGTCGTCTGTCTCATCCAGATATGGATATTTAGAAGCCTTCTCAGGATTTGAACCAAACTTCCCATACAGTGAATTAAGCATCAGTTTAGCGATATGGTACATGGCTTTATTTCCTTCCACCTTTGCCTTCTGCTTCACGTCATACCAGTAGTCGATATATTCAGAAAACAGCCCTGTCTCTCCCCTGAACTTGTACCCACCTATGTAAGTTATATCCCACACGTCATAGTTGTCGAACAAGAGCTTTAAGTCAACACTTGTCAAGTGGAGTATTACAGGGTCATCCCCACTTTCCTTAATATACTCTGTACTGGAAAACCTGAAACTGTTCTTTAACTGTATGCTGGGGTAGTGTCCTTTTTTCAAACTGAAACAGCATTGAAGGCATTGAATATAAAGAGGGTAAAACTCATCCGGTTTATACTCCCCGTCATAGTAGTACGGATTACCAAACGGTAGCATACAGTATTTCATGGCCCAAGGGTACATGGAGTTTACATCATATACCTGACCTTCACCGACCATCATCCCTTGATAGGCTTCGTTGAGATATGTCCAGCCGCCTTTATACGATTTCCTGCAATCCTTGTCCACAGCATATTCAATCGGCGGGAATCTGCGTTTAAACTCCTTGTTTGACAGGACCTTCTTATAGTTGTACAGTGCGTTGCTTGCCGCTGTCATCTTAATCAGGCCGTTTTCGTGCATGGCTTTTATGCCCTTTGCCACAATCTCCACGTCTGCCTTAACGTATGATATTTCTTCCTCTGTTGGTACATGGTTGAAATCCCTGTTTTCGGCATAGTCCAAGTCCAGTTTATGAACGTCCAGTCCGAAAGCTTTTGGAATGTCCCTTACGGGGAGAGTTATGAGCTTGTAACTGTCTATGAACTCAACTACGCTACCGTTGAAAAAGTGAACAGTGCAAGTATAAAACATTCCCATGTCTGATATCAGCGTTGAGAAATACCCCTCTTTCGGCTTCCTCTCACTGGTATGCCTGTATCCGTTATGAAACAGCCAATAAAACATGAATTGAACATCGAATTTAATGTTGTGAAAATACGCCTTACAGTCAACAGTAGATATCTCCTCCATGAAACTGTCAATATCCGTCCCGTATACAAACGTAGTACAATCTATGTCACATTTTCCCCATAACCATACACGGGTTTCGTTGGGGTCAACCACTGTCTCAAAATCAACACTATAAACAGGTTTTTGCACATCATGTACGCCTTATAAGCTCATTCCACACATCGAGTATGCGTTCAAGAGCCGCTTCCCTTCCTTTTTGGTCGTACAGAAAGTTAATCTGCAACACATCGCTATACGATGACAGTTGACCTAAGAGAAAAGTGGATATGTCCATACCAGTCACCAAGTCGTATATCTGGTTAGCCAATCCCATACTCACAACATCCCCGGCAAAGGTAGCAGGTCCCAGCATCTCATTTATAAGAGCATTGATATAATTCGTTCTCCACAGTTCAGCTTTCTCCCTGTAATAGCCTTCCTCTATCTTCTTTAACAGTTCTTCATATTTGACCGTATCTCCTGTCTTTAAACCAAGGTCCCGAAGAAAGAAGTCATTGTCAGAGGGAAATCTGCCATAGGGATTTAACCTTCCCACCTGTTCTTGCGTTTTTACGCCGGGTCTAAGCTCATCGACCTTTTTACGTCTCTGCCTGTTCCTTTCGTTTATCCGCTTTTCCCGTATCTCTATTTCCTTACGTCTCCATGCCGTTGTCAAGTCGTTCCCATATGTCTCCGGTATAAGCGTCTTAGCAGTTGCCCTTTTAATTGCCGCTAAGTAATCCCTATATTCCTGTAAAGTCTGAATCTTCTCCATAGCTTCGCTTGCCGTCTGCTTTTGAGGCAGTATATAGGAGAGGTCACCAAGCCTAGATTCTGCTGAACGTATCCTTCTATTAAAGTTCAGTACCTCTTTTCTCAGCTCATTTTTGCGAGCTTTTGTCCATCGTATTTTAGTGCTCTTTGCCATGTGATTTCCTCCCCATTAAAGAAAATGAGAAAGCCTCTGCTCTCGACCTTCCTGTACAAGTTAACGTCCGTCAGGTCCTTACTGATACGAAAGTCCATCTTAAATCTGTTAGACAGGCTATCCTCTGTTTCTTCATAGAATCCATTTCGCAGGGCAATAAAGCGGGTCTTTATGCTGTCGCTGGAAAAGCAATACTCTATTTCATTAAGATTGTCATATTGTACAGTGTAGGTAAAGGGAGACTTTTTAAGGTCGTGCTCTACACCATATCTCGTCATCGTTTTTCACCACCTTATAAGTACGGCCCCCTTAATGGGGGCCGGTTCGTTATACCATTTTCAGATTGATTGTAAAGCCGTTCTTCGTCTTTACTTCGTATGGAATTAGTTTCACAGGTGTCTCAAAATGCAGACCGCCGAACAGAGCGTTTAGCTTCTTAATGCAGTTATACACGCCCCAGGAGGTAGCGGAGTAAACCCCATCTTCGCAGATAAGAGACACACGGGGACAGGTGTTCTGAGTACCATCTTCATTCTGTACCTGTACAGGCTGGACGATAACATCTAGGACATGTAGCTCCTTGTTGATAGCTTCCTTTACTGTATTGTCACCGCCGTTCATAGCGTTGAACATCTTAGCCTTATCTTCCAGTGTCTCAGGAAGGAAGGAGCAATACACCCCGGCCCCTTCCTCGGTCAGCCCGTTTACGATAGACTGCTCGGTATCCTTGCGGATTGCAATAGCCTCCTCTGCGCTCATAATCTCGGCAAAATTCTGTTCCTGCTTCTTCATTGTTAGTTATCCTCCTTCTCAACAATAGTGGCGTTAGCGATAAAGGTCTCCAAAGGCATGGTGTAAGTCTCCTCTACCGTGGTCACCTTTGCCATAACGTACCCCTCCATGCCGTTGGATTCCATGTAGGCGGCTGACGTTCTCGGACCCATCTTCTCAGCACAGATAACCTCTTTCATGTCAGAGATAGACAGGTCATCGTTCATCTTTACAAAGGTGTGCTTGTAGCTGGTGATGGTTCTAGTGATGTTTTTCATGATTGTTCCGTCCTTTCTGTTATTCCCTCTTTCGAGGATATCTAATTCTACCATAGTTTTTCTTTTTTGTCAATACTTTTTGCGAAAAATTTTACAATCTTTTTAGTAAAAGAAGGTGGCCCAGATTCAAAACAAATGAGATTGCAAACAGCACACATAGCAAGTAACCAATAACAGTCATTGTCAGAGAAAATAATCCCGGCTCATTTTCATTTATATAAACCAACGTCAGGCCGACTACTAAAAGCCCGATACTGCAAAGAATCGCTACCAACTTAGAATACCCCCTATAAACACGGAATAAATCAGACCTATAAAGCCAAAGGTCATGAAGCACATACCCACCCCTCTGAATATGTACTTTAAAACCCACCATGGTGGCTCTGAACAATACATCATACAGCCGTAGAAAATAAGGGCAAGAAAGAAGCCGACTATCAATACGCTAATCCACATCTACACCCACCCCGTTAAACATCTCATTCCACTGAACAATTCCTATAACAATCATGTTATATAGCTTCTGCTCCTGCATGATATCGTATGCCTTACGGCTTGCCTGTTGCTTACTGCGAGCCTTTATCTTATACTGCCTGAACTTCCCGTTCATGTCCGTGCAGGTAACACGGTAGTACCGCTCCGACATATTATACATCGTCCTCATCCTCCAATAACTCCTCTAGCACTTTCAGCATTTCGTCATACAGGTCATTGGAAGCCTGTCGTGCTTCCGTCACTTCGTCTATCAGCTTCTCTACTCTCCATCTCTCGGCTGAACTCATCGTAAACCTCCCTCACTCGCTTTAAGGTTTGAAGCCTTTCACGTTGTAGCCTAGTTTCTGTATCCACCACGCCACGGACGCTTTCCGTGTAGATATATTCCAGCTCTGCTTGTTTAATGGCTCTTGAGAGCCATTTATTGAAGTCCATTGGTATCTCTCCTTTCTATCCCTAGCAATCGCATGATATAGCACAGTTCAACCCATCGGTTTTTGAAATAGGTATCTCCCCTCTTTATGCCTAGTACATACAGCTCTCTTTCACGTTCCTGCAATAGCTTTACCATGTTTTCGTCCATTATTGACCCTCCTCATCAAACAGCAATAATAAGGCTTTTAATAAATCTAGTCTGCCATTAGCATACTCACTAGTTTCTTTCGTGCTCATTTCGTCCATTAAGTTTTCTATAACGGAACGATATAAAGTAATCTCGGTTTTCATGTTTGTTCCCTCTCTTTCAAACTGCAATAACATAGCTTTTAGTAGGTCAAGTCTGCCATGATTGTATTCATTCAAGTCTTTCTTGTTTACATCGTCAATCAGTCTCTCAACCCCGGAACGGTAAATCACTATTTTGGCTCTCATGATTAAGCTCCTTTCTTTACGATGGTTGTTTTAGTGTAAAAGTGATTAGTATAAGCTTCAGCAAATATCTTAGCATTTACATAGTCTGGAAACTCCCCAGCTATATATTCCACCTGTGCTCCCTTTTCTAATAACCACTTAATGGCTAAAACCTGATATTCCATGATTACTCTCCTTTACCAGTTATCGTTCTCGGTTAATAGAATCTGTCTTAGCTCCTCTGCCCCTACGCATCCGTGAGTGCATACGGCAATCCATACGTTATGTAGCTCGCTCATGATTCGATTTATAGACCGTCCCTCTGCCTTGCATGTCTTATATTCAGATATCGCCCTCTGAATCATATCTTCCCGGTCTTTATTAGTCATTGTCGTTTCTCCTTTTCAGTATCTCAATTCCAATGTCGTACATTAGCTGCCAAACACTATGCCATGCGGCCCGTCTACGCTTTGCTTCTTGTGATTTTTCCCCGAACACTCTTTCTGTAAATCTTAGGGTCTCATACAAGTCAAGCTCTCTTTCCTGCATCGTAGTTATCATGGTTGCTTTAGTCATTTATTAACTCCCCTTTCTATGGTCTAAGTATACCAGAAAAAAGTATGCTTGTCAATACTTTTCTCGAAACTTTTTCAAGAAAATTTTGC
>OGOV01002064.1_pt1 | contig 15930 bp, 15 predicted proteins | sample 1552711 | NCBI WGS metagenome assembly OGOV01 (sample SAMEA2580216, study PRJEB22360) | human gut metagenome | biome: human gut; feature: human-associated habitat; material: faeces | place: Denmark | collected 2008/2010 | reverse complement strand
AGACCTGCCGCCGCTTGCAGCAAATGAAATGCCGATATTCATTCAAAACTTTGTTGAGGATTTCTTTGAAATACCCTGTGAGTATCAGGAAGCATAAGGATTGTACTTTTATACTTTTATTTGTTTCTTCGAACATTAACTCACCTTTTAAAAATTAATTATATTAAACAGTATATCACACAAGACAAAAAATTACAATGTTATATTCTAAAAAAAACGCCGAAATGAGTTGACAAATCTGTTTATTTTGTTATAATTAGGTTACATTACATTTTTTTATAAAATTAAGGAGAGTTAATTATGTTAAACCTAACTGATGATATTGTTGAACTCAATCGCGATGTTGAACCTTTGATTGTTCAAGGTACGGCAAGTCGAACAAGGTTTTTCAAATCTGTTGCCGATGATAAGTTCACACCGCTTCAATTTGTCCATTTCTCGGATATTCACGCTGTTTTGGATTTGTGGAACAGAACCGTTGAATACATAAATTATTATAAAGAATACATTTCATTCGGATTGCATTCGGGGGATTATTGCGGAAATAATCAACAGCTTTACGCGGATTTTTATAACTACGGAATTCCCTGTGACCGTCCGATTTATAACTGTGTCGGAAACCACGACACTTTTCATACCAGAAAATGGATAAAGAACACAAAAGAATCCGCACACAAACTTTTGTTTGCGCCGATGAATGATGATTCCGTTGAGGGAACGGTTTATCTCGACTGTGACTTTTCTATGACATATTATAAAGATTTTCCGAAATCAAACCTTCGCCTAATCGTTCTTGACCAATACTATGATATTGAGCTTCAGTGTGAATGGCTCAAAAATATTTTGAATGATGCGAGAGAAAAAGAACTTTGCGTTATAACCTCAATGCACGAGCCTACCGCTTACGTTCATGACACATTCGGCGTTACATTCCATTCGATAAACGATTGGAAAACCGTAGAGGGTAAGATCCCGATTTGCCCGTTTGAACCGATTATCGCTGACTTTATCAAGTCAGGCGGCTGTCATATAGTAAATCTTGTAGGTCACGTTCATCATGATTTGTTCGGAATGACCGATAACGGTGTTTTGAACTCTGCTGTTCCGAGCGCAACGAATTGGGACGGTTGGTGTGATGGAAAGCGTATCAGAGGTACGAGAACATATGACTGCTTTAACGTTGTAAGCATTGATGCGAATCTGGGACTTCTTAAAATTGTAAGAGTCGGAAACAACGTTGACCACTATTTCAGAAGTCAACGTTCACTTTGCTTTGATTATATAAACAAGAAAGTAATATCAAACAACTAAAGGTTACTATATCAAAACCGCAAGTGTATAAACACCTGCGGTTTTGATATTGAGTTTAAATTTTTATTTCAAAATATCGCCCACACCGTCCATTATGTATGTCGGACGATACGGAAAGTCTGAAATCATATCTTGTGATGTAACACCGCTGAGAACCAGAACCGTGTCAATCAGCGATTCAAGGCCCGAAATAATATCGGTGTCCATTCTGTCGCCTATGAACACAGTGTCCTCTGTATGGCACGAAAGAGCCTTGTTTGCATGCCGAACCATAAGCGGATTCGGCTTTCCGACAAAGTACGCTTTCTTGTTTGTCGCAATTTCAATCGGTGCAATCAGTGCACCTGTTGCAGGCATAATTCCGTGTTCGGTCGGCCCTGTAATATCGGGATTTGTGCCGATGAGCTTTGCTCCTTTGTTCACAAGAGCGATAGCCTTTTCAATCTTTTCGAAATTATACGTCCGTGTATCACCGACAATAACATATTCGGGATTTACATCATTCATATCAACTCCACAGTCATACAACGCATTTGCAAGCCCCGCTTCACCGATAACATATGCTGTACAACCGGGATTTTGTGTGGAAAGAAATTCCGCCGTTGCGAGCGCGCTTGTGTAAAAATGCTCTGCTGAAACATCAAGCCCCATTCTTCCGAGTTTGCGGCTTAGTTCTTGCGGAGTACGCTCTGAACTGTTGGTTAAGAAAATAAATTCTTTTTCGTTTTCCTGAAGCCAGTTCACAAAATCAACGACTCCGGGTAAAAGATTGTTTCCGTGGTACAGAACGCCGTCCATATCGCTTATAAAACCTTTTTTGCTTCTTATCTTTTCGTACATACTTTCATTGCCTTTCTGTCCGCAATATCGGCATATATCCCCATACGGACAAATCGGGGCAGCCGGAATAATGTATTTTTCAATAATAGTTTATGTTCAAAACCATGAACATAAACCATTATATCATAGCAATCGGAAAATTACAATACATTTTCGGTAAAATATACCTTAAATTTATTTTTTAAACGAAACAGTAACAGTTGTACCTTTATCGACCTCACTTTGTAACGATACAACTGCATTGTGATACATTGCTGCGTGCTTTACAATAGATAATCCCAAACCCGTACCGCCTTCGGCTTTTGAACGGCTTTTATCGACCCGATAAAATCGTTCAAAAACTCTGTCTTGTGATTGTGGAGGAATACCGATTCCCGTATCGCTGATCGACAGGTTTATTTTTTCGCCGTCATCGGAAATTTTTAAATCAACCCTGCCGCCGACTTTGTTATACTTAATCGCATTGTCACAAAGATTATAAATCATCTCGTCAATTATACGGCGGTCGCCTGTAATCCGCGTATTTTTTCCCGTGATGTCAAACTTTATATTCTTTTTATCCGCACTCGGTTTGAGGCGATTGATTATTTCTTTTGACAGTTCAAAAATGTCTATGCTTTCATCATTTAAATGCTCGCTCGTTTCGTCAAGCTCGGATATTTTGATTATATCCGCAACAAGATTGATAAGTCTTTGTGCCTCGGTATAAATCGATGATGAAAAGTCTTTAACCGTTTCATCAGTCAGTCCGCCTTCTTTCATCAGTTCGGCAAAGCCCGAAATAGATGTAAGCGGCGTTTTGAGTTCATGCGATACATTGGCGGTAAACTCGCGCCGCATCTGTTCGCGATGTTCCGTCTCTGTAACATCGATTATAACCACAACCGTCCCCATTATATCTCCGCCGCTTTTGACCGGGTTGGCGATGAGCGTATAGATCCTGTCATCATATTTCATTTTGTTTTCGATATGCTGACCGCCGAGAGCGTCCGATATTGTACGGCGAAAGTCTGATGTGCGGTTAAGACTGAACACGTTTTCCGCATCGTCGGAAAGTTCGGTCTCTGTATCAGGGGTTATAATCTCGCGCGAAAGATCATGATTGTCTTTTGCATTCAACAGCTTTAACGCCGCGGAGTTACAGGATAAAAGCCGAAAGCTTTTATCGACAACCAAAAAACCTTCGCTCATATTCTCTGTTATAAGTCTAAATTCCTCTTGAAGATGCCGCGCGTTCTCTATCTGTGCCGAAATTGTTCGGTTTTGCTTAACTATTTTATGCAAGAGCGGCGATAATTCTTCATATGTATCACTTTCCTCAGGGTTATCGAGATTAATTGAATTTATCGGTTTTATAACTCTTTTTGAAACCCTGGTCGATAATACAAACGAAAGGATAAGAGCAAAAACAATGACAAATATCAAGGGTTGAACCAATCCGAGAAAGATTGTTACGATACTGTATTGCGTTGCGGAAATTCTCAAAACATTACCGTTATCCAATTTTTTTGCATAATAAAATGTCTTTTCGGTCAATGTCTTTGAATATCGCGTTGACGAGCCGTAACCGTTTTTTTGGGCATCGATAAACTCAATGCGGTCAGCGTGATTTTCCATTTCATCCGCATTTGCGTTTGTGTCGGCGATAACCGTACCGTCTTGCGAAATAAGCGTTATTCGCTTGTCCTTGTCTGAAAAAGTTTTAAAAAAACTTTTGTAATCGTCTTTTATCGAATATGCAATATAATCAATTTCGCCTTTTAATTCATTTTCTGTTTGGTGTTCAAAAAACGAGTACAAAACAGAAAACGTCAAAAGAAAGCACGCAGCCAGAACGATAATACAGGTTATAAATGTCGAGCGAAATATCTTATGCGTCATTTTCTTCTCCTCCGATTCTGTAACCTACATTTTTAACGGTTTTGATAAGAGATCCCGCCTCTTTAAGCTTAACTCTGAGCTTTCGGATATGTACGTCAAGGGTACGCGATTCATCATAATATTCGCCCCATATTTTTGTTAAAAGAGTATCTCGCGAAACAACGTTTCCGTCTGCTTCCAGCAAAACGAGCAAAAGCGAATATTCTTTAAAAGAAAGCGTGATTTCTTCGCCGTCAACCTTTACAATATGTTTTTCGGGGTCAACAAAAAGCGCACAGATTTCGTATGTTTTTTTCTTTGTTTTAAGACGGTTAAATCTGCGCAGTAAAGCTTTTACCCGAGAAATAAGCTCGGTCATGCCGAACGGTTTTGATATATAATCGTCCGCACCCAAATCAAGCCCGGTTACTTTGTCAAACTCGCTGTCCTTTGCCGTAAGCATGATAATCGGCAAATCCTCGGTTTCGTGCATTGTTCTGAGCTTTTTCAATATCGACAGACCATCTTCCTGCGGCAGCATTATATCGAGCATAATCAAATCCGGGATTTCTGTCTTTGTTTCGTTCCAAAACTCGGACGGAACAGCAAAACCTTTGACATCATATCCCTCTTTTGTCAGGGCGTAACTCACCAATTTTCTGATATTGTCATCATCTTCAACAAGATATATCATTAATAATCACTCCATTTTTTAGAAAGTCCGCAATTTCGGATACGTTGCCCAGCACATATTTTGTATATTGTTTCAGATACTTTTTATCATTATCTTTTTCCGCGACCCCAACAGCCGTAACATTGCTGTTCTTGGCAAAATCCATATCAATCAGGGTGTCACCGACCATTATAATCTCACTTGGTGCAAGGTTATATTTCCTGCATATAGTTTTCACATAATATGGATTTGGTTTTGCGGGATGTATTCCGTCAAATGTGAATACTTCATCAAAATAATCCGCAATTTTCAACTTATTTAAAAATTGTTCGGCAACCGGAATCCAAAAATCTTCAAATTTCATCAGTGTTCCGTCTTTGTCAAAAACTATGGCTTTTATATTCAAGTGCTTTCCTGCTTTCTATTATACCAAAAAATATTTCATAAAGCAACTATAATTATTTTTTATTCCGCGTGCTTTCCTGTAATGGAATAAATGACCCATTCGGCAATGTTTTCGGCATGGTCGCCGATTCTCTCAAAATACTTTGCAATCATAAGCAGGTCAATAAGTGCCTCGGCATCGCCTGTTCCGTCTTTTATTGCCGAGATAAGCTCGCCTTTGATTTTTAAGAAAAGGTTATCCACCGTATCATCGTGCAAAATTACACTCTGTGCTATGTCCATATCACGCTTTACGAACGAGTCAATACTATCGGTTACCATTTTTATTGTTGCACGCGCCATATCGCCGATATGTACGTTTTCTCTTAAATTGGTTTTGTTTACAAACTTAACTATTTCAGCAATATCCGATGCCTGGTCGCCGATTCGTTCCATATCCGAAATCATTTTAAGCGCAGCGGATATAAGTCTTAAATCCGTTGCCACCGGTTGTTGATGCAAAATAAGTCTCAAACATAAATTTTCAATATCTCTTTCTTTTCGGTCTATTTGTTTATCGGTATCTATTACCTTTTCTTTAAGCGCCGAATCATTGTCAATAAGGTATTTTGCCGCACCCGAAATTGCTTCTTCGCACAGCGCACCCATAGTTATAAGCTCGGTATTGAGCTGTGATAATTGTTCGTCAAAACGATTTCTCATTATCCGAACCTCCCTGTTATATAATCTTCCGTCCGTTTATCCGACGGGGTTGAGAACATTTTTTCGGTATCGTCGAATTCAACTATTTCTCCGAGCAGGAAAAACGCTGTTTTATCGGCTATACGCACCGCTTGCTGCATATTATGCGTTACTATTATGATAGAATAACTATCTTTAAGTTCAAGAGCCAAATCCTCGATTTTTGATGTGGAAATGGGGTCAAGTGCGCTTGTTGGTTCATCCATAAGCAAAACCTCAGGTTCAACAGCGAGCGCTCTTGCTATGCAAAGTCTTTGCTGTTGACCGCCGCTCATCGACAGAGCGCTTGTTTTTAGCCTGTCTTTGCATTCATCCCATATTGCCGCCTGTTTAAGCGAGCGTTCAACTATTTCATCGAGCTTAACCTTTGATTTTATTCCGTGAACGCGCGGACCGTATGCAATATTATCATATATACTCATCGGAAAGGGGTTAGGCTTTTGAAACACCATTCCGACGCGCTTCCTCAATACGGTAACATCAATATCGTGATATATATCTGTATCGCAAAGAGTTACATTTCCCTCTATTCGGCATCCCTCAACCAAATCATTCATTCGGTTAAGCGTTTTTAAAAATGTGGATTTTCCGCATCCCGACGGACCGATAAGGGCGGATATTTTCTTTTCGGGAAGGCTTATATTTATATCTTTTAAAGCATGATTTGTCCCGTACCATAAATTAAGGTGTTTGGTTTTAATTATTTCACTCATTTTCCCGTTCCTCCTTTTTTAAACTTGTATGCCGCAAATTTGGCGGCGAGATTTATTATAAATGTTAATATCAAAAGTATTGCGGCTATTGCAAAAGCGATGTTAAATTCACCGCGCTCTTTTGCGTACATATAAAGCGCAACGGTGAGGGTTGAGCCTGCATTATTGGGCAGCGGCGCGGATAAAAATCCTATTATTTCGTTTGCCATACCTGCGGTAAAGAGCAATGCGGCGCTTTCGCCCACAATTCGCCCGATTGACAAAATACACCCCGTCACTATTCCGTCAATTGACGATGGCAGAATGACCGTGCGTATCATATGCCACTTTCCCGAGCCGAGACCGAGAGCACCCTCCCGATAGCTGTCGGGAACGGTTTTTAGACTTTCCTGAACGGTTCTGATTATGGTCGGAAGCGTCATAATTGCCAAAGTCATCGCACCGGCAACAAGGCTTGTTCCGAACGAAAAGAATCTGACAAAAATCAGCATACCGACAAGTCCGTATATTATTGACGGAATACCCGCAAGAGTTTCCGTTGCAAGCTCAATCAAACCGACAAGGCGCTTGTTTTTCGCATATTCGTTAAGATATACCGCCGAACCTATTCCGATAGGAAGAACAACGATTATCGTCATTAATATAACATAAACCGTGTTCAAAATATTTGGAAGAATGCCGATTGTTTCGCGAACTAAGCTCGGTTTACTTGTCAAAAATTGAATTGTAATATTCGGCAGACCTCTAAATAATATGTAACCTATTAAAAATGCAAGAAAAAGCAAAATTATTGTTGTCGCGGCATACATAAATGCCATTTTTATAAAATTACCCGTTTTTCGTCGTTTTGAAATTGTTTTATCCGAATTATTCATAGGTCAGTCCTTCTTTCTTTTTACAATCAAGTTGAGAACGGCATTTATTATCAGAATGAATATAAAGAGTACCAACGCAATCGAGAACAACGCCTCTCTTTGCAATCCCGATGAATATGACATCTCTGATGCGACCGCTGTTGTGAGGAAGCGGACGCTGCCGAATAATTTTGGCATATTTGACGCGTTGCCCGATACCATCATCACCGCCATTGCTTCGCCGATTGCTCTTCCCGTTCCGAGAACAACCGAGGCTAATATTCCGCTTTTTGCCGCAGGAACAACTACCTTAAAAACCGTTTCGGCTTTTGTTGCGCCAAGGGCAAGCGATCCCTCTTCGTACTCTTTCGGTACGGCACGGATTGCTGTCTCGGAAACACTTATTACCGATGGCAGAATCATAATCGAAAGAACAATTATTGCCGAAAAAAGCGTTGCTCCGTCAGGCAGATTAAATACCTCTCGAACCGTCGGAACAATTATAATCATTCCGACAAGGCCATAGACAACCGAGGGGATTCCTGCCAAAAGCCGAACCGCCTCACCTAGCATTGACGCAAACTTTTTCGGTGCAAACTTTGCAATATAGATTGCACACAATAATCCGAGCGGAACGCCGATTAGAATTGCGCCGATTGTGCCTATTACCGATGATGTTATAAACGGCAGTATTCCGTAAAGCGGAGATGCCGCCGTCGGTGCCCAAACCTTACCGAAAATAAATTGTACAAACCCGATTTTTCCTATTGCGGGTATTCCGGACACCAACAAGAACGCTGTTATAACTATTACAAACGCAAGTGCCGCAAGGCCGCAAATCGTAAATAAGGCATTCATTATACTTTCCGCTAATTTTTTATTGCCCCTTGCTTTTGTTGCATTTGTCATCGTTTTTGCTTTACATCTTAAGCCGCCTTTCGGCGGCTTTGAAGATGTGTTTTGGACAACTGCTGTGTCTGATAAGTTTTCTCTTGTTTTATTCATAAATTATCTCACCTGTTTAGCGAACAACCGGAATAGCACCGGCTTTTTCGATAAGGCTGTCTGCGTTTTTGCTTGTGGCAAAGTCAAAGAATTTTTGAGCTGCGTCGCTTAATTTTGAATCTTTTTTGGTTACGAGAACAAAGTCTCTCTGGATTTTATAACTTCCGTCTTGGATTGTCTCTTTTGATGGTGCAACGTTTTCGACTTTCAAAACTTTGATGCTGTCTTTTACCGCCGCAAGTGATGCATAACCGATTGCATTCGGGTTGCTCGATACTGTCTGGATTACGTCACCTGTTGATGTCAGTTCCTGATTGTATTTACATTTATCTTTCGTCTTTGTGATTGATTCAAATCCGTCACGAGTACCCGATGCCGCTTCTCTGCCGATTAATACAATCGGTGCATCGCTGCCGCCAACATCTTTCCAGTTCGTTACCTCTCCGGTATAAATCTTTGCGATTTGGTCAACAGTGAGGTTTTCAACACCGTTTTGAGGATTTACAATCATTGCGATTCCGTCTATTGCTACAACCGTGCCTTCCAAAGTCTGTTTTTCATCATCTTTGAGGTCACGGCTCGAAAGACCTATGTCACAACGACCTTCGCCTACCGCCTGGATTCCCGAACCCGAGCCCGTTGGGTTGTATGTAACCTTTACATTTTTGTTATCTTCCATATACGCCTCGCTGAGATAGCCGATAACTTTTTCCATTGATGTCGAACCGTCTGTTGATACTGTTGCTTGCTGAGATGAGTTTGTGTCTTGTGATGAGTTCGATGATGTCGGTTCAACATCGCCCGAACATCCTGTTATTAATGCGGATGCCAATACCGCTGTGGTTAAAATTGCTATGATTTTCTTCATAAAAAATCACTCTCCTTAAATATTTTGTTTTTATTTCTTACAGGTATCATTTTACAATATGTTATGTTAATTCCAAAAGCAATGTTATGTTAATTCTGTGTTAAATAATCAAATATCTCTCAAATCACATATGTGCGAGTAAAATTAATGCGTATTGAGTCAAAAATTGTCTATTTATACTATTGTAATTAAAAATCCAATCGTGTATAATAAAAACATTATATTAAAAAAGACATCGGAGGTTTTATTATGGCAAATAATGAATTAAACGGCAATGCTAAGTTCAAAAGCAACATCAAAGGAACTTTAATTCTTTTGATTACCGCAATGATATGGGGCGCAAGTTTTGTTTCCCAAAGTGCAGGTGCGGATATACTCGGTCCGAATTCATTTAACGGAATCCGAATGCTGTTAGGCTCTGTTGTGCTTATGCCGGTCTGTTTTGCTATTTCAAAATCACAAAAGAGAAAAGGTGCAAAACCCATAGATAAGAAAAAAGTTTTTACAGTCGGAGCGGTCTGCGGCATAGCGTTATGTGTGGCAAGCACGATTCAAACTTGGGGAATTACATTCACCACACCGGGAAAGTCGGGCTTTATAACCGCGATGTACATAATATTTGTTCCTATTATGAGCATATTGATAGGAAAGAAAATATCAGCCAAAACGCTTGTCTGTGCGCTTATCGCCATTGTCGGAATGTATCTTCTCAGCGTTGCCGGAAATGAGAGCGGAATTAATATAGGCGATGTTCTGACGCTTTTGTGCGCAGTGTTCTTTGCGATACATATTATATTGATTGACAGACACGCCCTTGATATAAATCCGATTTACTTTTCGTGCATACAGTTTTTTGTGTGCGGAATTATTAATATCGTTCTTATGTTTATTATCGAGCGTCCGACACTTGGAATGATTAAGGATTGCATTATCCCGATTTTGTACTCGGGAATAATGTCGTGCGGCGTTGCATATACGCTCCAGCCGTTCGGTCAAAGGTTCGCCGAACCGTCAACAGCGTCAATTGTTATGAGTCTTGAATCGGTTTTTGCAATGCTTTTCGGAGCAATCCTTCCGCCGAACAATATACCGAGTACGATTGAAATATTCGGTTGTATAATTATGTTTGCCGCAATTGTATTGAGTCAGCTTCCCGATGACTTTTTTAAAGTAAAGCGAACAAATCAACAAGCGGAATGATTTTGAAAATTTAAATAACGGAGTGAATTTTATGAGCAAAAACAAAAGCCGTTCGTCAAAAAAAGTTCTTGTTTCCGCCTGTCTGTACGGATATTGCTGCAGATATGACGGAAAGACGAATATGCTTAAAGATAAAACGTTTTTGGATTGGAAAAACCGAGGAATTTTAATTCCTGTATGTCCCGAACAACTCGGCGGACTTAAAACGCCGAGGAAGCCTTCCGAAATAAGGAGCGGCAGAGTCATAAATAATGCCGATGAAGACGTAACCGAACAATTTGAAAACGGAGCGGAAAAGGTTCTTGAAACAGCAAAAGAAAATAACGTATTGTTTGCAATAATGAAAGATAACAGTCCCTCTTGCGGATGCAAGCATATCTATGACGGAACATTCAGCGGTAAAAAGATTGACGGGAGCGGCGTATGCGCCGACCTGCTCTTAAAAAACGGAATCGTTGTTTTGTCAGAGGATGATATGAATGTCGCAAAAGTTTTATTCAACGAATAGTTTTATTATATTTATCGATAAGCATTAGTGAAAAAAGCATTGATTTTGGAGAAAATAGTAATTTTTTTGAGAAAAAGATGTTTTTTCAAAAAAATGCTTGACAAACGTAATGAAATGTGATATACTATTAAAGCTTTCGATAAATAGGGGTATAGCTCAGTTGGTAGAGCAGCGGTCTCCAAAACCGCGTGCCGTGAGTTCAAGTCTTACTACCCCTGCCAAAGTTAAAACCCTGCAAACGCTTGATGTAAGCTCGTTTGCAGGGTTTTTGTTTTAAATTCCAGAGGAGGGGTATTTTACAGTTATTGTAAAATACCCCTCCTCTTTTCACTTATTTTTATCTTTTTTCATCCCTATTGTAATATCAATTGTAATATTTTTTGCGCTTTATGCTTAGTGGTCACTTTTATATAAACCTCGGAAATTTTATAAAACTTTACACAAAATCCGAAATTGATTTGTACGCATTAATGTTATAACGTTTTTCGGATATTAATATATTTTTATTTGCATCGGTATCCCTTATAAAACATTTAATTCTATTTATTCCGGTTAAATTTATAGGTATTGTTTCATATGATGTTATGCTTTTTGTATCGATATCATATTTCTTTACGTCAACTTTTTCCAGTTTGGTATAAACCTTGCCATCAACCTCTTTATCCGCATATCCGCAAATAATTATCGTACCCTTATATTCGGCATTATCCGATTTTATAATATTGGCTTTGAATTTTGCTGTATTTGTTTCACTGTCAATAACTATCGCATCACCAAATATTCCGAATCCGCCATCATCAGCCGTCTTATATGACCACTTGTACTCGCGCGGCAATGAAACGCTTTCGTTTTCACTAAGTGATAATGTATCAGATATCACAAATTCATAATCACTGTTCGGTGACATTAGTTCAGCAAAATTAATACTCACCGATTTTGCGTCTGCCGATGGCGTATAGTTAACAGCAATTCTTTCGCCTGCATCGACATTTTGAATGTATATCTTATCTTCAATATCATCAAAACTCATTGGCTCTGAGAATGAAATATTTGCAGTAGTTGTACCGATAGGTACAACCTCGCTTCCATCAATATTTACACTGTTTCCATTGTAATCATAAACTTTTACTTCATTCAAAACAGGAATAACAGCACCGTTTTGTTGATGTTTTGTGTAAATATTTGTTGTTTTATTTGATAATTGAGACGATATTGTACCGCTCAAACCACTGCTTGGACTAAATGCAATATTCAACTTAGAGGCCTCGGAAGTCTGTACGTCCAAAACCGCATGGCGTTCATTTGAATTCTCTACTGTATAATTAATTCTTTTTCCGATAAAGCTATCAGTAATAACAAAGTCGTCGTTTTGAGGAATACCGGTTAAGTTCTCTGAAAAAGCAACATCAACTTTAACACTCTCACTCTCTATACCGACATTTTCAGCAACCATTTTAACAGTTTCTTCGTTATTATAATTTGTTATCATTATATTATCATAATATCCATACTTTGTATTGCCGCCATGGTGCAAAAATCCTAATCCCTTGAATGCATTTTTGCCGCTTCCTGTAACAAATGTACCAACTCTGCTTAACAAGGCGGCAAAAGATTTGAGCTATTCGGCTGCATATCTTTCAAATAAGTTTCATACAGAAGAGGGTGTTTCTTTCAATAATTATCTTCAAAACTATAGGATAGAAAATGCAAAACATCTGATTAACACAACAAATATGCTCATACTTTTCTCGCTATGCTTGAGTTGAAAACAATTATGCACCTATCGCTTTCTTTTCAGTTCGCTCGGTGCGATTCCGTATTTTAACTTAATGACTCTGTAAAAATTTGATACAGAATTAAACCCACAGGCATAACACACCTCGGATACCGAATATATCCCCATCGACAGCATTGTTTCGGCACGCCTGAGCCTTAAATTCGTTATATATTCTGTTACCGTAAAATTCATAAACTTGCGAAACATAGTTGAAAAATACGCCGCATTTATATTCAGATATTCGGCGATATCTGCAGATGAAATATCATTTATATAATTCAGCATAATATAATTAATTGCATCCTTTATATATTTGTTTTGAGGATTTGGATTTATCCGTGTACATAAGCTCTCTTGTCTCGAAAACTTTATGATAATGCATCTCAAAAGCTGATGAATCATTGACATGCTGTCTTTTTCGGATGCGCTTTCCTCATCAATAAGCATTTCGGTAAGTAATATTACCTCTGAAAGCTCTTTTTCATTAAATTTGACAATGCCGAGATTATTAAGAATCTCTCTTGTTATCTTTTCGTCACCTTGTTCGGGGTGAACCATAATTTTGCATATATCAAGTGGTTCAAGCACCGTCAAATCATGCACATCTGTGGTTGACAGTATATGCGCGCTTCCTCTCTCCAAATTAAACGGTATTCCATTTAAAAATTGTTTTCCTTTACCGGAAACAACTATTTCAATCTCAAAATAATCATGTATGTGCGGCGGATAGTTTTCATTTAGCTTATGATTTCTGCAGAAGAAAAACATTTGTTGATTACTCTCATCTCTAAAAGATGCAACAGGAAAAGGTTTAGCACCTTGAATCATATTACACATCTCCTTATCGTGATGACACTATTATAACATATATTCAAAAATAATCAACCCACAAATATGTTTAATTTTTAGATTTTTTATTAAAATCAGAACAAAAACAAGATAAAGTCAAAAAATATTGTCGATATATATAAAAAAACAAGTTGAATCCAACAACACAAAAATATATAATACATTACAACAGGTCAAAATTATGACAGGAGATTTTGAGAAAATGAAAAATGAATTTTTAATCGGATGCAACTATTGGGCATCCAATGCAGGAACGGAAATGTGGCGAAATTTTGATGAAAGCGTAATCAGAAACGACTTAAAAATTCTCACAGAAAACGGGATAGAATATATGCGTGTCTTTCCGAATTGGCGTGACTTTCAACCAATTATACCCGTTTATACCCCGTCATTCTCGGAATACATACTCGATGGTGACGTTGCCCCGACAAATCAATATTATCTCGATGAACAAATGCTTGCAAAATTTGGACTCTTTTGTGATATATGCGAGGAATACGAAATAAAACTTATCGTAGGACTTCTTACCGGATGGATGAGCGGAAGGCTGTTTCTTCCACAGGTTTTATATGGCAAAAATCCTTATACAGATCCTGAGGCGCTGATGCTTGAAGGTTACTTTATAAAAGGGTTTATCAATGCATTAAAAGATAAAGCGGCAATATATGCATGGGATCTCGGAAACGAGTGTAATTGTCTGTCAAGTTGCGAAAACAGGTTTGCAGCAGCAAGTTGGACGGCTTTTATTTCTAATGCAATAAAAGCACAAGACAACATCCGTCCCCTGTTTTCGGGAATGCATTCAATCACGGCAGATTCAAGATTAAATGCATGGACGATACAGGATCAAGCTGAATATTGTGATATGTTGACAACTCATCCATATCCGTATTTTGTAAACCACGTTTTTCGTGATGATTATATATCTCTCAGAACGACAATGCACGCAAGCTGTGAAACCAAATACTATTCCGACCTCGGCGGCAAGCCGTGCCTAATGGAAGAAATCGGAACGCTCGGGCCTATGCTTTGCAATGACGAAACTGCCGGCAAGTTTGCAAGATTGAACTTTTTTTCAGGTTGGGCGAACGATTCAAAAGGAATGATGTGGTGGTGTGCAAACGATCAAACAGAACTTAAAACCATTCCTTACACCCGGTGTATGTGCGAAACCGAATTGGGGCTTATTACTTCCGACAGAAAGCCAAAACCCGTTTTAAAAGAGTTTAAAAAATTCTCTGATTTTATCAAAGATCTTGATTTCACACTCCCTAAGGCAAACGAGGACGCTGTTTGTATCGTATCTCAAAACCATGATCAATGGGGCGTTGCGTATATGAGTCACATTTTAGCAAAACAATCGGGAATGAACTTGCGCTATGCTTACATCAGAGATGAAATTCCTAAAGCGGATGTATATATGCTACCGTCCGTAAACAGCGACAGAGCGTTGCCTTTTGAACAATTCGAGGTAATCCGGAACAGAGTCAAAGACGGTGCCACGCTTTATGTATCTGTTAACGAATGTTTCATAAGGGAATTTGAACAGTTGTTCGGATGCACAATCCGTATGGCAACACGCCGCAATGACAGCAACAGTATTACTCTAAATGGCAAAAAAATCCCGTTTATGCGAAATGCGGCGTATCACATAACTCCCACTCGTGCCGAGGTATTGGCATGTGACGAGCAAGACAATCCTGCAATAACAAAGACTGAATACGGAAAAGGTACAGTATATTTTGTTAATTTTCCGTTAGAACAAATGCTCTTGAACGAGGATAGTGCATTTAATAAAAACAGGCACGAAATTTATTCCAAGATATTTAAGGACGTAATTTCCACTCATGCAATCAATTGTGATAATCCTAATCTTGCCGTGACGTTGCACAATGATGATAAATATTTATACTGTATAATTATAAATCATACAGATACTGTCGAAAAATTACAGTTGACCATCAATGACTCATATCATCTCAATAAGGTAATATACGGAAAATACGAAACAGTTGACGGTTATGATGCATCGGTTCTCAAATTTGAAAAATCCTCGTCATAAACCGATGCAAGTGAGTTTTTATCGGATTCATACGGTGCATTCATATAAGGAGTGTCAATCTCTTTAATTTTTCCGCCTTCATTCTTTTGATAGCGAATCGGCATTTCGCGCTCTGTTCCGTTGTTCGAGGCAAACATAGCCCAAAACATCTTCTTCCCGTCATCTTTGTACGCAACACCGTCAATTCTTACGCGTTCGGCAAGTTCGGCGTTAAACAGCATAAGAGCTCGCGGAGTTGAAGATATACTTATCGCCTGCATTGAC
>OGOV01002059.1_pt1 | contig 15969 bp, 10 predicted proteins | sample 1552711 | NCBI WGS metagenome assembly OGOV01 (sample SAMEA2580216, study PRJEB22360) | human gut metagenome | biome: human gut; feature: human-associated habitat; material: faeces | place: Denmark | collected 2008/2010 | reverse complement strand
TTTGGAGGCGGAGGAGCCGGAAGCCGTTTTTAAGAACAAGAATATTCATAATTTTAATAGTATATACATATGAAAAAGTCAACGATTATTGTAATAGTAGTCATTGTATTAATTGCCATTTGGGGAATAACCTCTTATAATGGTATGGTAAAAATGGATGAATCTGTCAGCACAGCGTGGAGCAATGTAGAAAACCAGTACCAACGCCGTTCTGATTTAATACCCAACCTGGTAAATACAGTAAAGGGATACGCCTCACACGAAAAAGAAACTTTTCAAGCCGTAGTAGACGCCCGTAGCAAAGCCACTCAGATGCAGATCAGCGCCGATGACCTGACTCCCGAAAAAATGCAGGCCTATCAAAAGGCACAAGGCGAAGTAGGTAGTGCATTGAGCCGCCTGCTCGCTATCACCGAAGCTTATCCCGACTTGAAAGCCAATGAGAACTTCAAAGAGTTGCAAGCACAATTGGAAGGTACAGAAAACCGGATCAGTGTAGAACGCAAAAGATTCAATGACACAGCACGGGCATATAACACAGCCATCCGTACTTTCCCCCGTAACTTGCTTGCTGGCATGTTCGGATTTGACAAACGCCCATATTTTGAATCTGAGGAAGGAGCCGATAAAGCACCTAAGGTAGAATTCTAACTCGTAAAAGATACCTGTTTCCATCCTTAAGAAACAGTTTCCGGGTACGGATTGTATGAATTTTACAGTTTTTCTTATTCCAAACTGTAAAATTCATACAATCCGTACCCCATTTTTATCCATTCTGCTAATTTTTCAGCAACAATCAAGTATATTATCCCTAAAATCATTATCTTTACGGAAAGAAACTTTTAAAACTACAAGCAATATGTTCAATTCATTTGGTAATATTTTCCGGTTAACCAGTTTCGGTGAATCCCATGGACCGGGAGTAGGCGGCGTCATTGACGGCTTCCCTGCCGGTATTAAGATTGATATGGATTTCGTTCAGCAGGAACTGAACCGCCGCCGTCCCGGACAGTCATTACTTACCACCAGCCGCAAGGAGCCTGATACAGTGGAATTCCTTTCAGGTATATTCGAAGGCAAGTCCACCGGCTGCCCCATCGGATTTGTGGTATGGAACAAGAACCAACATTCAAACGACTACGAGAATATCAAGAATCTGTTCCGCCCTTCACACGCAGATTATACTTATATGCAAAAATACGGAATCCGTGACTACCGTGGCGGGGGACGTTCATCAGCACGAGAAACCATTTCACGTGTAGTAGCAGGAGCTTTAGCCAAATTGGCATTGAAACAACTAGGAATCAGTGTCACAGCTTATACCTCACAGGTAGGACCTGTCAAACTTGATAAAGATTACAAAAGCTATAACCTCGACTTGATAGAAACAAACGATGTGCGTTGTCCCGATCCGGAGAAAGCCAAGGAAATGGCAGAACTTATCTGGAAAATCAAAGGAGAAGGCGATACAATAGGCGGGGTAGTGAGTTGCGTCATCAAAGGATGCCCTATCGGACTAGGGCAACCCGTATTCGGTAAGTTACATGCCGCACTAGGAAATGCCATGTTAAGTATCAATGCCGTAAAAGGTTTCTCTTACGGACAAGGTTTTGACTCCATGGAGCTAAAAGGCAGTGAGCAGAATGATGTATTTTATAATAATAACGGAAGAGTAGAAACAAAAAGTAATTATTCCGGAGGAATACAAGGAGGCATCAGCAACGGGCAAGACATTTACTTCCGTGTGGCATTCAAGCCAGTTGCCACAATTCTGATGGAGCAACATACAGTAAATATCAACGGCACAGACACGACCATGAAAGCCAAAGGGCGTCATGATGCCTGCGTACTGCCGCGTGCCGTCCCCATTGTAGAAGCCATGGCTGCCATGACCATTTTGGATTATTATCTGATAGACAGAACTACACAACTATAAGAATCATTCAATTATGGAAATAAAACAATACATTAAAGAAAATGAAGCGCGCTTCATGGAGGAACTTTTCAGCCTCATCCGTATTCCCAGTATCAGTGCTTTACCCGAACATAAAGACGATATGCTGGCCTGTGCCTTACGTTGGAAAGAACTTTTGTTGGCAGCCGGAGCAGACGAAGCCATGGTAATGCCCTCACAAGGCAATCCATTGGTATTTGCACAAAAGCATGTAAGCAATGATGCTCCTACCCTATTGATTTATGCCCACTATGACGTAATGCCTGCCGAGCCGTTGGACCTGTGGAAAAGCCAGCCTTTTGAACCTGAAATTCGTGACGGACACATTTGGGCACGTGGAGCTGACGATGATAAAGGACAAGCCATGATCCAAGTAAAAGCATTCGAATACGTAGTAAAAAACGGACTGCTGAAACACAATGTGAAATTTATTTTCGAAGGTGAAGAAGAAATAGGTTCTCCCAGTCTGAATACCTTCATCAAGGAACATAAGGAATTGCTGAAAGCCGATGTAATTCTTGTTTCGGATACCAGTATGCTAGGCGCGGATCTTCCCTCTCTGACCACAGGTTTACGAGGACTGGCTTATTGGGAAATAGAAGTGACCGGTCCGAACCGTGACCTTCATTCCGGACACTTCGGCGGAGCGGTAGCCAATCCTATCAATGTGCTTTGCCGGATAATCAGTAAGGTGACGGATACAGACGGAAGAATCACTGTCCCCGGATTTTACGATGACGTGGAAGAAGTACCGCAAGCTGAACGTGAAATGATAGCCCATATTCCTTTCGATGAAAAGAAGTATAAGGAAGCAATCGGCGTAAAAGAACTTTTCGGAGAGAAAGGATACAGTACACTGGAACGCAATAGCTGCCGTCCGTCTTTTGATGTATGCGGCATTTGGGGCGGGTATACGGGAGAAGGTTCAAAGACCGTGCTCCCTTCAAAGGCTTATGCCAAAGTATCTTGCCGACTGGTTCCGCATCAGGATCATCATAAGATTTCGCAAATGTTCACTGATTACATTCTCAGTATTGCTCCAGAAACAGTTCAAGTGAAAGTAACACCGATGCACGGCGGACAAGGTTATGTCTGCCCGATTTCACTTGCAGCCTATCAGGCAGCCGAAAAAGGTTTTGAAATAGCTTTCGGGAAAAAGCCGTTGGCAGTACGCCGTGGCGGCAGCATTCCTATCATTTCTACTTTTGAACAGGTACTGGGAGTGAAAACCGTACTCATGGGATTCGGTCTGGAATCAGACGCTATCCATTCGCCGAATGAGAACTTCTCACTGGATATTTTCAGGAAAGGCATTGAAGCTGTGGCCGAATTTCATCAGGAATATGCCGGACGGTAAAGTGGACACAAGAACCATTATTATAAACGGTATAAACAAAACGGCGGGCAGGCTTACAATCAAGCATCTGTCCACCGTTTTATTTTATAGATAACAAGAAACTACTACATGAGCGGAGTCTCAAAAAGGAACGTAAATGACTCACTATCTTTCAAATCCTTCACCGCATCTCCTGCATAAATCTCTCCCTTCGTCAAAGACAATTTCTTTATACCGGCTTTCGGGCTAAAGTCTATCTTTTTCAAATCAAGCCAAAACAAATTCGGCGTCAATGTGGATTCAAAATAATAGACCTTATTCTTCTGGTCGGAGACGGAACGCCAACGGGTAGAAGAAATATGAGGTTTCTCCGGAGTATTAATGCCAAATGGAACTGAAACATTACGCATCACACTCAGCACACTGGGAACAGCAATTTTTGCATCGGCAGTCTGCGGAATGGCATGAATGTAGAAAGAGGCACGGACAAAACGGTCGCTCGAACGGTTCGTTCCCGGCAACATCTGCAATCCGCCGACTTCTTTCCAGTAATCGTTGATAGCTAACTGGTATTCATACCGAGGAGAATTTGTCATTACCTGATATTCTTTCCCTTCGTGAATGCTTAACTTTCCATCCAGATATTCCAGCACAGCCGTATTGCCTGTTTCGTCGGTGATGGCCATGTGCAAAGTAGATTCCGGTCCTCCATTCGGCATACGGGGAGCGTCAATCCGGAAAGTCTCCTTTTTCAGTTCATCAACGGCCTCACGTACAGTGGCAAAGTTATCAAGCACGTATTGCGTCCAAATACTGATTCCCATTGCCGGACGGATATCACCGGGAAGCGAATAAATAGATTCGGGCAAGAAAAGTAGACTAGCCACCAAGCCCTTTTCATTCATACCGTCGCAAGTTCCTATATCATAACCGGTTGCAATCACACTTCCATACTTGGAAGTCCAGTTCACCGTTTTTTCCTTATTATGCCCAACACGCTGAATGCCACGCGGGAAAACATAGATATTCGACATAATGTCTTCTTTCCAGTCCATTGTACGCCCCGTTATCACCAACTGTTCCGGGCCGAGGTAAACGGCACGTGTACACGCCTCTACCGGCTGTATACTCATCAAAGAGAGAGCAGCCAACATCAATATAACCCCTGTCTGTTTCTTTTTCATATTCTTTTCAAATTAAATAATTGATACTCTTATCTATAATAACAAATATATAACGATTATTGCCGAAAATAAAGATGATTTTAATGAAAATAAGGGATTTGTCCAAAGAAGACTCCCAAAGAGATATTAAATAAATTTAAGACTAATGATTGCAGTTATTCTCATCTTCTATCGTCAAAAAGATAAACATAGAACTATCATGGAAAGAAAACAAACTAAGCGGATTATAATATTCCTTCTTCTATTGCTGGGTATTATATTACCCAATATGGCACAGAAACAAAAGATATGGAAAGCATTTTGCGATAAATGCCGGAGAGAAAAAACCATTGTCGGTGCGCTTCCTTCGCAGTTAGAGAAAGCTCTACGCTGGTCGCCCGGCATTAGTAATGAGCAAAAAGAAGTGATACGTTACATATTATGGAATATGGTTTACGTAGAAGGAGGGACAGCCAATCTCGGAGAAAACAACGATTATCCTGTGAATGTGGGCTCTTTTTTCATCAACCGCTATGAGGTAAGTCAGGATGAATGGTACGTCATTATGGGGGAGAATCCTTCCAACCAACACAGACGTAACTATCCCGTAGATCAAGTTAACTGGTATGACACTCAACGATTCACCCGAAAACTCTCTCAGTTATCCGGCCTCCCCTTCCGTCTGCCGTTCGAAGCAGAATGGGAATATGCCGCACGTGGAGGCTTGAATACCCAAAACTACATTTATGCCGGTAGCGATGACCCGACACAAGTCGCTTGGTTTAAAGAAAAATACTCCAATGAAAACACATATGTATCCAACGATATAGGAACCAAAAAACCCAACGAACTCGGACTTTATGATATGAGCGGAAACATCTACGAATGGTGCATGGACTGGTATGATAAAAAAGTTCCTTTCACCGGAAATATTGATCCTGACCTGAAGGGGATTGATCTACATAAAGTGCTACGCGGAGGAAGTTATTATACTATCGCCAAATACTGCAAAATCACCAACCGTTATGGAGTCAATCCACTGCGTTGGGACATTGACTACGGATTACGGCTAGTAATATCCTTTCAGGATAACACGGAGGAAAAGAGAGTAGCCCAATAAAAATATTCTACACTAATCATACACATAAAAAATCCCGTATACGTTGTTTTGAATACTCAAACTATCACATATACGGGATTTAAAAGAACAAGCCTTTACCTTGTTTAAACTAATCGTTCATTATAAACAAGCTTAATCGTCAGTAGGAACTTTCATGTTCTCATAAACCTCAATCCATGAGTTCCATTCGGCAGGTGCGTCATTGGTCGCAGCAGTTTTCAGTGTACGATATTTATAGGAAAGATAAAAACGGGTGACTCCGTCTACGGTGATGTATCTGTTTGCCTGCTGGACAGACAATGCTTCATCATCATCAGTTGTACCGGGTAATTGTACTACCTCTATCAATTCTGATTTATAAGGTTTTAGTATAAGAGTATTATATTTGGTACCATCGATATAAGTCAGTTCCTCCTCACCGATTTCCATGATAAGGCTCGACTTGTTTATTAATTCCTCTTCTGCTTTATTGGCACTGTTTTCAATGCCGGCATTCAATCTCACACCCCGTTTCGACAAGGGATATAGAATCTTATTCGCTGATATCTGTGTAGGCTTTGTATCATCTTCCCGCAGCTGAGTACCCCTCATAAATAATGTCAAAGGACTTTTCTGACTGGTAAAATCATTCTCAATATACACCTTATACAACACCCGCGACTTATCTTTATTCACTTCATAAGGAGTGCAACTGGCAATCCGTAAAGGAATCAGATAAGTGGAATCGGGAGACAATCCCTCGGTCCTAACTTCAATAGGCAACTTTACATAGGGGTCCTGATCGCCAACTTTCATCACCGCAGTATAACTTTTAATCGTATATCTGGAAGGATCCAGTTCTTTCGCGTACTTATCCTCATCCAAGTCAAAGTTATCATGATTATACTTATCAATCAAGTCAGGATCTTTTTCCAACGTTACGGTCACGTCCTGGTCAATAGCCCGTGTACCACCTGCGTAAATGGTTATATATCCAACGGAAACCGGAGTATTCAGCGAATGAGTGACCGGAAACGTCAAGTCCGTTTCACTCAACACATACACCACCTTCTTGTATAGCTCACCTTCAAATATTGAATTTTCATTGCACGCTGTCAATCCCATTAACACGGCACAATACATCATATATTTTGTTATTGATTTCATTCTCATATCAAATTTTAATTTATAGTTCCCGTTAATTATCCCAACCCGGATTCTGATCCATTAATGGCACTTTCCGCAATTCAGCACGGGGAATAGGCAAGAAGACCATTTTCTTATCGGCCACTCTGGTACGTGCAAAAAGATGATTGACCGTTGTTCTTTGGAAAAATTCATCTTCAAACCCGTCCGTATTCATACCTACAATCGGTTCTTTTTCCGTATCCAAATAAATACCCCAACGACGGACATCATAAAAACGTCTGTTCTCGTGAAGGAACTCAATCATGCGTTCTCTCACAATGATGTCAAACATTTTATCAGCAGAACTTAACTCATCGGTAGTCAAGCCCGGCAAACCCGCCCGATAGCGAACCATATTAAAGTATTTCGCCATTTCGTTCATATCGCGAGTATAAGTGCCCGTGCTTTCATCGCTGAAAGTCACCGTATGAGATCCGGTCAGATTATTCAATGCTTCTACATACGAAAGTAATATTTCCGCATAACGGATAATGGGGAATGATTTAGGTAATACGGTTGCATCGGTACCACTCCAAGCATCATCATTATGGACATATTTCTTCATCACATACCCGGTCACCGGATAATTGTTGGCGTCACCGGAACCTACCGCTTTATCCTTTCCGGAAGCCCCATAGCCACTCGCACCTTTCCAATAATAGACATAGACATTTTTCTTCACAGCTTCACTTGTAGAAGCACAAGGCCAGAAACAACCGCTAAAACCAATCGATGCATAGAAGCGCGGTTCACGGTTTATATACATATTATAAACACCGCTCTTTAACTGGTATCCGGAGAAAGACTTCACTTCAGAAGTGAATCCGTCTTCCAGATATGGATATTCATCGCTCGAATTGGTACGATCTCTACCATCAACCATATAGTAAGCATCAATAAACTTCTGAGGGACAGCCATTCCATTATATCCTCCCATTAGCCCCACCGGAAAAGCGTGCCGGGTATAACTACGAAGACTACCGGATGTTCTTCCCCATATATATTCCGGATTCTTAGTAGCGGTCGATTCGCCCGTAAACATATCGCTATAAGATTTATAGGGATCAATCCCCACAGCCCCTTCCGGGAAAGTTTTCGTATAATAGTTTACGTCTGATACATTGGTCGGCAATTCCGGCGTGTACTTGTCACTTTTTACGGTATGCAACTCATACATATCCATATCAATTACCCGTTTGGCAGCATGCGCAGCTACCGCCCAACGTTGCTCGTCATAAGTCTGGCTAACATAGGGAACATTGTCCGATTTACGTATCCAACCTCCGAAAGTCGTTTTCGCTGCACTTCCTCCATTGAACAAAGGACTTGCCTGTTGCAACCGTAAGCGAGCAATCAGCGCATACGCAGCTCCGCGTGTAGGACGCCCGAACTGAGATACCGTAACCCGCAAAGGAATATAATTTGCAGCAATTTCCAACTCGTTACAGATATAATCTACTGATTCATCATACGTTGCTCTTTCCTTATTATAGTATGCAGGAGATTCATTGGTATTCATCGGCTCATCTCCCACAAGAACGACAGGACCAAAGTTTTGAAGCAAATTATAATAAGCATAGCCTCTCATAAAATGTGCATAGCCCAGAATCTCGCGTTGTTCTATATTTGTAAGGTCTTTACATTCATTGATTCTACTGAAAATAATATTAACCTTACGAATGATTTTATACATCTGTGCCCAGTTATTCATCGTTCCCAAGTTATCGGGAGTCGTGTGCCCCAAAACAAATGTTACTCCGGGAAATTCGCCCGTGTTCCATTGCACAAAGGCTTCATCCGAACCGGTAACACCCGGTGTATAAGCACCACCCCAGATAGCGCCCTCATCGGGGAAGAAAGCAGCCGTAGCCCATAGATATTTCTGAAGATTCATTTTATTCTGAAAAATAGAATCGTATCCCAATGTATCAGCAAAATACTCATCCACATTCAAGTAATTGCAGGAGGACAGGCAAAAGTAGAACGCTGTACATAGCGTTATCATTAATCTTTTAAAATATTTCATATCATGCATATTTAGAAATGGATATAGGTTTGAAATGCGTAACGGGCAGGAATAGGATAAACACGCCCCATTTTCTGTGCTTGTTCCGGATCTACTGTTTTCACACCGCTCCAGACTGCCAGATTATATCCCACCAATTGAAAGTCGAATGACTGTATACCCAGTCTTTTTACAAATCCCTTGGTCTTCAGGTTATAGGTTAAGCTAATTTCCTGTAAACGTAAATAGCGCGCATTGTCTTTCCAGAAAGTAGATTTCTTAGTATTATTTTCATTCTTACCATAGGATAATCGAGGGAATGCTGCATTAGGGTTTTCCGTAGAGGGATCTCCTGAATACCAGGCTGGAGTCCAGCGATTTGCCTGAACGCCGGCTTCCACAGGTACATTACCTGTCTTTTCACCATGGAAAGGAACATATCCCATTTCATATCCATTACCGACTTTAAAATAGGTTGTATTTCCCGTTCCTTTGAACAGACAAGCCAGTGTAAACGATTTGTAACGGAACTCTCCGCCGAATCCATACATCAATAACGGATAGTTAGAGTAGGCCAACGGCACTTGGTCGTCTTCCGTTATACGTCCATCACCATTCACATCTTTATATTTAATATCACCCGGACGGACAGTTCCAAACTGCGACGGACTGCTCTCCACATCTTGGTCATCTCTGAACAATCCCAATGCTATGTAACCACGTTGCACTCCATACGGCATACCGCTTATCTGCTGATAGGGATATTTTGGATCAGCCTGTTCCCAGTTCTGCACATCATTCTTCGAATAGGTAAAGTTTCCTCTGATCGTAAATGAGAAGTCTTTGCCTATATCCTGCGAATAAGAAATATTTCCGTCAGCTCCGTAGCTACGCATCTTTCCCACATTACCATAAGGCATGGTGATAATACCCGCGAAATCAGGAACCTGAGTTCTCTGCTGGAAAATACCATTTCGCTGGTCATTGAAATAATCGACCACTAAGGAGAGTTTTTCTTTGAAGAATTTCGCTTCAATACCCACATCCGCTTTGGTTGATTTCTCCCAAGCCAGATTGTCAGCACCTACGATAGACTCGTTCACACCATTGGAATCGCTTCCCCAGCCCGTAGCCGCATTAGAATTAATAATAGTCAGATAAGGGAAGCGTTTATTGGAAATACGGTCGTTACCTACTTGTCCATACGAGAAACGGATTTTAAGAAAATCCAGCCAAGGCACCGCTTTCCGCATGAAATCATAGTTTGTCGGCACCCAACCGATAGCTCCCGAAGGAAAGAAACCGAATTGCTTACCCGGCTCGAAGTTTTCGGAACCTGTATAACCGAAGTTTGCATCAATGAAATAGGTATCTTTAAAACTATAAGTAATTCTTCCGGATACTCCCTGATAACGTTTGGGAATAGCGCTCATACTGTCAGTGATGTCTTTAGTCGCCTTCTCGTCACTCATGTAATAGTAAAGCAAGGCTGTTGTCCTGTGTTTATCATTGAATAACCTTTCGTAATTGGCAGTAAACTCGAAATGATATTTACGCCAATGATTCAATGTCTTACTGAATGTAGCTGCTTGAGCGTCAACTTTCTTTGCCAATTGAAGTTCTCCGGAAGTCGTTCGCCCGATAGCCGAATACATCTCCGGCATTACAAAACGAGTCTCATCATAATATACGTCGCTATTCAACGCGCCCTGTACTTTTACTTTCAATCCTTTCAGAAGAAATGACAAATCCTGGTTCAGAGCGAGAGTCACCATATTTTTGTAAGTCTCGCGGGTAGCCATTCCCGTATGATTAAGCATTACATAAGGTGAATAGGCATCATTGACACCATAAGCCGGAAGTTGTCCTGTTGAAAACCTAGTAGGAATAGTCAACGGTGTCAACATTGACTGAGCATTCCAAAGTAAATCTGTGTTAGCCATTCCCGGCTCTTTTTTATTGGATATAAATCCGTCCAACCCCAAATAGAGGGTGGTTGACTTAGTAACATTGATATCCAAATTGGTTCGATAATTATATGTGTTGTATCCTGTGTCTGCCTTGTAACGGCTGTCAGGGTCTTGAATATATGCTGCCGACTCTTTCGACATACCCATACTCACAAAATAACGGGCAATACTACCACCTCCCTGTGCACTTACATAATAAGTCTGCTGGAAAGAAGTCTTATGCAGAATTTCGTCTTGCCAGTTTACATCCGGATACAAATCCGGGTCCAATTGATATTGGATTAAATCCATTTCCATAGGAGAATAGAGTTCTTTCTCTCCTGAAACGACTCTGGCTTCATTGGCCAGCTTGGCGTAATCATAAGCTCTCAAATATTTAGGTAACCGCTTCAACTGTGAAATAGTAAAATTGGCACGGGCTGTAATTTTGAGTTTTTCTACTGTTCCCCGCTTGGTCGTTACAAGAATTACTCCGTTAGCACCACGAACACCGTAAACCGCCGTTGCAGAAGCATCTTTTAAAACAGAAAAGCTCTCTACGTCAGCAGGATCAACCTGACTCAAATCGCCTTCCAAACCGTCAATCAACACCAAAGCCGAACTATTAGCACCAAATGTTCCTATACCGCGAACCCAAAATTCCGAGATATTTTTACCCGGTTCACCACTCGACTGGATAGAGATAACTCCCGGCACTCTACCTCCCAAAGAGTTATTCAGTGAAGTGGCCGGAACAGCAAGGTCACCAATATCCACGCTTGTGATAGCTCCTACTACGCTCACTTTACGCTGGGTTCCCATACCCACCACTACTACTTCGTCCAAAGCAGTAGCAGAAGGAGTCATTTTAAGAACCAGGTTTGTCTGGCTATCGGTAACGAAATACTCTATCTTATCATATCCGATATAATTAACGATCAGTACATCGCCTTTATGTGCCTGAACTTTAAATCTACCATCCAAATCGGTCGTTGTACCTACGCCCGGACGGTCTTTCAAGAATATATTAGCGCCGATAATCGGTTCCTTATCGGACGACTTATCGACAACTATACCCGAAATAGTCAGCGATTTCCCCGCTTTTTGAGCCATGACGCCCAAACAGCATAAAAGTAAAATTTGAATAATATATAATTTTCTCATGTTGAATTAGTGATAAACAGGTTACTGAATAGCAAGTTTTCTAATACACTTATTTTTAGTATCTGCAATGTAAATTGTACCTTCTTCATCCACAGCTACTCCCCAAGGCTCATCAAATAAAGCGTCATCCGGCGTACCGTCTACATAGCCGGCTCTGCCCGGGACACCAATTACAGTACTTACTGCTCCTTCCCGGTCAATCGAACGAATACAATGATTACTGGAATCTGCAATATACATGATTCCGTCTAAGTCGAAACATATCTGTGAAGGGAAATTAAATCGTGCGTTCAAACGTTTTCCGTCCTCATAGCCAGGATCTTCTCTTGCTCCTGCATACAATTCATAATTTCCGGTAGAAAGTTCATAGCGATAAATACAATGCTTGCTCCGATAACAAATATAGAGCACATCCGGATCGAGACTATCAAAACAACAGATAGCATCATAAGTCCAACCCGCATCCAGCCCCGTAGTAACTAGTTCTGCTTCCTTACTCTTAGGATCCATTTTAGCCAAGTTTCCATTTAATGCCTTTATATACACCAGTTTATCTTCCGGATTAACAGCAGCGGATATATATTGGTCTAATGTTACATTCTGTGGCTTCACCTGTTTTTTAGCCCATTGTGTTTCCGGATCAAATTGTAACAAATTACCTCCTTGTACCCAAAGCGGTAAAAAGACTTTCTGCCCTTCTGTTTCAACCATTGGAATAAATGGAGCTGTAATATTTGTAGCTAATGTAGTTACCATATTTTGTTGCTCATTTATCTGGCGTAAACGATAACTGGACCTTTCGCAAACAAATATATTTTTCTCACGATCTACGCAAACAAAATGAGTCAATCCGAACTGAGCTGCCGCCAATGTTCCGTCAACTGCATTTACTTCCGTTCGCGGCGTTCCCGTAATCGTACTTACAGTAACCTGTGTCTTATACGAAAACTGCTGTTCAAAACTGGCTTTATCTTTACCTACTTCTACTGTAATAGTGCAATTATCTCCCGGTTGCCGAGGAGTAATGACATAAATTTTAGTTCCTATGGAACGTACCACTGCCGCTTGTTTTTCATTGTAGAATACTTTTATCTGCGAAAGATCAGTTCCGAAATTTTCTCCATTAATAATAACTTTCGTTGCCATTCCCCCATTTTCAGGGTAAAAAGAGGTTAGTTTAATCGGTTGATTTGGATCATAAGGTTTGCCTGTTGTGCCACCTTCTTCTGAATCACTTTTACATGCTGAAAGAAAGGTTATCAGCATTGCAAATAAAATAGTTACCAAAGATGTTTTTCTCATTACTATTATTTCATTTATTAAATTAATGATCCTATTTAATAGTTTATCAGTTTTTTATCCTATGAAAGGAAGATCAAATAAACTTTTAAACCAAGATCAAAGGTTAACGATTAATCGAAATCCATCAGTTTTTTGGGGACCTGACTGGAATCAATTTTAGAGAATAAGCCTGTTAACACTCCTTTGAAGTATCAACATGTTTGCCTTTGTTTTTGAATTTTCATTTCCAAAATTCATAATTCATAAGATAAGCGGAGGTTTTCTTTTCATAAGCATTTCTTGATTTAGTTAATAAAAAATTAGTCGAATATCCTTTGCTTGTTACTAAGTTCTACTTGAACTTAGGTTATAAACTGAAAAAGAAAGCCCTGTGCTACTCTCACTTGAATAATACGGTAGATATATTAGATCGAAATATAGTCATGGACTATTTTAGGCATGAAAATCACTGGCAAAGTTCACAAAAGAAAAAAAATAATAATAAAACAATTTATTATATATTGTTATATAATAAAATATTGTATATTTGCATTCGAGAATATTAAATATTTGCACAAGACACAAGAAGGCTATATAAAAATAAATACAGAGAAAGTACATTTAAACATCCAAATAATATTTAAGGTACTTATTTTTTATTATTTATTACCTTTTACCTAAGTTCAAGTAGAACTTAGGCATTTTTTAGCATTTGATTCAGTGTACTCGATCAAAGTTTCATAGAATCGCGTTATCTTTTTGAATACCAACAATATACATTACGCGAACGTCTTAATCTTAATAATTACAAATATCAGAAATTAGTTACATTTTCCCTAAATGCTTCCACTATTATGAAAAAAAGTTCTCACTGTAGTGAGAACTTTTTTCCTTATCGCGACATTTTTTTCTTATTATGATGAAATTTACAACAACACACTATAATTTAGTAATAGTATTGGCTACAACTGAAACTCGTCTTTTACTTAAACCTTATAAGACTAAAACTATTCAAATGTTTTTCGGTATGTACATCCATTTTTCCATTCCGAACACCCGTAGGCTGTTTTTCCTTTTATGATAATTCCCTTACCACAAACCGGACAGGATTGTCCTACTAATGAGTCCGGAGTATTATTCAGAGAAGAAATAGGGGTAGCAACAGGAGACGGTGATACTTCTGTTTTTGACTCTTTTGATTCTCCTGCTTCGGAATTCTTTTTTTTCTCTTTCGGCGGCGTACTTACTTTCCGTTCACGTTTTTTAGGTTCCTTCTTTGCCTTCTCTTCGGTCTTGGCAGCTACCGCATCTTGAATAGTGATACGACGATTGGTATTATCAGAAAGTACACTCATTACAATTTCCGAAACCATTTGTTTCAGTTCTTCAAGAAATTGGCGAGCATCGTATGTTTTCTTTTCTATCTCACGCAACTTCTTTTCCCAAATACCCGTCAACTCCGCTGATTTCAAAAGTTCTTCGTGGATTAGCTGCACCAATTCTACTCCTGTCGGTGTAGCGATCAGATTCTTTCTCTCCTTGCGGATATAATTTCGTTTGAACAGCGTTTCAATAATAGCGGCACGGGTAGATGGGCGACCGATACCATTCTCTTTCAAGGCATCGCGAAGTTCATCATTATCGACTAGTTTTCCGGCGGTTTCCATAGCCCGGAGCAAGGTCGCTTCCGTAAAAGGTCTTGGCGGCTGCGTCCATTTTTCATTCAAGTCGGGGATGTGAGGACCACTCTCCCCTTTTGCAAAGGCAGGAAGGACATTTTCATCGTCATCGTCCTTTTCTTCAGTAGTGTCTTTCACATCTTTAGCGAATACCACACGCCAGCCTGGTTCTAAGATTTGCTTACCGGTGACTTTAAATTCTATTTTATCCACTTCACCCATCACGGTAGTAGTCGAAATCTTACAATCAGGATAGAACACTGCTATAAAACGGCGCGCTATTAAGTCATAGACACGACGTTCCATATCAGTAAGGTTTTGAGCATAAACTCCGGTAGGGATAATGGCGTGGTGGTCCGTCACTTTCGAATTATCAAATACCTTTTTTGATTTAGGCAACGTAGAACCATTCAACGGGGCAGTCAATACTTCGTAATCACGAAGCCCTTTCAGAATACCAGGACATTTCGGATAAATATCGTCGCTCAGAAAAGTGGTATCAACACGTGGATATGTAGCAACTTTCTTCTCATAAAGAGATTGGATCAGTTTCAGTGTTTCATCGGCAGAATAGGCGAATTTCTTGTTACACTCTACCTGAAGGGAAGTCAAGTCAAACAAACGCGGAGCATATTCCTTTCCATCCTTCTTGCCGACATTGGTGACAATGAACGGAAGGTCCTTTATGCGTTCCACCAGCGCTTCTCCCTCCTCCCGGTTGGCGATAGGGTCGATGCCGGGATTGTCTATCTTCTTCTTTCCGCCACTCTTTTCTTCTTCCGCAGCAATTTCTTCATCGCTTTTACGGATCAGAGCAGAAAAGGTAGTATCACGATAATTCGTTTTCAGTTCCCAGTATTGTTTCGGCTGGAAGTTGGCGATCTCCAATTGGCGGTTGACAATCAATGCCAGCGTAGGAGTCTGCACACGACCGATGGAAAGCACTTGTTTGTTCTGACCGTATTTGATGGTATAAAGACGGGTGGCATTCATCCCCAGCAGCCAGTCCCCCATTGCACGGGAAAGTCCCGCTTCATACAGTGATTGAAAATCCGACTGGTCTTTCAACTTCGCAAATCCTTCGCGGATCGCTTCTTCTGTCAGCGAAGAAATCCAAAGACGTTTCACCGGACAGCGGGCACCTGCCTTCT